>WNGG01000053.1_pt1 | contig 97947 bp, 86 predicted proteins | sample 5400661 | NCBI WGS metagenome assembly WNGG01 (sample SAMN13153372, study PRJNA577476) | soil metagenome | isolation source: 100 cm soil or saprolite under Garry oak tree replicate 1 | place: USA:California | collected 2016-06-15
ATGTGCGCCAGACCTTTGTTTCCAACTTTACGTGGGAAGTGCCCGCTCCCAAAATGCGCTCACGGCTGACCGAATGGGCATTTGGCGGATGGCAGGTGGGAGGCATTTATAGGGCTTCGAGTGGTCAGCCATTTACTCCATTGCTGGGCGGCGACCCATTGGGCATGAAGCTGGATGAAACCAACGAGCCGCTGAATCGGGTGCTCGGGCCAGGCTGCGAGACGTTGACCAACCCCGGGAATCCCAACCATTACTTCAAAACTCAGTGCCTGGCTTTTCCAACTCCAGCCAGCCTTCGAGGCAACCTCGGGCGCAACACGTTAATTGGACCCGGCGTGTCGAAGTTTGACGCGTCGGTTTTTAAGAACAATCACACCCGGCTGTTTTCAGAAAACACGAATGTTCAGTTCAGGGCGGAGTTTTTTAACCTCTTTAATAGAGCGAATTTTGCCTCTCCGACCGACAACCTCACTGTCTTCGATCAGGCAGGGAATCCCATCCCAAGCGCGGGACTGATCACCTCCACACAAACACCGGCGCGCCAGATTCAATTTGCGCTGAAAGTGATTTGGTGACGCTATCGTGCCTTCATGAAAATTGCCTGAAAAACGGTAATTCGTTTTTTTTGCGTGTTCTTCAGCAAATTTTCAGATCGATGGTTTAGCATCCTGTCGTAACGTCGGGATTCTTTGGTTACGTACTTCTTATGGGAATAAGTTAGGGGACTTGAGATATGAAACTGTTACTCGGCGTCTTCGTCTCGCTCTTGTTCTCATCCGCTTTGTTTGCACAAACCGGCACTTTACGCGGCATCGTCACTGACGAGTCCGGCGCGATTGTTCCGGGCGCAAAGATCACACTTACTGGCAACGCGGCAACCGCGAATAGGGCCATCGCTGGTGACGATGGATCGTATTCCCTCACCGGCATTACTCCTGGCGAATATGTTGTTGAAGCTTCCGCACCGGATCTCACGGTGGCGCCTCTCAAGGTCATGATCCGGCCCGGAGCTCAAATATTGAATCTTCAGTTGAAAGTGGCTTCGGTGGCGCAGCAGGTGACAGTCGAGGATCGCGCGGTTACTGTGACTCCGGAACCCGCGAATAATGCCAGCGCGACCGTTCTTGCCGGCAACGACTTGCAAGCGCTTTCCGACAATCCGGATGATCTCATCGCCGAATTGATTGCGATCGCCGGCCCAGCTGCCGGACCTGGCGGCGCTTCGGTCTTTATCGACGGCTTTAGCAACGGCCAATTGTCCTCCAAGGAATCCATTCGCGAGATCCGGATCAATCAGAATCCGTTCTCAGCGGAATACGACAGAGTTGGCACGGGACGCGTCGAGATATTGACCAGGCCGGGAACCAATCAGTTTCACGGCTCCGGATTTTTCAATTTCGGAAACGACTTTTGGAACTCTCGTAATCCGTACGCCCACCAGAAGGCGCCGTTTCTGCTCAGGGAATACGGCGGGAACCTGAGTGGCCCGATGGGCAAGCGCGCCTCGTTCTTTCTGGATGTCCGCCGGGATGCCACCGACAATGGCGCCATTATCAACGGCACGACGCTCGATCCCGTCACATTGGGCATCATCGATCCGTTCACAGATGTGTTCCGCATCCCACAGCGCCGCCTCGGCATCAATCCGCGCACGGATTACCAACTCAGCCCCAACAATACGCTAACCGTGCGCTACGGTTTCATGCACGTGGACATTCCCTCTGCCGGTGTCGGCGGGTTCAATTTGACCTCACGGGCTGCCGGCACCACGACGACTACGCATACGGTCCAGGCTACAGAGACGGCTGTGTTCGCGGAAAATATGGTGAACGAAGCACGCTTTCAGTTCTTCCGGACGAGTAACCAAATTACGCCCACAACCGTCGGGCCCGCAATTCAGGTGCTCGGGGCGTTCAACGGTGGCGCGTCCCCGGCCGGGCATTCTTTCGATACGCAAAACAATTATGAATTTCAGGATTACGTGAGTGTGGTCCACGGACGGCACAGTTGGCGATTTGGTATGAGGTTGCGCCGCCAGGCAGATGACAACGTCTCACCGCAAAACTTTAAAGGCACGTTCACTTTTAGTGGCGGCGATGCGCCGCTCCTGGATGCAAACAATCAGCCGGTTCTTGACTCCGCAGGTCAGGCAGTACCCGCCACGATCACTTCCATTGAAAGGTATCGGCGGACGCTCCTATTCCAGAGACTCGGATTCACCCCTCTGCAGACTGCGACTCTCGGTGGTGGCGCAACTCAATTCAGCATCATTGCTGGTGACTCAGGCCTTTCAGCAAGTCAGTTCGATCTCGGAGCTTTCATCAGTGACGACTGGAAAATCAGTCCGTCGCTGACCATGAGCCTCGGCTTCCGTTACGAAGCGCAGACCAACATTCACGACCGGCATGACCTCGCACCGCGGGTTGGCGTCGCCTGGGGTCTGGCGCCGAAGACCGTAGCCCGCGCGGGATTCGGCATTTTCTATGATCGTTTTGGGTTGGCAAACACCATGACGGCGCTTCGCCGCAACGGCGTCCGCCAGCAGCAGTACATCCTTACGAATCCGGACTTCTTTCCTTCCCCTCCGTCGATCTCTTCTCTGGCGGCGTTTCAATCTATGCAGGTTCGTGAACAGGTGAGCCCTGCCCTGGTTGCCCCGGCGTTTTATCAATCGATGATCAGTATTGAGCGGCAACTCCCGCGCAATACAACGATGGCCCTCACGTTCGCGAATTCTCATGGGTTGCACATGCTGCGGTCACGGGACGTCAACGCACCGTTGACAGGAACCTACGATCCTGATGTCCCGGGCAGCGGTGTTTATCCTCTTGGACCGGTTGGTGCGGTTTTCCTCATGGAATCATCCGGACTGTACAACCAGCGCCAATTGATCGTGACCGTGAACTCGCGCGCAAGCAAGTACGTCTCACTGACGGGGTCGTACACGCTGAACCATGCCATGAGCAATACGGATGGTCTCGGTACGTTTCCAGCGAATCCATACAGCATTGCGGGGGAATACGGGCCGGCGGCAACCGATGTCCGTCGCCGCATGAGCCTCGGTGGATCGATCAACACGAAGTGGAATGTATTGTTCAGTCCGCTCGTAAATGTGGCGTCCGGACCGCCATTTGATATCACCGCCGGCCGGGATATTTACGGAACGACATTGTTCAATGGAAGGCCGGGCATTGCTGCAGATCCAAACAGGCCTGGCGTCATTCAGACTGTCTACGGCCTGCTTGATCCCAATCCAACGCCGGACGAGAGAATCCTGCATCGGAACTATGGCCGCGGCCCTGGGACGATTTCGGTGAATATGCACATCACCAAAGCTGTGAAACTTGGTCCCAAGCCCGCGGAAGCCGCACAGAGCCGGTCGCGCTCCTCGGGAGGGAGTGAGATCAAGCGCCCTTACACTTTGAGCATCACGATGGAGATGGTGAATATCCTCAACCACACGAATCCCGGGCCAATCATTGGTAACATCACATCGCCGTTATTCGGGCGCGCGAATCAACCGGCAGGCGGAGGCGGGTTCGCTGGATTTTCCGAGGCGGCCAATAATCGGCGCCTGGAATTGCAAGCGAGGTTCACGTTCTGAGCAAGACAGGAGCGACCACACCATCAAGGCGCAACGCACGGCTATGGCTTTGTACATCATTGCTGCTCATGCTGATCTGCGCGCGGTCTGTTCAGGCGCAGGTACAGCCCAATTTGGTCATTAACGGAATCGTGCAGGACCAAACCGGAGCCACATTCTTTGGGGCCGAAGTCGATCTGCTGAAGGATGGACAGCAACAGCGCACGACGACGACCGATGCATCAGGCACTTTTCGTTTCGACAGGCTTCAACCTGGAAGTTACGAGGTGCGCACTCAGAGAGAGGGATTCAAGACGGATACCACTAAGCTCGTCGTCGGCACCCGGCCGCCGGCGCGATTGCGGATTGTTCTCTCTATCGAAACTCTCAATCAGCAGATCACCGTGAGCGGGGATACGCCGGAAGTCAGCACCGATCCCAGCGAGAACCGGGATGTGGCCGCCGTGGATCGCCAGGCTCTGGATGATTTGCCGATCTTCGACCAGGACATTGTCGCCACGATGTCCCGGTTTTTGGATAACAGCGCGCTCGGAACCAATGGTGTCACTTTAATTATCGATGGGATCCAGGCAACCAGTGCGCTGTCGGCCTCGGCGATCCAGGCGGTGACCATCAATCAGAATCCGTACTCCGCCGAATATAACCGCCCCGGCCGGGCGCGCATTGAGATCACGACGAAACCCGGCTCTTCGGAATATCACGGGACAATGAACTTCCTGTTCCGCGACGCGCGGCTCAATGCGCGCGATCCCTTTGCAATCCTAAAGCCGGCGGAACAGCGGCGTATTTTCGAAGGCAGCCTACTGGGACCAATCGGTGACGGCAAAACGACTTCGTTCATGTTCACAGGACAACGGCAAGAGGAAGACAACGAGGCTATCGTATTTGCCCTCGAACCTGCCGGGTTGGTGCATCAAAATGTCCCCGCTCCTCAGCGGAATACGGATTTTTCCATCGAATTGAACCGGCAGCACAGCGACAAGACGACGTACTCGGTCCGATTCCACTATCGCAACCTGAAGATCCAGAATCAGGGAGTGGGCGGCGTCACCTTACCCGAGGCTGCGACGAATTTTCACGATCGCGAAGATCAGCTTTTTTACACTCAGAAGACGGCGTTTTCCAACGCCATTGTGAATCAGTTCCGTCTTCTCATTGCAAGGCAACACACGCCGACGATGAGCGTTCAATCCGAGCCCAAGATCATCGTGTTGGATGCATTCACGGGCGGCGGGTCGCAGGGCGATAGGTTGCAGACAGAAAATCACTTGATCTTTGACGATATTGTCTCCTGGACACACGGTAAACACACCTTCAAGTCCGGATTCAACATTCCCGATGTAAGCCGCCGGGGCTTAGACGACAACACCAATTCCGCTGGCACCTTCTCATTCTCATCGCTCGAGGACTATGTCAAAGGACGGCCATTCTCTTTCGATCAACAACGCGGCAACGGGCACGTTGTATTTTGGGAAAAGCTCTTCGGTGGTTTCTTTCAGGATGAGTATCAGGTGCGCCGTAACTTTCAGCTTACGGCCGGGCTGCGGTACGACTGGCAGAGTTATTTTGATGACAACAATAACTTCGGACCGCGCCTTTCGTTTGCGTATGCTCCGAAAGGATCACGCAAGACGGTCATCAGAGGTGGCGCCGGAATCTTCTACGATCGAACCGGTCCCCTACCGATTTTCGATCTCCTCCGGTATGACGGCACACGCCTTGAGCGTTTCCTTCTTACCAATCCCACGTACCCGAATCCGTTTGTATACGGCGCGCCGGCACAGCCGACCAGTGTGGTCCGGCTCGATCCTCATGTTCAGATCCCTTACACGTTTCAGCACAGCTTGTCCGTGGAACAGCAGTTACAACGCGGCACGACTCTGACTGTAAGTTATTTCCGGACGTCAGGTAGCCTATTCCGCTCACGAGACATCAACGCGCCGATTCCACCTTTCTATGCTGCGCGTCCCGATCCCTCGCTCAATGTACTCCGGCAAATCGAGACCTCCGGCCGGCAGGTGACGGATTCGTTAGAGATTTCATTTCGTGGAAACGTGACTAGATACTTTGCGGGAATGGCGCAGTACACGCTAGGACAAGCGTACAACAACAGCGGCGGCATCCGTTCGTTTCCAGCCAACAATTATGACCTGTCAGGAGAATGGTCTAGAGCGGATTCCGACCAGCGCCATCGCTTTAATATACTCGGCACGATTAAAGCCGGCCGGCTTTTCAATCTCGGAGTCGCGCTCCAGGCGGAATCCGGACGGCCCTACAGCATGATCACTGGACGCGATGATAATCACGATGGCTTGGCTCTCGACCGGCCTGGCGGTGTTCGTCGAAACACTTTGGAGGGACCGGGATATGTCAGCCTCGACCTGCGCTTGTCGAAAGACTTCTTCTGGGATGCATCTAAGAAGGAGAAGAGCCCAAAGATCACGACTGCCATCGATGCTTTCAATGTCACGAACCGAGTGAACTATTCCGGGTATATCAGCAACTTGAGTTCACCCTTCTTTGGGCGCGCAATCGCATCGCGGCCTGCTCGCCGGCTCCAACTTTCAATGCGCTTCATGTTTTAAGGGAAGACAATCATGACGAAAATCAGCGCAATGTTCCTAAGTAAACTCCCCGATACTTGAGGAGAAATCGATGAGAATAACCGCCGCCGCATTTACAATTTTGCTGGCCTTCGTGTGATTTCCGAGCAGGCCCTCCTTTCAAAACTGACACGGCGCCTCATCCCGTTCATGTTTCTGTTGTATATCGTGGCCTATCTGGACCGCATCAACGTAGGTTTTGCAGCGCTACAGTTGAACGAAGCATTGAAGTTCGATCCGGCAGTATTTGGATTGGGCGCGGGAATCTTTTTCGTCGGGTATTTCATTTTCGAGGTTCCGAGCAATCTCATCATGGAACGGGTAGGCGCCCGCATCTGGATGGCACGCATCCTGGCGACGTGGGGCGTCATTTCTTCAGCCATGATGTTTGTCCGGGGTCCATGGACCTTTTACACATTGCGATTCCTTCTTGGTGTTGCGGAAGCAGGATTTTTTCCAGGCATGATTCTCTACCTTACTTACTGGTTTCCCGCGGAGGCTCGCGGCCGAGCGGTGGCGCGCTTTATGACAGCGACCGCGATCGCTGGTGTGGTGGGCGGCCCGGCTTCTGGTGCTCTGCTGGAAATGAGTGGTGCCGCAGGACTCGCAGGCTGGCAGTGGTTGTTTCTCATTGAAGGTTTGCCGGCGGTCATTCTCGGTTTCGTTACATTGATGTACCTTCCGGATGGGCCAAGGAACGCAAGTTGGCTGAGCACCGCCGAGAAGGCCTGGATCGCATCCCGGCTCGAAGAGGAACGTAAGCACGTTTTGGAGCATGGCCATCACACTTTGCGCGATGCCATAGGCAGCAGCCGAGTGTGGAACTTCAGCCTGATTTACTTTGCAATCATCATGAGCTTCTACGGTGTGAGCTTCTGGCTGCCTCAGATCATTCAGTCCTTCTCTGGATTGAGCAATTTGATGGTCGGATTTCTCAGCGCCATTCCGTATCTTGCCGCATCCTTTGGAATGGTCGTCATCGGAAGAAGTTCCGACCGCACCGGCGACCGCCGATGGCATGTCGCCAGCTCAGCGCTCGCCGGAGCGGTCGGGCTTATTGCTGCCGCCTTCATCAAGGCGCCCGCCGGTGAACTTCTGGCGCTTGCATTCGCAGCCGTAGGAATCTGGGGAACACTCGGTCCGTTCTGGGCAATGTCGTCGCAGTTCCTGAGTGGAACAGGCGCCGCGGCCGGAATTGCACTGATCAATTCGGTGGGAAACCTCGGAGGATTTCTCGGTCCCTACCTGGTCGGGCTGGTGCGGAGCAGAACCGGGAGCTTTACCGTCGCGCTTCTGACTCTCGCTCTATTTCCTCTTCTTGGGGCTATCATCACATCTACCTTAAGAGTCCAGAAGCTGCGCACGGCCGGACACAATTAGGACCTCGCCCGGAAATCATATTTTTCCGTCGAAGAAAAATTTCTGCAGACCATTAAGTGTACCGGATTCAGGAAGGCATCATCGGCAAACGCACCATGAACTCACTGCCGCGGCCCGGGCCTTCACTCTTTGCTTCAACCGTCCCGGAGTGCATGCGCACCAGATTCTGAACGAGTGTGAGTCCAATACCCAATCCGCCTTCAGACCTCGCCAGAGATCGGTCGCCTTGCTCAAAAAGCTGAAAGATGCGCGGGAGCAAGTCCGGCGCGATGCCGCGGCCATTGTCGACGACTCGCAACATCGCGGAATCCCCCTCATGGTGCACGCTGACCGTAATTTGCCCGCCGGACGGAGTGAATTTCACGGCATTGTTTAATAGATTCGTGATGACCTGCTCGATGCGGGTGACGTCGGCGGAAATCGGTACAGGGCCGGGTACAAAGTCCGTCACGAGACGGAGATTCTTCTTTTCCACGACGGTGCGCGACGCGTCGAGGCTTCGGCGGACAAGAGTAGTGAGGTCTGTGGACTCCTTGTTGAGCTGAATCTGTCCATGAGTGATCCGTGCGACGTCCAGCAGGTCGTCCAATAAGCGGCTCATATGTTGAACCTGCCGTTCGATGATCTCGCAGGTCCAGTCGATCCTGGCGGTATCGGTCTTGCTCGAGCGGATGATCTCCACGGCATTGCGAATGGGCGCCAGCGGGTTCCGCAATTCGTGCGCGAGCATTGCAAGAAATTCATCTTTCCTCCGATTTGCTTCCCGCATCTCTTGTTCGGAGTTCTTCTTCTCCGTGATATCTGTGAGCGCTCCGACCCATTCCCGGATATTGCCGTTGGCTTCGAGAACCGGAACCGCCCGCGCCGAGACGTTACGGTAAGTCCCATCGGCGGCCAGGACTCGAAATTCGATTTCGTGGGCAGTTCGTGTTGCCAGGGAATGTGCCCATACCTCACTGACGCGTTGGATGTCATCGGGATGAAGCTTTCGCATCCAACCGCGGCCCATCATCTCTTCTTTGGTTTGGCCCGTGAAAGCTCTCCAGGTTGGCAGGTCCTCGACCACTTCGCCGGGCGCGTCGGTGGACCACACCACCTGAGAAGAAGCCAGCACAAGCGACTTGTATCGTTGTTCACTCCGGCGCAAGGAAGCCCTGGCCTCGTCCCGCCCGGTCACGGCAATTGCCATGATCATGCCGGTGCTCGCGGCAACGACCATAAACAACTGTAGTGATATGAGGCCTTCATTGATGGTGTCGATCGCAAAGGGACCGAATCCTTCAACCGTGCTGAAAATAGCCATGCTTGAGGTGACAAACACCGTTATGGCTGTCCCACACGTTCCGAAACGTAGAGCCGACCAGATCAGAAGAGGAAAAATGGCGTACAGGTAGTATCTCAGCTCGGTCGGTCCACGCCAGCCGAAAACAAGCACCTGCAGGCCGGCCAGGAGAATAAGAAGCGCGATGAATTCGGGCAGATCGCGCGAACGCAAGCGCCGGCGCGATTCGTTTGCCACCAGCGTCAGCACAAGCGGCGCGACGATCACGTCACCCATTCCGTCGCCGAGAAACCACACACCCCACAGGGACCCGAATCGCTCCCAAGGTTGCATTCCCGTCAAGCACAGGCTCGTTACTCCGATCGTTGAGCTGACCATTGTGCTGACCATAGCGCCGAAGAAGATCAGGCCGAAAAAATCCCGGAATCGTTCCAGGGAGGGGCGAAACCCGATCACACGATTGAGCAGATATGCGCCAACAAGAGCTTCCAGAGTGTTACCGGCCGCGATGCCCAGGGATGTGACTGACAGAGTACTCGTCGTTAGATTTGCGATCAATGCTCCCAGTGTGATGGCGGGCCAAATGCGATATCCGAGTAAAAGCACCGCGCTTAATGCAATTCCGGTGGGCGGCCAGACGACTGTGACCTGCTCGGCAACAAACGCCAGCCGCAATCCCATTTTTGCGCTGACGACGTACACTGCGGCCGTCAGTAAACCAAGGCCGATGAATTGGAGGCGTCCTATCTTCATGGGGGGTTCTTGATTGATTTTCCACACTTGGAACGCGGGCTAAAGCCCGCGACTACATGGAGGCGACAACGTTTGGGCAACCTGTAGTCGCGGGCTTTAGCCCGCGTTCATTCTCTGTGTCCGTCTATTCAGCCTGGTTGCTGAAACGGTAAGCACCCGCGGCGGTAAGCACGACAGCCACGACAGCCACGACAGCCAGGTCGAAAATGAGGCTCCAGCGGATGAGCCCGGCTCGGGTCGCGACCTCAACAATGGTTCGCCCGACGAGCCCTCCGGTCGCCATTGTAGTCCCAGAGAAAAGGATGTTGCGCAGACCGTCAACAAAATACGTGAGGGGATTTACGGTCATCAGGGCTTTGATCCAGGTAGGCGCCGATGCCAGCGGGAACATGGCGCCGCTCAAGAAATAGAGCGGCATGATCAGAAAGTTCATGATCATTTGAAATCCCTGCATGGATGACATACGCGCGGCGATCGCAATCCCGAGACTTGTCAGCGCAACGCCGATCAAGAAGGCCATGATCCACATTTCAACAATGATCCCGGGCGAAAGATGAATTCCAATGATCGGCGCAATCAGAATGAGAATCGTTGCCTGAACAATGGCAATCGTCGCCCCGCCCAGTGTTTTGCCCAGTGCGACTGCCCATCGAGGCACGGGCGCAACGAGAACTTCCTTGAGAAAACCAAACTCACGGTCCCAGATGATCGAAACCGCGGAGAAAATCGACGTGAAGAGAATGCTCATGCCGATCACACCGGGATACATGAATGTCAGGTAGTTGATGCCGCCGCTGGCATTCAGAGTTACGCCCGAGCTGATGCCGTTGCCGAGCACCGCCAAATAGAGGAGCGGCTGCGCGATCATGGCGACGACGCGAAATTTTTCTCTGACGAAAGTTTTGGCTTCACGGAGCCAGATCGTGTAGACCGTCTTCAAGGCGAGTCTCATCGTCTCCTCCATAGTTGCGCGGCCTGGCGGAGCTGGTCGAGCGAGCTTCCTTCCTGCACGCGGATACTATGCCCGGTCAACCTCAGAAAGACATCCTCCAGGCTGGGTTCCTTTACTTGTATCGATTTGATACGTCCTGCGAGGTCAGAAACGAGCCGGGGTACGAATTCGGCGCCGGCCGCCATCTGAAAGTGAACGTCATTGCCGATTTTCTGGACCTCCACGTTATAGGCCTTCTTGATGTCATCTGCGAGTGCTTCATCGCCGCTGACGATAATCTTGTCGCCGCCGATCATGCGTTTGAGCATGGCCGGCGAATCTACGGCCTGGATCTTTCCATGATCGATCACCGCGATCCTGTCGCAGTGTTCGGCCTCCTCCATGTAATGCGTCGTCATGAATATGGTGGTGCCCTTTTCCTCCCGCAGCTCTTTGACATGTTTCCAGATCGCATTCCGCGTTTGAGGGTCCAGGCCGAGTGTCGGCTCATCCAGGAAAAGAACCTTTGGATGATGCAGAAGTCCGCGCGCGATTTCCAGCCGGCGTTTCATTCCGCCCGAAAATGTTCGGACAAGGGAATGGCGCCGGTCGAGCAGGTCGACGAGGCGCAGCACATCGTTGGCTCTCTCAACGAAGACACTCGATGGAAGGTCGTAGAGCATGGCGTGGAACCAGAGGTTTTCCTGCGCCGTGAGGCGATCGTCGAGGGACTGATCCTGGAACACAAGACCGATGCTCCGTCTCACTTCATTCGGATTTGTAAGAACGTCAAAGCCCGCCACCACCGCTTTGCCTGCCGTTGGCCGCAGCAGAGTCGCGAGAATTTTGATCGTCGTCGACTTTCCCGCTCCGTTTGGTCCAAGAAAACCGAACATTTGTCCCGATTCAACGTTGAGCTGGATGTTGTCTACCGCCGTAATTGTGCCGAATTTCTTGATCAAATTTTCAACGTGAATGATGTTCATGGGCTTTCGCGAGAGACTGTACCACGGCTCGGGTTTTCTTCTCCTATTCGAACTCGGCGCCTGGTCCCGGCTGCCGCGGACCGACACGTCCCTCGTGTGCCGAGGCATGTCAGCCTCCTTTCAAAAACAGGTACGCGGTAGTGCATATTCCGAAGTCCAGCAGAAGTCCGGCGTCCAGTTTATAAAGATCATGAACGAGGAAATCCGGAAGAAAGGGTGTGGCCGCCCAGTAGATGAGATTGCCCAGCAAGACTGCCAGGAGCATTCTCATCCATCCGTGGATCACGGACGGAATTCTAAGTGAATTCCGCAACAGTGCGGACCGCATAGAACGAGCCGGCCGCCCCTTGAAGCGGAGCTACGGAGAGGCGGAACTTCCATCGCGGCAGGGTCGACAAGTTGCACAGGTTTTCGATAACCGGGATTTTCGCGACAAGGATCAGTCGAGTTTGGGCATGGCCGGTGTCCTCGGCATTCCGAATGACCCAGAAATCAACGCCCACGAGGCGAGCGCCCGAGCGCACCAATCGGAAGATCACGTCGTCGGACAGAAACGGTCCGGGTTCCCAGTATGCCTCGGTGCCGAATCGGATATCCCATCCGGTCTGAATCAGCACAGCGTGGCCTTTCACCTGCGAATCGTGAAAGGGCACCTTTACCTCGTGGCGCACCGGGCCGACGGACTCGAGAACGATTCCGGGAACCGAATAGAGCGGATCTTGATTGGATTCCTCTCCTGTGTTGTGTCCCAGTTCCACGAGTCGATTCATGGGCCTTTTTATAACAGATTTGACGCTTGGGGGAGAGAATAGGGAAGTGGAATTTCGGGGACAGACTCCAATTTCTTGGCTTGCAGAAATTGGAGTCTGTCCCCGAAATTCCCCCCGTTTCTTCCCCGCTTCTGCGATTCCGGCACATCAATCTCGCACCGAAACCCGCGTCAATACAGGATCTTAGCCGGGGGATCGGAAATGGTGCGCTCCGTGCATCTTGAATCTTTATCCATTTGAGAGGTGCAAGATGAGAATCTTTAGGACAATTGTGGCCATCATGTCGTTGCTCTTTGGATTTGGGTTGGCATCCGGACAGAGCGCCGGCGCGCAAGACCAGATCCGAGTTCAACGAGGCGGGGACAACCCGATCTATAAGATTACGATCAACATCGTCGAGCGAACGATAACGGCAGTCGATTACCGCCATCGAGCGGGCTCCATGCCAATCGAGTTTCGCGGAACGCCTTTGCTACCTGACGCCAAGGGCGAAGCGAAGGTTGAAAGCAAACAAGGGTACATCGAAATCGATGCGAAATTCGATAAGCTGCAGTCGGCTACACGATTCGGCTCCGAGTACGTGACCTACGTCTTGTGGGCGATTACTCCGGAGGGGCGGCCGGCAAATCTCGGCGAAGTGATTCTCAACGGCGACAACAGCAAGTTGGACGTCACCACCGACCTCCAGGTCTTCGGCCTGATCGTTACTGCAGAGCCCTACTTCGCGGCCACACAGCCGAGCAATGTTGTCGTGATGGAGAATTTCATACGGCCGGGCACAAAGGGCAAGTTCGAACAAGTCGACGCGAAATACGAACTGTTAGAGCGCGGACAATACACAGTGAACGTTCCCCCAGCCCAGCTAAAACCAATCAAGTTGGACAAGAAAACACCATTGGAGCTTTACGAAGCACAAAATGCCTTACGGATCGCGCGTTGGACGGGCGCTGATAAAGATGCGGCGGATACATTCAAAAAAGCCCAAGACTTGCTGACTCAGGCGGAACATTTAAGGGCTGACAACAAATCGTACAGATCCATTGCACAGGCTGCGCGCGGGGCCGTCCAGACTGCAGAGGACGCGCGGCTGATTGCTATCAAACGGCAGGACGAAGCGCGATTGGCTGAAGAGCGCGCTCGGACGGCCCAGCGGGAGCGCCAGGCTCAGGTTTCAGCCGAACAGGCAAGAGGAGATGCGGAGCATGCCGCCGAACTCCGGGCAGAGGCGGAGCAGCAACAGCACCTGGAAGCCGAACGCCGCGCCCGCGCCGAGGGCGCGCGCGCAGCGGCCGAGTCCGCGAGAGAGCGGGCCGAGAGAGAGAAACAGGAGCTACGCATTCAGCTAAGCGAGCAATTGAGCAAAATTCTGGAGACCCGCGATACCGCGCGAGGCCTGATCATCAATATGTCCGACGTTGTTTTCGATACCGGCAAGTACACACTACGGCCTGACGCTCGTGAAAAGCTCGCCAAGATCGCAGGAATCGTGCTGGCGCATCCCGGCCTGAAACTCGAAGTCGAAGGCCATACCGACAGCGTGGGCCCCGAAGACTACAATCAGATATTGTCGGAGGAGCGCGCCAGTGCCGTACGCGATTTCCTGATCCAACAGGGTGTGACTCCATCATTAATTACAGCTCGCGGCTTTGGTGAGAGCCAGCCGGTCGCTTCCAACGATACTCCGGCCGGCCGGCAACTCAACCGCCGCGTCGAGATGGTCGTTTCCGGTGACATTATTGGAACGCCGCTGGGACCGACGTCCAGACTAAAGCCGTAGTAGGAAGCCAGGGGAAATGGGGACGTAGCCCTATGTCCCCATTTTGTGAAGTCGAAGGAGCCGAAATACAATGGGAGCATGAGCCTTCAAGCTGGCGACGCGTTGTTAGTCGTCGACATTCAAAATGACTTTTGTCCGGGTGGCGCTTTGGGCGTTAGCGCAGGGGACGAAGTTATCCCCATGCTGAACAGATGGATCGGCGAAGCGCGCGCCAAAGGCGTTCCTGTCTTTGCTACGCGCGACTGGCATCCAGCCGACCACATCAGCTTCAGACAACGCGGCGGTCCCTGGCCGCCACATTGTGTGCAGGGAACGCACGGCGCCGAGTTTCATCCGGACTTAAGGCTTCCTCCGGACGCCCAGATTGTCAGCAAGGCGACCACTCCGGATGTGGAGAGCTACTCGGCGTTCGGCGATACCGACCTGGCGAAGCGCTTGCGAGGCGCAGGCGTCAAACGGGTTTGGATCGGTGGTCTGGCGCAGGACTATTGTGTCCGCTATTCTTCTCTCGATGCCATCAAACAAGGCTTCGAGGTCCATGTGATCGTGGACGCGACGCGTGCCGTGAACGTGAATCCCGAAGACGGTCGACGCGCGCTCCAGGAAATCAAGCGGGCCGGCGGCATCCTTGAGGAACCAGCGCCGCGATGAGTTCATATTGGGTGGACGACTCCAACGCCGCTCTGCTAACGGACTTCTACGAACTCACGATGCTGCAGTCGTATTTTGACGAAGGGATGAACGGCATTTCGGTATTCGATCTCTTCGTACGAAGACTTCCCCGCAAACGTAACTTCCTTGTCGCGTGTGGGCTTGAACACGTGCTCCATTATCTTGAAACCGTTTCGTTCTCCGCTGACGCGATCGAATACCTCCGGTCACTCCATCGATTTTCCGAGGCCTTTCTGACGAGTCTCAGCGAGTTCCGGTTTACTGGCGACGTCTACGCGGTTTCCGAAGGCACGGTCGTTTTCGCCAACGAGCCGATCGTTGAGGTCGTGGCGCCGCTGCCTCAGGCTCAGCTTATCGAGACGTTTCTGATGAACCAGATTCAATTGGCGACACAGGCTGCGTCCAAGGCCGCTCGTGTCGTGCATGCGGCGCGGGGCCGGTCTGTAGTGGACTTTGGTGTCAGGCGCATGCACGGGGCCGATGCTGGAATAAAGGAACCGCGGGCTTTTTACATCGCTGGTGTTGACGGGACATCGAACGTTCTTGCGGGCCAGGTATATGGCATTCCGGTAGCCGGTACCATGGCGCATAGCTACATTCAAGCGTGTGAGACCGAACTGGAAGCGTTCCGGCGTTTTGTCCGCAGCTTTCCTGAAGCGATTTTGCTGGTGGACACGTACGACACGCTTCAAGGAATCCGTCACGTGATCGAACTGGCGCGCGAACTCGGTCCGCAGTTTCGAATCACCGGTATTCGTCTGGACTCGGGCGATCTGAGTCATCTGGCGTCGGAAGCCCGCTGGCTCCTCGACAGCGCCGGGCTCCCTCACCTGAAGATTTTTGTGAGCAGCAGTCTGGATGAATATGTGATTGAGAGCCTTCTTGCTTCGGACTCCCCCTTTGATGGCTTCGGTGTGGGCGGTCATATGGCGACCTCAGAAGACGCTCCGTTTCTGGATACCGCGTATAAGCTGGCCGAGTATGCGGGCAGACCCAGAATGAAATTTTCGGAGCAAAAAATCTCACTTCCCGGAAGAAAGCAGATCTTTCGCGAAAAGACCAATGGCAAGGCCACGCGCGATGTGCTTGGCCTCGCCAGTGAAAGCCTTCCCGGGCAACATCTTCTCAACAAGGTCATGGAAAACGGCCGAAGAACGCGTCCGGCGAGCACTCTCGACGAATGCCGGTCACATTGCAAATCGGAATTGACCTCTCTTCCAGACGCTTTGCTGGATCTGTCGCCGGCCGATCCTGCGTATCCTGTTGACCTCAGCAGCCCGCTCAGTCGAATCAAAGACGAAATGGCGAGACAACTTCGCCGGGGAGACGTACAATCACCTGGACACAGGACTGAACCGTAATAGGGGAGGGGACCATGACCAGCTTGATGTTCATGCTCATGCTGCAATTCGTCATTTCGACGAAAGCTGGGCTTGTGAATTTCGTACAGGGGGACGTGAACGTCAAAACCACACAGAGTGTGCAGGCCGGTGTTCCGATCAAGATAGGCCCAGGCGGGTTCGCGGAGATTCTCATGAACCCGGGTTCATATCTGCGGCTGGGCGAAAACTCCGAAGCGGTTCTGGAGGGAATTGAATTGACCGATGTCTCGGTACGGCTCGTTTCCGGCACCGCCGTAATCGAAGCTGTGGGTTTCGATAAGGAAAGGCCGCTCAAAGTGACCAACGGCAATCTCGCCATGGAAATCATCAGGGATGGCGTTTATAGATTTTCGGATGGCACCGCCAGGATCGTGCAAGGCAAGATGCGGGCGGCCGGCACCAACACCATTTTTTCGAAGGGCTGGCAGGTTTCAAAAGAGGATATCTATCAGAAGGTGAAAGTCCCGAAGGGGGCGTCCACGGCCCTGGAGACGTGGAGCCGTGACCGCTCCAAGTTGATCGCGGCCGCGAACGTTAACCTTGCGAAGAGCCTGAGCCGGTCGCAGGATGCCACATTTGGTTTGCTGGATGCCTGGATGTGGGTCCCGAGTTTTGGCGCCTACGTCTTCATGCCCGGCTTCCAGTTCCGGTCGCCGTATGGATATAACTACCGCAGCTTCACGGATATTTATTATCGAGGCAATCCGGTCGAGACGGGCAATTCAGGTTATGGATCGAATCGCGGTAGTTCCAGCGGTGGCAGCGGCGGTGGCGGTTCCTCGGGAGGCGGCGTCGCTCCTGCCGAAAGCCGGCCTCCCCAGAGTTCGATCGATGCGGGAAGACCTTCACCGGGCCGTGCGCGTCCCGACTTGTAGTTTGCGAGTGTTTCGCACGGCGAGGTTCAACATCCCGACTGAAGGTCACTGCGATATTCAAGACCTCACGCCCACTCTCCGAAAGCATCTCGAAGACAGCGGGCTCCATGAGGGACAAGCGTTAGTTTTCATTCCCGGCTCGACTGCGGGCATTACGACGGTGGAGTTCGAACCTGGCCTTGTGCGGGACCTTCACGAATTCTTCGAAAAAATCATTCCGGAGCAACGCGATTACCACCACCACGCTACCTGGGGCGACGATAACGGCGCAAGCCACTTGCGCGCGGCCTTGTTGAAACCATCACTGACTATTCCTTTCGCCGATGGCCAACTTCTGCTCGGGACCTGGCAGCAAGTTGTACTTGTGGATTTCGATACTCATAAGCGCCGTCGCACGGTGGTCTTGCAACTCATCGGCGAGTAGGTGAGCGCCTTCTGAAGTAGGGAGTTGGCAGAGTTTTTCCTCCGTCCCGAAATTCCTCCGGTAGACTAGAACGAGGAGGTCGAGTCAATGAGTGGTTATCAAGTTCCGATTCCGGTCAATGATCCTGTCCGAGGTTATGAAACTGGCAGCTCCGATCGACAAGCCTTGAAGAAGAAACTTAGAGCGATGTCTGCGGAAAGGATCGAAATTCCGTTGTTGATCGGCGGCAAGGAAGTACGGACCGGCGATACGGGAACGCAAGTGATGCCACATCGTCACGGGCACGTGATCGCCACATGGCATAAGGCCGGCTCCAAGGAAGTGGAACAGGCAGTTGCAGCGGCTGGGGCAGCGAGGCGCGAGTGGGCTTCGTGGAGTTTAGAAGATCGGGCATCGGTATTTCTCCGGGCAGCGGATCTGTTGGCGACCACGTGGCGGTACACCATCAATGCCGCGACGATGCTCAATCAGAGCAAAACCGTCCATCAGTCCGAAATCGACGCCGTTTGTGAATCGATCGATTTTTTGCGATTCAATGTCCACTTTGCCGAACAGATCTATGATAATCAGCCGTTCAGCGCGCCGGGAATGTGGAATCGCATGGACTACCGGCCACTTGAGGGTTTCGTCTATGCGGTCACGCCGTTCAACTTCACATCGATAGGAACAAATCTCTCTTCAGCACCCGCCCTCATGGGCAATGCCGTAATTTGGAAACCCGCAAGCTCGACAGTCTTCAGTAATTACTACGTGGCAAAATTGTTTGAAGCCGCCGGTCTTCCTCCCGGCGTCATCAATTTCGTGCCCGGAAACTCGGCGGCGATCAGCGACGTGGTGCTCAACCATCGTGATCTGGCAGGAATTCACTTCACCGGTTCCACAGAGGTTTTCCAGACGATGTGGCGCACCGCAGGCGAGAACATCGCCAGATACAGAACGTATCCGCGGCTCGTTGGCGAAACGGGCGGCAAAGACTTCATCATCGCCCATGTGAGCGCGGACCCGGATGCTCTGATCACGGCGATCCTCCGCGGCGGTTACGAGTATCAGGGACAAAAATGCAGCGCCGTATCGCGCGTCTACATTCCCGATACGCTCTGGAAGCGAATCAAAGATGACCTTATCGGCAACATCAACAGTATTTCGATGGGAGATGTGTCGGATTTCCGGAATTTCGTAGGAGCTGTTATTGATCGTCCCGCCTTCAAGAAACTGACGGGTTACCTGGACGAGGTGCGGCGATCCAGTGATGCGCAGATTATTGCTGGAGGCGAGACGGACGATTCGATTGGATATTTCATTCGGCCCACGCTGATTCACGCTCGCCGGCCGGATTATCGAACGATGTGCGAAGAGCTGTTCGGTCCGGTCGTAACGTTGTACGTCTATCCGGAGAAGGAATGGGAATCGACTCTTTCCATTGTCGATAGTTCGACTCCTTATGCTCTCACCGGTTCAGTTTTCTCGACCGACCGCACCGCGATCGCCGATGCGCACCGGGCGCTAAGGTTTGCCGCGGGCAATTTCTACGTAAACGACAAGCCGACCGGCGCTGTCGTGGGACAACAACCATTCGGCGGCGGCAGAGCAAGCGGGACCAATGACAAAGCTGGATCCATGATGAATCTGCTTCGATGGGTCAGCGCCCGCACGATCAAGGAAACATTTGTTCCGCCCACGAACTATCGATACCCCTTCATGGCTGAGGAGTAATTCGGGTCAGGGGAGTAGCCGCAATACTGTTCACTTAGCTACCATGCGCAGGAAAGCTGACCCAGATGCGCCCATTAAGTGAACAGTATTGGGATTAGCCGCGGATTGCGCAATCCGCGGCTACACTACTCTGGCATTACGTGTGCATATTTCCCCTCCGATAGAAGGAGGGAACATGAAGTCGACCGTCGAAGGTGCACCGATAAGAACGTTTCTGGATATTCCAAATGCTGCCGGACTCGCTGGCTTTTCTGTGCGTCATTTCCGCAGAATCATTGAGGAAGAGCGAATCCGAATCGTTCAGATTGGACGTAAATTCTTTATACTTGGCGCCGATTTCGAGCGCTGGCAGGCGACCAAGAGGGCCAGGGCCTCATGAGACCGTTCCATCAACTTTGTTGATATCGCATCGAATTAGAAGCGGCCGTACATGCTACGGCCGCTCCGCTTGAACCTTCCCGACCCGCCTCGTTACACTGTCTCTCATGACTACAAATATCGAAACCTTCCAATTCCAGGCGGAAGCTCGCCAAGTCCTGGAGCTGATGATCCATTCCCTGTATACGAATAAAGAAATCTTTCTCAGGGAACTCATTTCCAACGCGTCGGATGCGCTGGATCGGTTGCGTTTTGAAGCCCTCAGCCATCCTGAGTTAATCAGCGCGGACGACAAGCTTGAGATCTGGATCGAGAGCGACTCGATGGCGCGCACGCTCACGATTCACGACGACGGTATCGGCATGAGCCGCGATGAAGTAATCGCGAACATCGGAACAATCGCGAAGTCCGGCACCCGCGAATTGCTGCAGACTCTCCGGGAGAAGCAATCATCCGAAGGGCTCGGTACATTCATAGGCCAGTTCGGCGTTGGATTCTATTCTGCCTTTATGGTTGCCGATCGCGTGACGCTGGTTACTCGCCGTGCAGGAGAAAGCGATGCCACACAGTGGGACTCCACAGGAGACGGCACATTCACGATCAGCGCAGCGGCTAAATTCAATCGCGGTACATCGATCACGCTCCATCTCAAGAAGTTTGAAGAAGACGCGGAGGTCGAGGATTTCACGGACAAATGGGTGATCTCGCGCATCGTCAAGCGATATTCCGATTTCGTCGCCTATCCGATCATCTACAAAGAAAAGGATGCCAAAGAGCCCGACAAGCCGCTCAATTCGATGAAACCGATCTGGACGCGGCCGCGCTCAGAGGTCACCGCCGAGGAGTACAAAGAATTTTACAAACACATCTCCCACGACTGGAACGAGCCGATGGAGACGTGGTCGTTTCGCGCGGAAGGCCGATCCGAATACCGGGCCTTGCTCTTCATTCCGTCGCAGGCGCCACTAGATCTCTTTTACGCCACAGGCAAATTCGGGCTGCACCTCTACGTGCGGCGAGTGCTCATCATGGAGCATTGCGAGGAGCTGCTTCCGGGATACCTGCGGTTCGTCCGCGGCGTGGTTGATTCTGCCGACCTCCCGCTGAACGTCTCACGACAGCGTCTGCAGGAAGACCGGCACATTACCCAGATTCGAAAGTGGCTGACGAAGAAAATCCTGGATTCGCTCGAAGACATGATGAAGTCCGAGTCCGGCAAATACGGTGAGTTTTGGAAGCAGTTTGGGCGAGTCCTGAAAGAAGGCGTGAGCTTCGACTTTGAAAACAAAGACAGGCTTCTTTCCCTCTACCTGTTTGAGTCATCTTACGATGGGGAAAAACCCACGACACTCAAGGACTATGTCAGCCGGATGAAGGAAACTCAGAGCGCCATTTATTATCTGACTGGCCCTTCACGTCGTGCAGTGGAGCACTCGCCGCATCTGGAGGTATTCCAAGAAAAGGGATATGAAGTTCTATATCTGGTCGATGCGGTGGACGAACTTCTGATTCAAGGGCTCCCCGAGTTCGATGGCAAGAATGTGAAGTCGGTAGGAAAGGGCACGGCGGATCTCGGTGAAGAGAAGGATCTGAAAGAGAAAACACCCGGGTATTCAAGGCTCATCGAAGTGCTTGCAAAAAAGCTTGAAGATCGAGTTAAAGAAGTCCGGTTGTCGAGCCGGTTGACCTCTTCACCGGCCTGCCTGGTTGTGTCCGATCACGACGTGAGCCCGAATCTCGAGAAGCTATTGAACCAGATGAAAGGCGCCGGCTCCAAACAGAAACGCATTATGGAACTCAATCCGAATCACGAGATCATTTTGAAAATGCGCGATCGCGCTGAAGACGCGATGATCGATGACTTTGCCGAGCTTCTGTTCGGATACGCGCTGCTGGCCGAAGGCTCCGATTTACAAGATCCCCTGAAGTTCAATCGGGCTGTGATGAGGGTTCTCGCCAAGACCATAGGTGGCGAATGAAAATGTATGGTACGTATCGAGCCAGCCGGAGTTGGCGTGACCTCGCTGGTTTCCATGACGGATCGTGATCATAGCAGCCTCCCCGAATTGGCCAAGAACCATTGTTATTACCATTTTGAACGCATTCAGGAACCGCCGCCAACCCGTATTCCAAGCTCCCCTTTTCGGTCCGGTACCGTAAATGCAGGATAGGGCGCGGTTATGGCCGAGCTAAACCGAAAGTTCGAACGCCCTAGTCCTGCCCCGGGACATCTCCGGTCCATTTCGCGCAGATTTTTCTTGTTTTGGCGTGTCACCGCTGTTAGCCTCCTGTCCAGAAAATGGGTAAAAGACACAGGAGATTCCCTAACAAACAGGCTAAGGACTAGCAACGGATCGGGCGACACGCCTGGTGTCCGTGGTTCAAAGCGCCGGTACTCCGGGAGAGACAGGGTAGAAAATGGAAAGACTGAAGGAAGTAATGACCTTGCGCGAGGCGTCGCAGTACCTTGGGATCTCTCCGGACACACTGTACAAGTATTTGAGCCAGGACAGGATTCCGGCTTTTAAACTCGGCAACCGCTGGCGGTTTAAGAAAGATCTTTTGGACCGCTGGATGGAGAAAAAGAGCGAGCGACAACAGGATTTGAGACCGAAGCAGGTCGCGAAGAACACGGTGAAAACAAAAGGATAGCTGGGAAAGGTTGTTCAGATGCCGCTTTTGAAGAAGCGTAAACCATTGGTTGGATTAGATATTGGCTCAAGTTCCGTGAAGGCTGTGGAATTATCCAGATCGAAAAAAGGCTACCAGCTGACGGGTTTTGCCTGTGAAAGCTTGGGCCCAGACGTCGTCGTGGACGGGGCGATTATGGATGCTCCGGCAATGGCGGCCAGTATCAGAGAGACCCTCGCCGTCGGCAAATTCAAACCGAAAGGTGTCGCTACGGGCGTTTCGGGACATTCAGTCATCGTTAAGCGGGTTGTTGTGCCAGCGGCGAGTCCGGATGAGGTTGAAGCTTCACTCCAGTTAGATGCCGAGCAGTACATCCCTTTCGAGATCTCAGATGTGCACCTGGACTATCAACTTGTTGGACCAAGCATGACCGCCGGCGATGAGCCGGGCATGGAAGTCGTGCTTGTGGCCGCAAAACGGGACAAAATCCAGAATCACACGAATGTGATCGGCATGGCCGGCCGAAACCCAGAGGTAGTGGACATTGATGCCTTTGCGCTTCAAAACGCCTTCGAAGCGAACTACTTAGTCGACGAAGACGCGACGGTTGCGCTGCTGAATATCGGCGCCTCGCTCATGAACATCAATATCACGAAAGGCGGCATGCCTTTGTTCATTCGCGATGTTTCGGTGGGCGGAAACCAGTACACGGACATTCTCCAGAAAGAGCTACAGCTTAGCTTTCAAGAAGCCGAAGACTTGAAACTCGGAAAAAACGGCGGTTCTGAAGCGGAAATGGTACAGCCCTTGTTGGAATCCATAACGGACATGATCTGTACCGAGGTCCAGAAGACTTTCGATTTCTTCCATGAGACCTATCCGGGTGAGATCATCAACCATGTGTTTATCAGCGGAGGCACTTCGCAAATGCACGGCCTCGCTGGCAAGATCCAGCAGACATTTGGGTATCCGACCGACGTCTTGAATCCCTTCAGATCGATCGAGATGGGACCGAAGGTGAACGCCGCAGAAGTCACATCTTTAGGACCGGCGCTAGCAATCGCTGTTGGTTTGGCGTTGAGGGGGGTTGATCAATGATTAAGGTTAATCTGGCCGGGGTGAACCCAAAGAAACCCGCCGTAGCCTTCGCCGGAGCCGGCATGAAGACTTCAGCTCCTTTGACTGTGACACCCATCATCCTGATCCTGATCATTCTGGGAAGCGCAGCAGGCGGCTACTGGTGGTATTCCAGTCTGACCGGCCAGGCCGCAAATCTGGAGTCCAAAATACAGCAGGAACTCGCTGAGAAGGTAAGACTCGACGCCGTCATCAAGCAGGGTGAGATTTACGAAGCGCGGAAAAAGATGTTGGAAAGGCGGATCAAGATCATCGAAGGTCTGCAGAGGAATCAGATCAGTCCGGTGGTGGCGCTCGATGTCCTGAGCGAGGCCGTCGATCGAACAAAGTATGTGTGGCTCTCGAATGTGGACCAGAACAACACCGTGTTCAGCATGAATGGTCTCGGCACTTCCTTGCTCGCCATCGCCGACTTCTACTCCAATCTCGAGAGGACCGGATACTTCCGCAATATCGACATCGCGAATGCGCAAGACAGTTCAGGCAACTACACCTTCTCGCTGAAATGCGAGTTCGCGCCGCCCAGCAGTGTGGCCGCCGAGACGCCGCCAGCGCGCACGGGAGCAAATTAAATGGCTATCGACTCCAAGGGTTTTCAAAGACTCCGGTGGTATTACCAGGTGCTGATCGTCTCCGCAATCTGTGCCGGTCTGCTGACGTTGCTTTGGTATCAGTTCCTAACGCCGATTGTCACTGACATCAACGCCAAGGGTATCCAACTGCAGGAATTGCAGAGAGTGAATGCCAAGGGCCGCGAGCAGGAAAGAGTCCAGGCTCAGCTCAAAAAGGAGTCCGACGGACTGCAAGCGAAGCTGGACAAGCTGAAATCCGTTTTGCCGCTTGCCAAGGAGACGGATGAAGTTCTTCGCTCCGTACAGCGGGCCGCCACCAGTTCGTCGTTGCGGATTCTTCGCGTCGGCTCCCGGCCGATTATCGATCACGAGGTTTATACCGAGTGGCCGATTGATATGGATCTCTTAGGCACGTATCACAATGTGGGAGCGTTTCTCGACAAGATCAGGCTGTTACCGCGCATTGTGAATATTGCCGGGCTGAGGCTTCAGAGCAAGGCTTCGACAGGCGATGCCGCCTTCACTTCGAGCGTCGGCGCGACGTACACCGCTACGACTTTCGTGTACCGCGAGGAGCCGGTCGAGACGACGGCGCCTCCGCCGAAACCGGTGAAATGACCTTTTTGCGAACTGTGAAGATGATGTACCGAATAATTGTTTCCATTGTTTTGATTCTGGGTTTGGGGGTAGTGGTCTATCCACAAGCTCCAGCCCAAACGCCTCCAGCGCCTCCACCTCCGCCACAAGAGGAGCCGCCGCCAGTGCTCGCTGTCCCTAAAGACTACAGATACAACGCTCAGGGACGGCGGGATCCTTTTGTGAATCCGGTCCCCAAGCCGGCTACGACAGAGCCTCCGGCCTCGATTGTGCGGCCGCCGGGATTGAAGGGAGTTCTGATCACAGAGGCTGGCATCGCGGGAGTCGTCACTTCAAAGGAGCCCACAATGAATGTGGTCGTCATTTCGGCTCCACAAGGAAGAACATACTTCGCACGCGTTGGTGACGCCCTTTTCGATGCCGTCGTCAAAGAAATCAAACTGGACACTATTACTTTTCTTTTGACTGCTCCGAGGGGTGGGAACGAGGCAACTCCTCGGGAAATTGTGCGGAAAGTTCGCCCCACTCCAGGAGAAAACAAATGAGAGCTGATTCCAGGAAGTTCCTCTCGGTGGGAGTGCTGTTACTGATCGCGACTCTTACCGTTAACGGAGCATCCCCAAGAGAGACCGACGTTGTAAAGGATGTATCTTTCAAAAACAACGGAGATTCCCTTGAGGTCAGGATCGCTGCACCGGATGGTTCGAAGTTCACGCATTTTGAATTGAACCAGCCTCACCGGCTTGTGGTTGATTTTCACGGAATCCAAAACACGATTGGTTTTAAAGAAAAGCAAATCAACAGCGCGGGAGTAGAGCGCGTTCGGACCTCTTTCTTCAGTGCTGAGAATCGTAGAGCAACTCGTATCGTCTTCGATCTCAAAGACAATGTTCCGTATAGGGTCATCGAGGATGGCGGGGGAATCGTGCGCATCGTGTTTGGCGGGACTGCTCGAGCTCCCGGGAACCTGACAGCCGGCCCGGCCATGATTCCGGGGCCGGGCACGTATTCGACTGCAAGTCTTCCGAAACTGCAGCTCGATCCTGCGTTGCTGCAAGGTGAAGTCCCACGGGTCGAGGCCGCGCCCGCCGCTTCTGCGCCTCTTCGAGCGGTGGCCGCTGCAGGCAGTCTCTCGAGTCAGCAGACGCAAATTACAATAGTGCCGCCGGCTCCTCCTCAGGTACCCGCAAGCACACCGACGCCGATCCCTCAGTATTCAGGTGAGATCATTTCCCTGGATCTCAAAGACTACGACATCAAAGATTTCTTCAGGCTGATCTCGGAAATCAGCGGATTGAATATCGTTTTGGATCCGAACGTCGCCGGGAACGTGACGTTGAAGTTGGTGGACGTTCCTTGGGACCAGGCGTTAGATGTGGTCTTGAAGAATTATCAACTCGGCGGGCTGCTTCAGGGCAATGTGCTTCGTATCGCGACGAACGGGACGTTGCAAGGAGAACAGGCTGCACAGAAAGCCCTTCGCGACGCGCAGGACCTCGCCGTACCACTTGACACCCGGACCTTCGTCCTGAATTACACCAAAGCGTCGGATGTGAGCCCGACACTGCAAAGGATGCTGTCGCCTCGGGGAACCATTATCATGGATGCGAGGCGCAATGCACTGATCGTTTCGGACATCCCGTCGCAGTTTACCAAAGTCGACGACCTGGTTAAGTTTCTGGATACCGCTGCGCAGCAGGTTGAGATTGAAGGACGATTGCTGTCGGCCGTGAAATCCTTTTCTAAAGACTTGGGGAACCAAATCGGTCTTCTCATCGGCGCCCGAAGTGGGAACGTCTTGACGGGTGTGCCGGGTACGAGTAGCCCGTTTGCGCGAAATCCTGCTCCGCGCGTATCTACCGGAGCCGGCCTGCCGCTGGTGGCGAACTTTCCTGCGGGCGGGACATCCGGTCTATCATTCTTGATGAAAGCCGGTGGGGACATTCTTCTAGACGAGATCATCACCGCTTCTGAGGCCAAAGGCACGGCAAAGCTGATTTCCAGGCCGAAAGTTATTACGCAGAACAACATTGCGGCGACGGTCTCGCAAGGCACGCAGATTCCGGTTCAGACCAACGTCAACAACACGATTTCGACACAGTTCCTGCGCTTCACCTTGAACCTGACGGTCACGCCACAGATCACGGAAGCCGGAACGATTCTGCTGACCGTCTCCATCGAAAACAGCCAACCGGATTTCGCACGCGCCGTCAATGGCATTCCGTCTGTTTCGACACAACAGGCGCAGACCCAGGTGTTGATACCTGACGGAGGAACGGCGGTCATCGGCGGTATCCTCCTCGACAACGACTCGGTCAACATCCGGCAGGTTCCTGGATTGGGCAGTATTCCCATCGTCGGAAATTTGTTCAAGAGTACGAGTACCATCAAGAGCACGTCGGAACTAATCTTCTTTGTGACGGCGCGCATCAAGCCGCAGGATGCACTCACGCTGGCCGACCCCGGCGAAGCGAACACACCACAGCCGCGCTGATAGGGTGAATCGGCGGCTTCTTTTCTGTTTCAAACAAGCATTGGCACGAAATCCTGGCTGATGAGGAGTTTCTTTGCTCAATCGCTCTGCTATACTCCTCAGATTGCTGTATGACTCTTAAGGAACTGAAAGAAATCATCGATATCGTTACTTCCAAGGAGTCGATCGAAGAATTGGAGATCGAGAAATCGGGTGTCCGTCTGCGAATCAAAAGGTCTCTCAATCATGTTTCTTTATCGTCCACCGCAGCGGAGGCTTCGGCCCCCGCCGTCCCCGCAATCGCGGCGCCGCCAACGCTGGCGCAGGTTTCCGCCGAAAGCGAGGAATTGTTCTATATGAAATCGCCGATCGTGGGAACCTTTTACAGGGCGTCGACGCCAACCTCCGATCCGTTTGTGGCCGTTGGTGACATGGTGGAGAAAGGAACCGTCGTGTGCATCATCGAGGCGATGAAGCTCATGAACGAGATCGAATCGGAAGTGGCTGGGGAGATCGTCAGCATAGTGGTCGAAAACGGGCAACCGGTAGAATATGGCGAAAATCTGTTCGCCATTCGTCCCCGATAGACCGATGTTCAAGAAAATACTCGTCGCTAACCGCGGAGAGATAGCCCTCCGAATTATTTACTCTTGTAAGGAACTCGGCATCAAGACCGTTGCCGTGTTCTCTGAAGCAGACCGGCACGCGTTGCATGTACGTTTTGCGGACGAGGCAATTTGTATTGGCCCGCCCAGGAGCGCGGACAGCTACTTGAACATACCGAGCGTCATTAGCGCCGCCGAGGTCTCTAACGTCGATGCCGTCCATCCCGGGTATGGCTTTCTCTCGGAGAGCGCTTACTTTGCTGAAGTTTGTGAGGCCAGCAAGATCAAATTCATCGGTCCTTCTTCCGAAGCCATTCGCTTGATGGGGGACAAGGCCCGCGCCCGCCGGGAGATGAACCGGTTTGGGCTTCTGGTTCTGCCCGGAAGCGCGGACGCCATTCACACGGACAAAGAGGCCGTTGCAATCGCGGAAGCGATTGGTTATCCGGTGATCATCAAGGCGGTTGCCGGTGGAGGCGGACGAGGCATGCGCGTCGTTAGGAGCCGCAGCGAGTTGCTCTCCGCCCTGAAAACGGCCCAGGCGGAAGCTGTCAGCGCGTTTGGCGTGCCACATTGCTACCTGGAAAAGTTCATCGAGAGGGCGCGGCACATTGAGTTTCAAATTATCGCAGACGAGTTTGGAAACGCGATCCATCTTGGTGAAAGGGAGTGCTCCATCCAGCGTCGCCATCAGAAGCTAATCGAGGAAGCCCCCTCCGTCATGATGACTCCTGAACTTCGTGAAGAAGTGGGGAGCCGCGTCGTGCAAGCGATCGGGGAAGTCGGTTATTCGAATGTCGGGACTCTTGAGTTTATCGTTGACGAACGAAGACAGTTCTATTTCATGGAAATGAATACCCGCATTCAGGTTGAGCATCCGGTGACTGAGCTTCTGACCGGCATCGATTTAATTCGCGAGCAAATCCTGATTGCTGCAGGCGAAAGACTCCATCACCGCCAGAGCGACATTCAGTTTCGTGGTCACGCGATCGAGTGCCGCATCAATGCCGAGGATCCCGTCACACACAAGCCGTCGCCAGGCAAAATCATTTCATGGCACTCCCCAGGCGGTCCTGGCGTGCGCATCGATACGGCGGCTTATGCGGAGTACGTCGTACCTCCATATTACGATTCCCTCATAGCCAAGCTCATCGCTCATGGGTCCACGCGTGATGAGGCGATCCGGCGGATGGAGCGGGCATTGGACATGTTCGTTTTAGAGGGCGTTAAGAGCACAATTCCGCTCCATCGCCAGATTCTTCGCCGGCCCGACTTTAGGAAGGGCGACATTCACACGAATTTACTGGAACAATTGGAAGAGCCCCGCGCCCGCGCTGTCGAAATGGCATGACTTCCCTCCGGCGTCTGTACGCGATCTCGGACGCGTCCTTCGGTGATCCTGTCAGTCTGGCGCAGGCCCTATTTGATGGCGGCGCCCGGCTTGTCCAGGTCCGAAATAAGAAAGCCAGCGCGCGCGAGCTTTTCAACCAGGTGGAAAGCATTCTCAAAAGGGCTCCGGCCGATGCAAGCGTCATTGTGAACGACCGTGTGGATGTGGCTCGAATTACGGGTGCGGCGGGTGTGCATCTCGGCCAAAGCGACATCGGAGTAGTTGAGGCCCGGCGCATTCTTGGACCGGACCAGATCATTGGGTTCTCGACACACAATCTTGAGCAAGCATTGGCCGCCAGCAAACTGCCGGCGGACTACATTGCTGTCGGCCCAATCTTTCCGACGTCTACAAAATTGGATGCAGAGCCTGTGGTTGGCCTAGAAAAACTGGCAACGATATGCAAAGCGGTTCAGAAACCCGTGGTCGCGATTGGTGGGATCCGGTTGGAAAATGCCGCCGAGGTGCTTGCTGCCGGACCGCACTCGATAGCCGTCGTTAGCGACCTGCTGGCTGCAGCGGATATTCGAGCCAGGGTTCGTGAATGGATTAATTTGAGCGTGGGTATGTAGTCCTGTGAAGTATACGCATTTCGTTGTTGCCGAACTCGGGGTTGAAGCCAAGTCCCAAGTCCCCTCCTTGGCAAAGGTGGGGTGGCTGCGCCATCAAAAAGATGCTGCGAAGCCACCGAATCCGGCGCGGACGGGGTGGTTGGTTCAAAAAAAATGTTTTGGAGTTTGAACGAACCACCCCGTCCGCGCCTTTCAAAGGAACGGGGATATTTCTTGATGGCGCGTCCACTCCTCCTTTGCCAAGGAGGGGAGTTTAGATCACCCGACGCAATCAAATGCGTATACTTCCCAGGGCTTTAGCCCGCGTTCTCGAGATTGCAAATTTTTTGACCGCGGCGGGAAAATCTCCAATCTCCAACTCGCAGGACGACCTTGAAGCCACTGGACCTATACCTCATTCCAACACGAAGCAATCGATACGTCCTGTTCAGCTCTCCTGAGGCCGTCCAGGTGTTGGAATCCGAATCTGGCGACCGCGTTCAGCAGTTTATCGAGTGGTTCGTTCGGCATCCCAATCGTTTCGTGGCATGGATTGGACGAATATTACATGCGGGCCACGGCTACTACCTTCGCTTGGAGGATCGCATCGATCCTGGCGAGAGAATTCTGAAGTCGATGGCCAGCGTCGATCGATTTGTAGTTCATTTCGTCCGAATCCGACCTGGGAGCCAGATTGCCCGAGATTACGAGAGATTCCTAAAGCGCCAGCGCGCCAAACATATCTTCTGGTTTTCTGTCGATCTTGTCCTGAGCGCGGTCGTTCTTGTCTTTACGCCGGTCCTTGCGCCCATTCCAGGTCCGAACGTTTTTTTCTACTATCCTTTTCTGCGATTGCTGAGCCATTATCGAGCAATTCGAGGTGCCGCGTCGGGCCTGCATTCTAGGGTTCTTGAGTTTAAAAGCTTGCCTGAACTAAGCGGTCTCGAAGACAATCTTCCAGGACTGGCAACATTTTTAGAGAGGATGGAGTAAAGGACGTTGTTCGATCTAAAAGGTATTATTCCCCCATTGGTCACGCCGTTCGATGAGACCGGCGGCATTCGCTATGACTATTTTGAACGAAATATGGACAGGTACCTGGAAGCCGGAATTGAGGGATATCTGGTCATCGGTTCAAATGGCGAATCGGTTTATCTGGAACACTCGGAGAAGCTGAAGCTGATCGAAACAGCGCGGAAGCGCTTACCTTCTTCCGTGACGCTCCTGGCCGGTACAGGCGTGGAATCCACGCAAGCAACCATAGAGCTCACGAAAGAAGCCGCGGATCGTGGAGTGGATGCGGTTCTGGTGAAAAATCCCTTCTATTTCAAAAACCAGATGACGTTCGATGTCTACTTCTCGCACTATACGGCGGTCGCGGAGGCTTCGCCCGTTCCGGTTGTCATTTACAACGTTCCCGCCTTCACGGGCATTTCTTTGGATTCCTCTTTGGTAATTGAACTCGCGAAGCATCCGAATTTGCGAGGTATGAAAGACAGTTCTGGGAATGTGAAGTTGATTTCGGAAGTCGTTTGGAATACCGATCCAAGGAAGTTTTCCGTATTGGCTGGTGCCGCGCCCACGCTTTTTCCCACCATGGTCGTGGGCGCGCGCGGAGGCATCGTGGCTCTGGCATGCGCCGCGCCAAAAGCGATGATGGCCTTGTATCGGGCAGTCGTCACCGGAGATTATAAGACAGCCGAAATTATTCAACGCATCATCGCGCCTGCGGCCGGCGCCGTTACTGAGAAGCTCGGCATTGCGGGACTGAAGGGCGCGATGGAGCTGGAAGGATTTCAACCAGGTCTGCCGCGGCGGCCTTTGCTTCCGCTGAAGCAGGCGCAGCGGCAAAATCTCGAGCAGATCTTCCGAAGGATGAACAGCGAGTTAGCCGAACTTTCATGATGCGAATTCCCTTCGGAAGCTTGCCGTCCCTCTCGGCGCTCTTCCTCGATTACGTCAGTGACTGGAATCGTGTCCGGAGTTTCTATCCCCAGAATTACTCTTTGGACTCGATCATCGCATTTGCAAAGCAGAAGCCTGCGCTCGAACGGACGCACCGTGAAAAGTTGTGCGCGGCTTTGGCCGAACAACAAAAGTTTTGGGACGCCGATACTCGGTCCATCGACAAGCTGTGCGCCGGTGCAGTTGCCGTCATCACCGGCCAGCAGCCGGGGCTATTTACTGGCCCCAACTACACGATTTTAAAAGCGCTCACTATCGTTAAACTGGCAGCTGCTCTCGACCAGGCGGGGGTTCCGGCCGTTCCGGTTTTCTGGGTTGCCGCAGAAGATCACGACCACGAGGAAATCCGCTGGGCGGCGATATTGGACCGTGAGGCCGCCTTGCAGAAGATCTATGTGGACCTATCGAACGGAGAATCGACGCCTGTTGGTTGGCTGAGCTTTCGCGACGACATGGCCGGCGCAATTTCGAAGTGTCTGTCCAGTTTGCCGGAGTCCGAATTTCAACTTCAATTACGCGAACTGCTGGAATCGTCGTACAAAGCCGGGACCTCACCCGTAGATGCTTTTGCTCGCATGATGGCCAGATTGTTCCGCGGTACGGGCCTCATGCTCGCCAATCCGCTCCATCCTGAGTTGAGGCAATTTGCGGCTCCAACACTCACACAAGCCGTGCGCCAAAATGCTGAAATTCGCTCGGCAGTGTTGGCGCGAAGCCGCGCGCTTTCTGAGGCGGGTTACCATGAGCAAGTGAAGGTAGACAGCAATTTCACCGGGATGTTTGCTTATCGCGGCAAGTCGCGACAGCCATTGCGAGCCGAAGAAATCGGCGCCGAAACGCCGTTGAGTCCGAACGTCCTGCTTCGGCCGGCTGTTCAAGATACCATATTCCCGACCGTGGCCTATGTGGGCGGCCCGGCGGAGATCGCGTATTTTGCCCAGGCTGGTGCGGTTTATGAGTGCTTGCGGCTTCCGGTTCCACCGGTGTTTCCGCGTATCAGCGCAACGGTGCTGGAGGCGCGTGTCGCTCGCGCACTGAAGAAATACGGCATGGAATTTATGGACGTGTTTCGCGGCCGCGACTTCATGAAACGAAAAGCCGTGGCTAGCGTCCAAGGCGTGGAATTATTCGAACAGGTGCGAGACCGGGTAACCCTAGAGTTGGAATCTCTTCGGCCGGTTTTAAATGCCCTTGATCCAACGCTGGCGGGCGCTCTGGACACCTCGCGTCAGAAGGTACTGCATCAGGTCGAAGCACTCCGCACCAGATTCATAAATGCAGAAGCCCGGCGCAACGAGACGCTCGAGAGGCACCTGGAAACCATCGTGAACTCGATTTTTCCGGAAAAGAAGCTTCAGGAACGAGTCACTAACGTCACGTCATTCCTGGCGCGGTACGGACTGGACTTTGTGGGACGCCTGGAAGAGTCACTGAGTTTGGATTCCCGCGAGCATCAGGTTGTTGAGATATGAAGATTGGGATCACGTGCTATCCAACTTACGGAGGAAGCGGGGTGGTCGCGACAGAGCTGGGTAAAGAGCTCGCGGTGCGCGGTCACGATGTTCACTTCATCAGCTACGCTCTTCCTATTCGTCTCACAATGAACGACCGCATTTACTTTCATGAGGTCGAGGTCCTGACGTATCCATTATTCGAGTACCCGCCCTACGACCTGGTACTTGCCACCAAGATGGCCGAAGTGATGACCCGATACGATTTGGATATCCTGCATGTGCACTATGCCATTCCGCATTCCATCAGCGCGTATCTGGCGAAGATGATGCTGAGCGATCGCGTGGTGCCGTTTGTGACAACACTGCATGGCACCGACATTACGTTGGTCGGAAATGACCGGTCGTATCTTCCGATTACTCGGTTCGGCATTGAACAGAGCGATGCGGTAACGGCGGTGTCCGAATACCTTCGGAGAAGGACCATTGAAGAATTTCAAATCCGGCGCCCGGTTACGGTAGTACCCAATTTCGTCGATTGCAATGTGTATGGCCCGGCTAAAGACAAGAGTATTCGCAGCAAATTTGCGAACGAAGATGAAGGGATTCTAATCCACATCTCCAATTTTCGTCCGGTCAAACGAATCGAAGATGTCATTGCAATTTTTTCCCTGGTTCGCCAAAAAAGAAAAGCACGGCTTCTGATGGTGGGCGATGGGCCAGACCGGCCGAAGGCGGAGTGGCTTGCCAATACACATGGTGTTGCCGGTGAGGTTTTGTTTGTGGGGAAGCAAAGCAATATGACTCAACTCCTGTCCATCTCCGACATTCTCTTGCTTCCCAGTGACCTTGAGTCATTCGGGCTGGTGGCGTTGGAAGCCATGGCGTGCGAGGTGCCCGTGATTGCCACCAGAGTCGGAGGGGTTCCGGAAGTCGTCAGACATGGCGTGGATGGTTTTTTGTATGACGTTGGTGATGTTTCGTCGATGGCTGAAGGTTGCCTGGCCATCCTCGATAACCCGCAACTACGGTCCGACCTGGGTCAAGCCGCGCGAGATCGGGCCAGACGGAACTTTTGTGCTAGTACGATCGTGCTACAGTACGAAGACCTTTACCGCCGCACTATTCACGAAGCCCTTTACCATTAACAACTTGCCGCCAATACCTCGATAGCAGTTAGAGCAGTCCAACGTCTCTTTCCCACGAAGTGGTACCACGGCAGCCACTAAAGCACCGCGGTTGGATTGCCGATAAAAACAACAGGGCAACTAGTAGGGGAACGGCAGTTCCACCAAAAATACTGAACTGCCGTCAAATCACTGAAGAAGCGCCGGGTAGACCGGCTACCAGGGTCTTGGAGCGTTTCCAATGGTAGACGAGTTGCAGCAAGAAGGCAGGGCCGGATTCAGTGGCTGTTCCGAGAGGGTCCAGTAAGGACCGAAAAGAGGTACAAGGCAATGGTCAAACCATACGTTTCAGAAGAGGTACTCCTCGATCCGGAAATGCGAAGTACTGAAGTCATGGACTTTGAACGCCGGCTGCTAGGAAAAATCGTGGGCCAGGAACGTGCAGTTCGCAGAATTGTGAACATGTACCAGATCTACCTGGCGGGTATGGCTACACCTGGCCGTCCAGTTGGTAACCTGCTGTTTCTGGGTCCGACCGGTTCCGGCAAAACACGAGTGGTCGAAGCTTCGGCTGAAATCTTGTTCGGCAACCCACGGGCATTCATCAAGATCGATTGCGCCGAGTTCCAACACAGCCATGAAATCGCGAAGCTTATCGGTTCACCTCCGGGTTACCTTGGCCATCGTGAGACTCCACCGTTACTGACCCAGGAGGCCCTCGACCAGTATCAAACCGACCGCGTCAAGATGACCTTTCTGCTGTTCGATGAAATCGAAAAAGCAAACGACGCTCTCTGGCAGCTTTTGTTAGGTATTCTTGACAAGGCCACCTTAACTCTCGGGGACAATCGCAAAGTGGACCTCTCCCGATGTGTTGTGTTTATGACGTCGAACCTCGGTGCCGTCGAAATGAGTGAGATGTTGTCCGGAGGAATTGGGTTCACGTCCGGCGTCCGGCAGGACGAGGCGAACCTTGAAGATATCGATCGCAAGATGTATCACACGGCTCTTGACGTCGCGAAGCGCAAGTTTTCGCCCGAGTTTATGAACCGAATCGATAAGGTCGTTGTGTTCCACACCTTGAACCAACAGCACCTGCGACAAGTGCTGGACATCGAATTGAACGACGTTCAGAACAGGATCATGTCGTCGCAGTCGGAGAAGCAGTTCATCTTCAGGTGCACAACCGCGGCGAAAGAGTTCCTCCTTCGCGAAGGAACGGATCTGAAGTACGGTGCGCGTCATCTCAAGCGTGCCATCGAACGGCACCTTGTCTATCCCTTATCTAACTTGATCGCGACCGGCCAGATTGGCTTGGGTGATGTGATCAAAATCGACCTTAGCGCCTCGGAAGGCAAGCTGACTTTTTCCAAGGAGCGCGCGATACAGAGCTTTTCACTTTCGGATGCGGGCAATGTGACGGAATATCCCAACAGGCGAGCATCTCACGTTGGCGCGAAGGTGCAGCTGCTGGAGACGGAAGCCGCGAACTGTGAGAGAGTGTGACTGTTTCTAGTATGTAATCTTGAGTCCGAACTGAATTTCGCGATTGTCCATCAGCGTACTCGTGATCGTGCCGAATGACTGGCTGTCCGGATTGCGATTCGGTTGATTGAGTAACGGGTGATTGAGCGCATTGAAGAACTCAGTGCGGAACTGTACATTCACACCCTCGTACCGGAAATTCTTCCCCAGCATCAAATCCCAATTATTGGTCCCCGGGCCATCGAAATAGTTGCGTGGCGCATTCCCAAAGGTTCCACGAGGGGGGACTGAAAAAGCATTGCGGTCCAGATAGATCGTCTTGTCGGTGCGGTCCTTGATGACGGCGGCGGCTCCCGGTTGGAGAGCTCCAGTGTCGTCGTAGAAACCTACGTTAGGCCGATCGCGGGTTGATCCTGTATTGCTGTTCTGATTCGATGGGCTGAGCTGGACAAAAATCGGCCGGCCGGACTGAAAGGCGGTGATACCCGAAACTTCCCATCCGCCGAAGACGGTGTTGAGAACACTGGACCGTCCGTTTCCGATCCCCTTGCCGCGGCCAAACGGCAGTTCGTAGACGTAGCTAACGACCAACCGTTGGCGGGCGTCGAAGTCGGCACTGCCGCGGTCGGCTTTCAGATTTCTGGCGTCCTGGGCGACATTGCCTCCGCTGGAGTCGTCTATCGAGTGACTGTAGGTATAGGACGCGAGAAACGACAATCCGTTCGAGAAGCGGCGCTGGATTCGGCTTAACAATCCGTGGTAAATCGAGCTGCCCGAACTCTGGAGAACGTTGACCGCCCCATAGTCCGGTAAGGGCCTCCGGGGTTGGACGGGAGGTTGGGTGAGTCCTGGAAAAGGGAATGCCTGGTTGATGTCGACTGTTTTTGTGAGCCGTGTCCCCTTACTTCCGACGTAACTTGCCTCGAATAGCACGTTTTGTGGAAGCTGCCGCTGATACCCGAGGTTCCACTGCTGAATGTAGGCATCACGGAAATCTGGTTGTATTGCAGGCGAGTCGAAAATCGGAGAAGCGGCCAGGCGAGCCGATGGGAATGGATCGGAAAGCGTCAGACCACTGGGCGAAGTACTCGCATCAAACGTTTCCGGCTGTTGAAACGGTGGCCCGGTTCGAACAAAGAACAGATTGTTACCGACGACGGCGAGGTCGTAAAAGATCCCATACCCCCCACGAACGACAGTCCTGCTGGTCCGATCGGGTCTGAACGCAAAGCCAAAACGCGGTCCGAAGTTGTTTTTGTCCGCGTCGTAAAGCGCTCGTGATGCCCCGTTTTTCCCGGCCTGCTCATACCTGAATGTCAATACGTTGAGTTGTGCTAATCGATCCTGCTTTTCGATATCGGGTGTGTTGTACTCGTAGCGCAATCCCATGTTCAAGGTCAGGCGGTTCGAGACAATATAATCATCTTGAACGAACCAGTTATACGAACCGGCGATATGATACTGGAAACTGTCGGAGGGATCTCGCGTGGTCTGGCTCGGAAGGCCGAGCAGAAAATCGCCGAAGGCGTTACCCGTCCAGGTGCCGCTGAAGCGGAGCGTTTCTCGCGTGTTTGAACCGGCATAAAACATGATCCTTCTCAAGTCCACACCGGTTCGGATCGCGTGCGAACCAGCCGTGTAGTTCAAGCTGCCCGCAACCTGGACCGTCGTGCCCGCCCGGTTCTGATAGCCCCGGTCCCCGATCGTGCTGAAGCCTGTGATTACGATCATTGGGTGGCCGAAGTTCTTGGGGTCATGCGAGGCGGGAATGCCTAGCTGCGACGAGATGTCATCCTCGCCAGACGCCCGCGCAATTCTTGATTGCAATTGACGGTTGAATCCCGCCCGTATTTCCGTGATGAGCTTTGGCGAAAAGACGTGGGTATCCACCAAAGACAGTGAGTGCGCCCGCGTTATATCGTCGTGCGGATAACCAGGCACGCACGCTGTCTGTCCATTACCAGCGCATGGCGTTCCCAGAGCATCCTTGGTGAATCCGTACCGTCCGAACAACGTGTTGGAGCCACTGATCCGATGATCGATACGACCGTTGTACTGGTTGACATCATTGGGGTAAGAATTTATTGCAAGAAAATTGTTTGGAAGTGCCAGGCCCGGCGTTGGCAAGGGGAATGATCCCCTCTCCAGAATTTTCCGCGCGATTGGATGAATGCGGTTTTGTGGAATGATGTTGCCGGGAAATGGTGGATTAAATGGATTCTCAGGATCACGCAACGGTGTCGTCACAGCAAGGGCCGAGAAATCTCCCTTCCGGAACGCCTCGGTCGGCACCTGTTGAAGACTCGTGAAGTGTTGCCTGCGGCGAATACCCTCATAAGCGATGAAAAAGAATGTCCGGTCGCGGACAATCGGACCTCCGCCTGTTCCTCCGAACTGATTGCGGCGAAGCGGCGGCTTCGGGCCGTCTTCCTTCCTATTGAAGAAATCTCTCGCGTCCAGCTTATCGTTCCGCAGAAACTCCCAGACGGCGCCATGCAATTCATTCGTCCCGGACTTCGTACTGACCGTCACCTGGGCGCCACCACCCCGTCCGAATTCTGCCGAATACGTGCTGGCCAGGACCTTGATTTCTTGAATGGCATCCACTATGGGGCGCAAGGTGAAATTGTTGATTGCCGGATCGTTGTTATCCAGACCATCGAGAGTGTTGCTGTTTGCCGTTTCCCTCGCCCCTGCAGCGTTGAAGCCGCCCCGAAACCTGAGCGCGGAACCCGGTGCGGCCGATACGGATCCGGGAACCAATTGGGATAGCGATTCGAATTGCCTTCCGTTGAGGGGAAGCTCCACGACCTTCTGGTTGTCGATGAGATTTCCCACCGAGGAACTCTCCGATTGAACCAGTGGTGCGGCCGCTGTAACGATGAGTTTCTCGGCAATCCCGCCGATGGCCAGGGACAAGTCGATACGCAGCCGGTCATCCACGCTTAGTTGGATATTCTCCGCAACTACAGTCTTGAATCCCGCAAGCTCGGCCTGGATGCGATAGGTTCCAACCAGCAACAGCACCACGTGGTAGTCGCCCCGCTCATCCGTGACGAAGGTGCGGACCGCGTTTGTCCCCGTATTCGTTACGGTGATCGTCACGCCCGGCAAAACGGCGCCGGCGGGATCCCTCACAGTTCCTGTAATCGTTCCAGTTTGTGCATGGGACCAAGGCCCCAGTCCAAGCACCACAAGGAAAACAAAAAGAACACAATGACGGGATGTGCGCCGCATTGCTCCTCCCTTGACGGGTTCCGCAAAACTATATCATGGTGAAGGTGGAGGATCTTCCGCGGCAATCCGGAGAAATCCCGAGAAATTCCGGGCTCTGTAAGTTACAGAATTTGAAGCCGGCGAGCGGACTTGAACCGCTGACCTGCTGATTACGAATCAGCTGCTCTACCAACTGAGCTACGCCGGCAAAAAAATGCTCACCCTTGTCGGGTGAGCAATAGTTGTAAAGAGAAAAAGGATCGAAAAACCTCGCCAGCAACGAGGTTAGAAGCTCCAATGCCACTAAATTTAAATAGGGGGTCAGGGCTTGTCAACGAATTAATTTTAGGGCTTTTCAAAGCGTTCAAGCGATTATGGTTAACTGCCCTTGTCTAGAATGGCGCGCTTTTACTCCGGCAACTCCTTATGGATAACTCCTTGTGCTAGTTTGAGTTGTATAATTTCCATGTCCTCCGCACGATCGAAAATTCGGTCCGGATAACGTGCCTTTACGAAAATCCGAAAGCCACCAAAACTCAATCCAGCCACCGCAGTGAAGAGCAACGCGATCCCAATGAAACCAAAGATCGTTAGGATCATATCGCGGAAAGAAATATCAGGTCGTGGTTCGTTCCAGGTCACCTGCGATTCATAGTTCACTGCGTCCAGAATTGTTCCCGCAACACCAGGATCACGCGATCCACGGACCAACGCGACGAGCGGACCGACACGTTTTTGAAGCGCAGGATCGATTGAAGCGGTTGCTTCCCAGCGGACGGTGTATTTTTTGGCGACCTGCTGCGTTGGATAGAGCAGAAGCACGAGGTGTGCGGACTTGCCGCGAACAAGATAGTCTGCAACTGCGACCTCGACGCTGTCTTCAAACCCCAGCAGCCGTTGATCCAGACCCAATTCTGGACCGAGGCCGGTTTCGTCGAGCACATACTTCTCCGACCCTTGCACAAGATTTTGCGGGGGAAGATGGCTGGACACCGGGGGCTTTCGCGATCGGCCGAAAATGTTTTCGGAGATGAGTCGCGCCAGATTGTCCGTTGCAGAAACGCTGCCTTCAAGCTTGACCACGTAATTCGATTGCCAGAAAAATGCGCGGTTCGAGACGCGAAAGCCTTCAGAACCTAGCGGCAGAGCTGTAAAACCTGGTTGATTGATATTGCGATCTAATGTGAAGAGGCCGTATGCAGCGCTTGCGTCCACCATCTGATACAACGTCAAGCGCACGGTTCCATCGGAACCGTGCCAATTCTGCGTGGTGGCGCCTACCAGGCCATAATGGATGATCGCAGTAGCACGATTTCCCGCGAGTTCCCTAATATTTTTTTCGTCGTATTCGCTGGGCTTGTCAACCGGAGACCAACTGGAATTTTGTGCAACACCTTTAAGGACAGACTCCCGCGACTGGCCCTGCAGAGCTGCTGTCAAGATCAGTGTGAACAGCAGGCCACAGAACCAATGTTTGGTCATCTCATTTTTTGAGCGTGGACAATCCAGAAGTTGCACTGTTGCTGAGTCAATTCAAGCCGCTGCCTTTATCCTGGCCTTTGTCCAGTGATTTGGGCGTTTTTAGACGACTTAGAGACTCCGCATACGATCTTACACCTTCGAAGAGAGACTCGGCAATTGCCTGGCGATTTTGAGGGTTCTTGATGAGGCGCTCTTCCTGTGGATTGCTGATGAAGCAGATTTCCGCGAGGACCGAAGGAACATTCGCGCCGATCAGCACCACGAAAGGCGCCTGTTTTACGCCGCGATCTAAGCCTGCACCCTTGCGCGCCGCCAGAGAGTGCTGGATATGCTGCGCGAGTTCGCGGGATTCCTCCACTTTGTCCCTTAACATGATCCTCTTTACGAGATCCTGCAACTCGTGAACGGAGCGTTCCGAAGCCGCGTTTTCACGAGAAGCTGTTTCTAGCGCTTCACGCGATGAAGTGAAGTTCAAAAAGAAAGTTTCCACTCCGCGCACCGAACGAACACGGCTGGAATTGGCATGAATCGAAATGAATAGGTCCGACTCCTGCTCGTTTGCCATAGCGGTGCGCGTTTCCAAAGGGACAAAACTGTCGTCACTGCGAGTCATGACGACCTCCGCTCCCAGTTCCGTCTCTATCAATTGCTTGAGCCGCACAGAAACATCCAGCACCAGTTCCTTTTCGGTGTATCCATTTGGTCCGACACTGCCGATATCGTGGCCTCCGTGTCCGGCATCAATGACAACACGGGAGAGTTTTAAGCCAAGGCTTCGGATCAGCGACCGGCTTCCGGCATTTGGCGCCTTCGCGGGTGTAATCGTCTTGTCTTCCGCGTCAGCCGTTCTGTTTTCCGGTACGGGAAGAGCGTGGCTTGATGGCTTGACTGCGGTCGTTCCTCCTATAGCGCTTGGCGGATTCGCCAGGTTCGGCGATTCAGCCGCAACGCGAGACGCGGCGGCAAGTACAGGTTCGCTTGAGATTACTGGCGCGACGGGCTGAGACTGAGACACTGCCGGTGTTTCCTTGCCGAGAATGTCGATTATTAGCCGATCCGGATCCCGCAACACAAGACTCGTGACCCGGCCAACCGTGCCAACATCGAGCACAACCCGGACGGTCGTGGGATCATACTGTCCGACACGAATCTGCTCCAGCAGGGCGGTTTTGACGGGCCACTGTTTTCCAACCAGCATCGAGTTCAAACGAGCCGGTGAAATGTCGACGAAAACCCGGTCCGGGGATTTTAAGGCGCCCTGATTGAAAGTGATTTGGCCGGTCAGATCAACCACCACTCGAACTGAGTTTGGGGCATCCCAATACCGAATATTCTCGACCGCGCCCGTCTTCCGTTCCGCCACACCCTGAAGCCGAGCCAGATCTTTTTCGGCAGATTCTTTGAACGGCGTTTCCGGATATTCACGAATCAGAAAAGTCAGCGTGCGAATGGCGGCAGGCTTGTCATTGATCTCCTCATAAAGGCGTGCAACGGCGATCAAGGCGTTGTCTGCGAATCCGGTACGAGGCGTGATCAGGTAAACACGCTCATACGCATGGATCACCTTTAGATAAGCTGAGCGGGGTCGTTCGGTTTCCGGTTTTTTGTTGAGTTCAGCCCCGAGTGTCTCGGCCGACCGGTATGCCTCGCGAGCCTTCTGAAGAAGAGACGAAACCTGCGCCGACGTCTCGGTGGTTGGGGACGAAGCAATTAGGAGCGCAGCGAGTAAAACTGCGTTGACTTTCATCAGTTCGGAGGCTCGATATTCGAGAAGTGCACCACGCCTCGCTCATCGCGGCTTCGGAAAATCTGAGGCGGTTCATCTTTCACGGATTGGGATGGCGTCGTACTTGCAATTGCCGGCGCCAGAACTACAGGTGCTGCTTTCGTTTTGTAAATAGCACGGACTCTTCGAACGTAATTGGCGGTTTCGGGAATCGGAGGAATGCGTCCCAATTTTCCAACAAGACTCTCACCGGCGTTGTATGCAGCCAGCGAAAGATCAAGGTTTCCGTTGAACTTTTCTAGCAGGAACCTTAAATACCGCACTCCACCGTCCACGTTCTGCTGAGGATCAAAGAAATCCTGCACTCCAAATCGTCTGCCGGTTTCCGGGATCAACTGCATCAGGCCCAAGGCGCCCTTTTTGGAGACAGCCCAGCGATTGAAGTTCGATTCCGTCTTCATCACTGCCCTTACCAGAGCCGGATCGACTCCGTGAGTTTGAGCGATCGTGTCTACAAGCGTCTTGAGAGGCACTGGCATGTCCGTGGCCAGAACATCAGTTCCTCCGGGAATCACAGGAGCGACCGGGGAAGGCGCGTTGTTGACCAGATTGGTAAAAATGATCTTGCCGCTCGGACTCACAAACGCCTGAATCTTTTCCTCAGCGAAAGACGAACTTGTCACAACGAACAGGAGAACCACCCCACAGAGCAACGTCAACCACAGCCTTTGCACTACAGCTACAATGTGAAGTGGTCTAACCAAGAAACTCAGCCACGATATTGTACACAGCTTGTAAAGCATGTTCCAGCTTTTCGGAATCTTTTCCGCCCGCTTGAGCAAAGTCAGGACGCCCTCCACCGCTACCGCCGACCAACTCGGCCACCTTCTTAATGATCTTTCCTGCATGGAGCCGTTTCTGAAGGTCCTCAGAAACCACGGCCACGAGCGAAACCCTTCCATTGGATGCTAGTCCGAGGACAATAACTCCGGAACCAATTTTTGAGCCCGCGTTTTCAGCCAGTTCGCGGAGCATCGACGCATCGACACCCTCTACTTTTCGCGATATGACGGCCACGCCTTTGACGTTGTTCGGCTTGTCGACCAGGTTTCCAAACTGGGAATGGGCCATTTTCCGTTTCAAGGTTTCGAGTTCATTTTCAAGCTGCCGCTGCTGGTCCATCAGCCTGCTGATCGCCCGCAGGATTTCCGCGCGTGGAGCCCTCAGAGTGTGGGAAAGCTCGTGGAGAAGATTCTCGTCTTCTTCGAGGCGAAGATAAGTTCCGAATCCGGTCAATGCTTCGATTCGCCGGATTCCGGACGCGATACTCGATTCGGACACGATTTTGAACAGACCGACATCGCCGGTCATCCGAGTGTGCGTACCGCCACACAGTTCCATGCTGACTTCCGGAATGGAAACGACGCGAACCTGCTGCTGATATTTTTCCCCAAAGAAAGCTAGCGCGCCCGCCGCTACTGCCCGGTTGACGTCCATTACTTGAGTCTGGACGGGCAGGTTCTTAAAGACGATCTGGTTGATTTTTTGTTCGATCTCTTCAATCTCCCTGTCCGTCAGCGGTGCGAAATGTGTGTAGTCGAATCGCAGGCGATCGGGCTCAACCAGAGAACCGGCTTGCTTGACGTGGATCCCCAATGTTTCGCGCAACACGGCGTGAAGAATGTGGGTGCCTGTATGATTAGCGGCAATGCGTCGTCGCCGTTCTTCGTCGACCTGAGCCAGGACTTCGTCGTCGAACGCGAGCTTTCCAAATTCTATCCGCACTTTGTGCACGACCACTCCGCGGACGGGGGAGTACGTGTCTTGAACATGGGCCGTAGCAGTTGGTGAAGTCAAGCTGCCCGTGTCGCCGACCTGACCGCCGGATTCCGCGTAGAAAGGTGTTTGATCGAGAATCACCTCAGCAACGGTTCCAGGACCCTCGACCGTTTCTCGAAGCACACCGTCAATGATGATCCCCATTACGCGACTGGTCGAACGGACAGCTTGATAGCCGAGAAACTGGGTTCCCCCTTTTTCGATGAACTTTTGATAGAGAGGGGCAACAGTCGCTTCATCACCCTTCCAACTTTGCCGCGCGCGCTCACGCTGTTTTTCAAGTTCGCTCTTAAACCCCTCCATGTCGAGCTTCATGGATTTCTCATCGGCAATCTCCTTTGTAAAGTCGAGGGGAAAGCCGTAGGTGTCATAAAGCTTGAAGATTTCAGCTCCGGGGATCAAGTCCTTTCCGGCCTTCGCAACCTGTTCGATCACCTCTTCAAGCTTCTGCAATCCCACAGTGACCATCGCCGCGAAGCGCTCTTCTTCCGTTTTAATGACGCGTGCGACATACTCCCGGGTGTTTAGGAGTTCCGGATATGCTGTTTTCATCATCTCGGCGACATAGCCTGAGAGTTGATAAAGGAAAGGCTGCTTGTAGCCGAGCAGCGTGCCCTGGCGGATACCGCGCCGCATGATCTTGCGAAGCACATAGCCGCGCCCCTCATTCGAGGGGATGACGCCGTCACTAATGAGGAATGTAGCAGCCCTGGCGTGGTCGGCAATGATTCGCAAGGAAATATCGGAAGCGCTCAATGCGCCGTATTCCACGTTGAAAATCTGGCAAGCACGGTCGATGATTGGCCGAAGCAGGTCGGTTTCGTAATTGCTGGTCTTACCCTGGAGAACGGAGGCCATCCGCTCAAGTCCCATCCCGGTGTCGATCGATGGTTTGGGAAGGGGGGAGAGGTGTCCATTTTGATCTCGATCGAATTGCATGAAGACGAGATTCCAGATCTCCACATATCGGCCGCAGTCGCATGGGAATACGCAGTTCAGGTGGCCGAGCTCGCTCGCGTCAGGACCGATGTCATAGTGGATTTCAGAACACGGTCCGCATGGACCGGTTTCGCCCATCTGCCAGAAGTTGTCCTGCTCATCCAGACGGACAATGCGTTCTCGAGACACACCAGGGCACGTCGCCCAAATCTCTGCCGCCGCATCATCTTCGCGGAACACTGTTATCCAGAGCTTATCGACAGGAAGCTTGAATTCCTTTGTAAGCAGAGTCCAGGCGTAGTCGATGGCTTCCTCCTTGAAGTACGCGCCGAAGGAGAAATTCCCCAGCATTTCGAAGAATGTCTGGTGGCGCCGTGTGTGGCCCACATTATCCAGGTCATTGTGCTTACCACCCGCGCGGACGCACTTTTGTGCGCTTGCAGCCGTCTCATAAGACCGTTGCTCGCGTCCAAGAAATACATCTTTGAACTGGTTCATGCCGGCGTTCACAAACAGAAGTGTCGGGTCCTGGGCTGGAATTAATGAGGAACTCGTAACGATCGTATGGCCGCGGTCCTCAAAGAACTTGAGGAATCGCCGGCGAATTTCGTTGCTATTCATGAAGGGGGTCTATTTCCTCTCGAATGGAGTCCTCATCGTATCCAAGACGAAGCAAAGCTCGAAAAAGACGAGCGGCATCGCGGGATCCGAGCGGCACACACAATTTCCAATTCTTCATTTTAGCTGCGAGTGCATCCTTCAGTGAGGGCCATTCGATTTGAGACAGGATTTCGTTGGCGACAGCGGCTGAAACTCCACGAGCCAGCAACTCCTCGCGAAGAAGCGGAAGTCCTCGAATTTTGTGTTTGGCGACATAACTCTCTGCAAAACGGCGGTCGCTCAAAAACTGATTTTGAACAAGTCGGTCGATGACTTCCTGCGGTGCCGATCCAAACTTCGCCTCAAGTTTCTCCCGTAGTTTCAAGACGGTGCAATCGCGTGCCCGCAGAAGTTTGAGCGCATGAATGTAGATCTCGTTTGGAGTGTTATGATACGGTCCTGTGCGCAAATTCATCCTCCTCACCGCTCTTACTCTATCAGCAACCACCGCCACAGGCTGCGGTTATCGCCTCGCTGGCAAGAAGCTGAACGACAGTGACGGGCGCACGATTGCCGTTCCCACTTTTGCCAATCGAACGACAACCTATCGCATTGAGCAGCGGCTTACGGAAGCGGTCCGGCGGGAGTTTATCCGGCGGACTCGACTCCGAGTTGTACCGGCTGAAGCTGGCGATCTAGTCGTTGCCGGTGAGGTTCTGAGCTTCACTGCGGTTCCCATCATTTTTAATCAACAGGGGCGGGGTTCGTCGTATAGCATTCTCGTCGATTTGAACGTCCGGCTCACGGATACTAAGACTGGGGCGGTCCTTTTTCAAAACGACCGTTGGACATTTCGTGACGTGTTTGAGCTGGCACAAAACTCCAATGAGTTCGTGCTTGAGGACACAGCAGCTACCGACCGGCTCGCACGCCGCTTCGCGTCTTCTTTGGTTGCATCTGTATTGCATTCAAAACCATGAAGTTTTCCGAATTCCGGCAGTCTCAACCCAAACCGGACCAGAACATTTTCGTCTTTATCTGTGAAGACGATTTTCTTGTCGAGGAGTCCCGGACTGTGTGGCAAGGAATCTTTGGCGGGGCCTGGGTTTTTGAGAAATATGCCGTGAAAGAGTTCGAGGAAATTCCTGTGGGACGCCTCATGGATGAGGCGTTAACACCTTCTCTTTTTACTCAGAATCGGGCAATTATTGTGACAAATGCGGACAGGCTCACCAAAGGCCGGGTGGAAGAATTAACTGAGCTCCAAAGGGTTGCGAATTCTTCTCTGAAAATCGTGCTCGTTATAAGCGTGCGTAAATCTATCGATGCCTTGGCAAAGCGCTTTCCCATTATCGCAATTGACCCGCTCAAGCCGGCTGATGTGGCCCGATGGTTGATGGACCGTTACAAGCTCACTCCAGAGATCGCGCGATACCTGGTCGATAATGTCGGGATCGATCTTTATCAACTTCACAGCGAGATCGAGAAATTGCGGACCTATGTCGGTGATGCACGAGCAATCGAATTCCGAGATATCGATGTTCTCATTCTCCGCTGCGAGCGGTTCAGCCCGTTTGAACTGGATGACGCGGTTTTGGCGCGCGATTACAAGAAGGCTGCGCAGGTGATTGGTGCGATGTTGGATGAGGGGGTGGAACCGCTGATCGTCTTGTCTCGCCTTGTGCGCGTATGGCGACAGCTTTTTGTCGGGAAGTCGCTCGCCGGAAAGAGAAGCGCAAAGGATGTGGCAGCCGCCGCGCTGGTGCCGGCGTGGAAGGCGGCTGAGTTCGTGACTTCGTGCAAAAAATTCGACTGGAAGCAAATCGCTGGCGGTTTTCGCGTGCTGCTCTTTGCCGATCGCGCATTCAAAACTTCGACGCCGAATCCTGAGGGCTATTTCGACGCGATGCTTTGGAAATTGATCGGCTAAGCGGCCAGACCGTTCACGGTTTTCGTGAGGCGGGATTTATATCGACGGGCCGTGTTCTCCTTGATCACGCCTTTCTGCACCGACTTATCGATCAGGCTGCATGTCTCCGGCAGAAGTGTCTTCGCATCGGCCGCCTTGCCTGTCGCAATCGCGCTCCTCAGTCTCTTCATCTGCGTCTTCAGCTTATGCCGATTCATCTGATTGATCAGGTGCCGGTGTTGGCTCTCTCGATACCGCTTAACTGCGGATGGATGGTTTGCCATCAAGTCTCCTTAGAAGAATCAAGATGATACCAGTGGCCAGAGGCCCAGTCAACGCGTCTGACACCATGTTATAATCCACTCAGGTTCATAACGTAGGATGAAAAAAAGCATTCGCATCGGCGACGGGATCGCCGAGTTTTTCGGAACACACGACGGCAATATCAAATATCTCGAGTCTCTCCTAAAAGTTCAAGTTCACATCGACGGCGAAAACAATCTGAGCATCGACGGTGAGGATCATGATGTCCAACTGGTCGAACGTCTCGTGGAAGACTACGCGCAATTGCGGGCCGAGGGTGTAAAGTTTGCGAACGGCGATTTGAAATCAATCATCCGGATCATTTCCGAGGACACGTCGCAGAGCTTGAGAGGCGTGGTTTCCAGCACCAAAAATCTCCAGGCCGGGAAACGAAATGTCGCGGCCAAGACGCTTAATCAGAAGCTCTATCTGGAGGCGATCGAGAAATACGACATGGTTTTCGGCATCGGACCAGCGGGTACTGGTAAAACGTACTTAGCGGTCAGCATGGCAGTCCGGGCGTTGTTGGAGAAGAAGATTAGCCGTATTGTCCTCACACGTCCGGCGGTCGAGGCCGGCGAGCGTCTTGGTTTCCTCCCCGGAACACTGCAGGAGAAAATCGATCCATACTTGAAGCCTCTATATGATGCGCTATATGACATGCTCGACGTTGAACGGGTGGACCGCCATCTGGAACGAGGTGTCATTGAGATTGCACCGATCGCATTCATGCGCGGCCGCACATTGAACGATTCATTTGTCATTCTCGATGAAGCACAGAACACGACCCCGGAACAGATGAAAATGTTTCTTACTCGAATCGGCTATAACAGTAAAGCCGTCATCACCGGCGACGTTACGCAGATCGACCTTCCCTTTGGAAAATTATCGGGATTGATTGAAGCCCGAAACGTGATCTCCGGCGTCGAAGGAGTCTGCTTCATCCACTTCAATGAAAGAGACGTGGTGCGGCACCCTCTCGTGCAGCGGATTGTCAGAGCCTACGAAGCCTATACGACGCAGAACACAGCACGCCAGCAGGCGCTGCAATTCGGACAGACGACAACCGGCGAGGCCTAGGCGCCCGTTCATTATGGAGCCTCCACCTCGATGCAACTACCTTGTCATCAACCGGCAGCGCAAGCATTCAATCGATGGCGCCGAGGTTCGAAGGTTCCTCTCCACACTGGTGGAGACACTCGGAGTCGAGGATCCGTTTTCGGTGGTCTTCGTCACAGACGGAGAGATTCGCCGCTATAACCGGCAATATCGCGGCCTGGACAAGCCCACAGATGTACTGTCATTTCCTGGCGAAGACAGATACCTGGGCGATATTCTCATATCGTCGGAAACTGCATATAATCAGACACGCAAATCTCAAACGTTGACTTTTGAAGCGAATGTTCAGCGCCTCATCCTGCACGGGCTTCTGCATTTGATGGGATACGACCACGAAACGGACCATGGAGAGATGAGGGCTGTGGAGCACCGCCTGCGGCGAAGGTTCCAATGCTAAGTGGAACTGAAATTCTCATTGCGCCCTTATTCATTACGGCTCTCTTGTTGATGTCGATCATCGATGTCGCGTTCACGAGCCTGAACAAGGTTTCGGTCCGCCGGCTGGCCGATCATCCAAACGCAAAAGCAGCCCCGTCGCTCGCCGCCCTGCTTGAGACCCGCGCCGAGGTTCTGATGTCGATTCATATCGTTATCCAGATGCTGCTTGTCTTCGGGGCGGTGCTGCTATTTGGGGCATTTGAGCGCAGGCAAGTCCGCTACGTTCCGGGAGTGCTCGGTACTGTCATCGTGATGATGTTCGTCATCTTGATTTTTCGCCATTTGATTCCCCGGATCATCACGATGCGCAATCCTGAGATTGTATTCTTACGGCTGTTTCCAATCTTTAAGGTCGCTCATTTTACCTTGCGTCCATTTTCGCGGCCTCTGATGGCAGCGTTGAATTACTTCCACCGATGGGACGAAGAGATGGAACCACCGAAGGAAGAAGAGGCCTCGGAAGAGGAAATCCAGGCCTTCATTGATGCCGGTCAGGAAGAAGGGATTCTCGAACATGACGAAGGCCAGATGATCCAGTCGATCGTGCACTTCGGTGATAAGGTCGCGCGAGAGGTGATGACACCTCGCATACAGATTGTGGCTATCGACATAAATTCACCGGTGGAGAAGTTGCTCGAGTTGATTACCATCACATGCCACGCGCGCATTCCGGTTTATCGGGATGACCTGGACAACATTGAGGGAATCGTTCATGAACGTGATCTCTTGCGGGTCTGTCGGAAAGACGACAGGCTTGAGAGCTTTCGTTCACTTGTAAAGGCTGTCTACTTCGTACCCGAGACCAAGGCGGTTGATGATCTGCTTCAGGAGATGAAGGAGAAAGGCGACCAGATGGTGATGGTCGTCGACGAGTACGGTGGTATTTCCGGCTTGATTACGATCGAGGATCTGATTGAAGAGATTGTCGGTGAAATCCACGATGAATCGGAATCGGACCGTGACAAGGTCGTCGAAGAGAGTCAGGGTGTGTTCGTCGTCCCGGGAAGCCTGGACCTGGGAATCGTCGCGGAGAAGCTCGGCACACCGCTCGTCGCGGAGACCGAGTGTACGACGGTGGCCGGCGCTGTTGTGCAGCTTTTCGGCAGGCTTCCATCACCTGGAGAGAAAATCGAACACGGTGGTGTTGAAATCGAAGTGATCGATGCCGATCGCCGTAGAGTCCAGCGTCTGCGTTTAAAAACCCTCGTTCCCAAGCGAATGACCAGTTAGATGCAGAAGCGATCCGCGGCTTTGAAAATCTTCTCCCCAATTAAGGATTTTGATGAAATCCGGATTTGCTTCGATCGTCGGACGTCCGAATTCCGGAAAATCCACTCTTCTCAATCGGCTCGTTGGCGAGAAAATTTCTATCGTCACAGACAAACCCCAGACGACCCGGCATGTTGTTAAAGGAGTAGTGACCAGGCCTGAAGGACAGATCGTTTTCCTGGACACGCCGGGCATTCACAAACCAATTCACCGGATGAACGAACGGATGATGAAATCCGTGCACGGCGCGATGGCCGATGTCGACCTGATCCTGCTCATCGTCGATGCCTCTGCCGCTTTTGGTCGCGGCGATGAGTTCACGCTTGAGCTATTGAACCCGGTGAGCGCCAAGAAGTTTGTGCTGCTAAACAAGATCGACCGCATCGCGAAGAACAGTCTTCTTCCCATGATTGAACGTTATTGCAAGAGAGGCAGTTTCGAAGAGATCATTCCGATTTCCGCGCTTACCGGCGAGAACGTCGAAACCCTGCTGGCGCAGATCTTCACGTACATGCCCGAAGGTCAGATGTTCTATCCGCCAGATCAAATCAGCGATCAGCAGGAAAGGGCGATCACCGCGGAAATCATCCGCGAGAAACTTATCGCACTGACAGAAGAAGAACTGCCATATTCGACGGCGGTCGTCATTGACCGATTCGAGGAGGAGGACAAGCTTTATCGAATTTACGCGACGATCTATGTCGAGCGCGAGTCGCAGAGATCGATTGTGATTGGGAAAGGTGGGCAAAAACTGAAAGAGGTTGGAACCACCGCCCGCCGGGAGTTGGAGTCGTTTTTCAACAGAAGGATCTTTCTCGACCTTCACGTGAAAGTGAAAAAACACTGGCGTGACGATGAGGACACGTTGCGTACGCTGGGCCTAGAGGAATGACATCACCAGGTGTTGTAAGGCGTTCCCTCCGATGAGATTGCCGTAGACCCACTATGCAGGTCGACAACGCCTGATTCGGTTTGTTCGGGGGAACTGACGGACGTGTCCATCACGACTTCCCACGTGGCGTTGGACCCGGTGATCGGGTCTTGAGGCAGCTCTCGAAAATATCGTGCATCGACGAGGTCCTGCAGGGATACTGGCGCCTTTTTTTTATCGGCTGTGTATTGATCGATAACCCTGCGAATCTCGCGAAGGTTGTCCTTCAATACCGTTTCCTTGGCGTTGAGAACCACGTGGCGATACATCGGTATGGCGATTGCGCCGAGGATCGCGATGATCGTAATCACGATCATCAACTCCAGCAGCGTGAAGCCTCTTTTACCAATCTTTGTACTTCGTTCCATCCAGAGCAATTCCATCCGATTTGGTGTAAATGTCGAAAACGTTATGTCCGTCCCACTGGTACATCTTCGGATCATCCTGAACAGACCGCAGGCCCCACTTTGTAGAGTTCGTCATGGGGTCCAACGGAATACGGCGGAGAAGCTTCAGTTTTTTGTCGACCGCACCAGCCATCTGCACGCCTTCAACCAAGACTTCCAACGATTCCGGGTAACCTTCTGTCCCGACCTTCACCTGGATTAAGGCACGATCCGACGCGTCCTTATACTTGTCGATGGCCGTCCGCATATCGCGGAGCGCCTGCCGCAAAGCGAATTCTTTTTCCCTTTGAATTGAATTTCTTGCGAGCGGTACGGCCAGCGCTGCCAGTATTCCAATGATGGTGACCGTAATGATCAATTCGATCAACGTGAAGCCATTTTTTTCTCCTACCGTTGTCCTCCTCACGCCCGCCTCACTGGAGTCTTCATGGTACTGTGACGGGAACTTCCGCAGTTCTTCCTATCTGCACGGTCTGCAACGCATCGCGCACCCGGAACTCCGTAACCCGCAGCACGGATTCGCCGCTGAGGCTACCGCGCTCTAGAACAAGCGTCGCCAGAGTACCGGTTCCGGAGATTGGCCCAGTACCGGGCGGCCGTTCCAGCGATATCCGGACAGTGCCGCGTTCCGTCTCCAATCTTTGGACGATGGCGACGAGCTGTCCGTCGCGGCTCAGGAAGTCTCCCTGTCGGACCTCACGAATCGTGAAGGACATCGGGTCATAGGACAGTGTCAGGTCCGCGCCAAAGATGTTGTTGCCGGTTACCGTGATGTTCACCAGCGTAGGACCAGTCGCTGTTAGCGTAACTGGTGACGGCAAGAACGTCACACTCGTATTTGTGGGCTGAGGCTCAGTCGGTGGCGGAGCTGGAGCCACTGCCGCCTGTGGGGGCGCCGCGGGCGGCGCGGCCCCTGGGGGCCCTGCAGCAGGCGGGGTTGCCGGCGTGCCTGGCGCAACCGGTGTTGGTGCGGGCGTTTGCCCAGCTGGGGCAGCCGGCGGTGCTGCGGTGGAAGGTGACTGACCTCCGATCGCGGGCAACCTTTGGCTCCTGAGCCGTGGTGCGGTCTCAGAGCCGGTGTAAAGCCCGCGCATATTCGTCTCCGTGATGGCGGGCATACGAACAATATGGGGGGTCAACATGATGATAATTTCGGTCGAATCCCGAGTCTTCTTTTCCTGTGAAAAAAGATATCTCAATATCGGAATGTCCTTCAAACCTGGGATACCGCTGAGCGAAACGGCTTCGGACTCCGTAATGATTCCACCAAGAATGTTCGTTTCACCTTCTGCGAGCCGGATTTCGTGTTGAACCTGGCGATTGGTGAGAACCGGTTGGGTGACCCCCCCAATATTTCGGTCTCCAGCGACTGCGCGCACCTGTACCTGGACCGTCATGGAGACCTCACGGTTGAGAAGAACTCTTGGCGTAATGTCGAGATTAACGCCAACATCGACAAATTGAAAATTCACAACCGGTGTGCCAGTAGCTCCCACAAAGGCAGGCTGAAAGCTTCCGGACGCGATTGGCACTTGGGAACCGATTCGGATGGATGCGAGCTTTCCATCTGTGGCGCGGACCCGAGGGTTCTGAATCAGCTTCGTATTGGAGCTGCTGGCAAGGAATTGTGCAACACTGTCCGGGATATTGAACGCAAAGTTGGCGCTGTTGATGGCTTGGGGATCTCTTAGCCGCACCTGGTTATTCGTTGTTGTCGTCGTGGTTGTGCCAGTGGTGCCAGTGGTTGTCGTGGGGGTCGTACCGGGTGCGGTGAATGCGAGTGAAGTCCCTTGCGGCGGCACTATTCCAAGCTGGCGTAGGGTATTCCGATCCACTTCCAGCAAGGTTGCGTCGACGATTACTTCAGGTTTTGCCTTGTCCAGATCCTCAATGATCTTTTCCGCAATTGCGATCCGATCCGCTGTGTCGCGAATGATGATCGCATTCATGGCGGTGCTTTGCGCGAGGTAGCGCATGTTGAGCAGCGTCCGCAAGGCTGTAATTGCTTCGGTAATTTCTGTAGACGTCACGCTATTGCTCAAATAAATCGTTTTCAGAACCAGTTCTTCATAGTCGCGCCGCTTGGTCTGGTTGTCAGGGGAAACGAGAATCGTGGTCCTGTTGATCGGTTTCCAGAACGAACGGGTTTGCAATGCAAGGATGTCAAGAGCTTCGTAGATATCCACCCTGGTCAATTCAATTGGAATTCGTGCACCCCGAAAGTCCGGATCGAAAATGACATTGAGCCCGGCGAGCTCGGCAAGCGTTTCGAACACCACGCGGCTGTCTTGACCGGGCATATGGATATCAATGGGGCCTGTGATCTTGGGTTCGAGTTGAGATTGGACACTCGGATCTGTCCGAGTATTCCGTCTCATTTGGTCGAACAGGATCTCTGGTTCAGGCTGGTTCTGGCTTCGGTTCGCCAGAATTTCATTCACCTTGGCCAATTGCTGTTCGGCAAGAGCGTGCGACGGATCGATTTCGATAACGTGCTCGAATTCCTTCCGGGCAGTCTCATAATCTTGCTTTTCGACAGCACGGCGTCCATTCTCGAAGTGTTGGAGAGCAGCATTGAAACGAGCCTGCTCGTATTTGAGCCGATACTCGAGATTCCCAGGATTTCCGTCGAGCGCGACCTTGTATTCGGTCATCGCTGTTTCAAAGTCCTTCGTGACCTCGGCCCGGTTTCCACGGCTATATGCCTGGCGGGCGCCGCTACATCCGCCAAGGCCGACGGCAATGGTAAGAGCTACGATGAGTAACCTGGCTACCAATTTGAGTCTATAATGCACACTCATCTCGATTTTCGGAAGCATTCGTGAACCCGCATGATTGATCAACGGAAAAGGATTTTTGCCGTTAACCTCTGGTTTTTTGATCTGGTCTTGACGGCAACGAGCTTCTTTTTGGCCTATCGCGCTCGTTTGTTGTTCGAACTGGAGGGGCATACCCTCATGCCCGTTCAGATTTACCTGTGGCTGCTTGCAATCATTCTTCCAACGTGGGCGGTGCTGTTGCCTCTTTTCCGAGTCTACTCGGAGCCAACCTCGCCACCTTTTGCGCAAATCATCCAGCTTTCGAAGGCGATTGGTTTTGCGGGGCTGGTCATGGCCGCTCTGCAATTTTTTATCAATGATCCGTCGAACCGCCTCATCGTACTGTTTACACTGGTAATCAACTACATTCTTCTGGTTTCGTATCGAGTCGTTTTGCTGAAGATAACGAAGCATGCGGCGCTTGACGTGCGTCACGTGGCCATTGTCGGGAAGGGCACCGTCGCACCCGAGCTGGCACGTACGATTGAGAACCAGAGCGCTTGGGGGTTGAAGCTGATCGGAATATTCAGCCAGGCCGAAGTTCGCTCTGTTCTCGAGGCCGGGGGAGTGGACGAACTGATCGTGATTGTTGGTCGTGAAAGCCTCAACGAATTTACGGAAACCTTGCTGTTGTGCGAAGAGCTTGGCATCACCGCGAGGGTCGTGTTGAACTTCTTTCCCCATTCGATCGCCCGCATGGAACTGCACCAGTTGGATGGATTTCCACTGCTCTCGTTCAGCACAACGCCGACCAACGAAGCGCTATTGTTCGTCCGCCGCATTCTGGATGTTGTGTTGTCCGGCGTGCTCCTGATCATCCTCCTCCCAACTGTCATGCTAGTGGCCGCGATTCTCATCAAACTGACTTCGCCGGGTTCCATCCTGTTCAGACAGCAGCGTTGTGGGCTGAATGGCCGACTCTTTGACATGTATAAATTCCGCTCCATGGTCGACGACGCCGAGCACCATCGCTTCGAGCTTGACGCCTTGAATGAAATGGACGGTCCGGTTTTTAAGTCTTCATATGATCCGCGAATTACACGTGTCGGCAAATTCATCCGTCGCTTCAGCATCGACGAATTCCCGCAGTTTTATAACGTATTACGCGGCGACATGAGCCTCGTCGGCCCTCGGCCTCCGCTCCCTCAAGAAGTGGCGCGTTACGAGCGATGGCAGCGGCGACGCCTGAGCATGAAACCCGGAATGACCTGCCTTTGGCAAATCAGCGGTCGTAACGAGGTCAGCTTCGAAGATTGGATGAAGCTTGACCTCACCTACATTGACAATTGGTCTCTGCTTCTGGATTTAAAAATTTTGTTGAAGACTGTACCTGTGGTACTCCTTGGCCGGGGGGCAAAATAGGTCTTGCGGGGAGTTTGGGGAACTGGAGGGGCGCCTGCGACCGCCCAGGGCGCTTATCGAGCGCTCCTACAGTTCCCGAAATTCCCCCACTGAACCGAGTTATAATACAAGCGGTCTTAACCTAGAGGTAGAACCTATGAAGTATTGGATCGGCGTCATCATTATTTTGGTCGGAATTCTCGCAGAAGGTGGCTACGCTGCCGGTAAAGGGCCGGAAATTACACTCCTTGACAATAAGCTCTCCATTAATGCGGATGCTATTTCCCTTGGCCGTTTGCTCCGGCTCCTCGATCAGGCTACGGGCATGCAATCCAAAGTTCCGCGCGAGTTTGCGGACCGCAACATAAGTGTCCGGTTTTCGGAGCTTAGTTTCGACCAGGCCGTTCGAAAGATTTTCCAGGGGCAGCCCTTCGATTACGTGGTGGTCGGGGGGCAGGGGATTATCATTACGGGAAGTTCGCAAACTCTTTCCGCCACCGATTCGGCGGCTCCGGCGAACGCACCCCCGGCACAGCCGGTGGAACAGACATTTGTACAGGACGATCCACCATTCATACCCCAACCAGTACAAATGCCTCCTCAAATTGGAGTCCAACCGGTTCCTGGTTTCGCGCCTATTCCTGGTGCGGCCAACAATCCATTTAATCAGCAGCAGCAACAGCAGCAGCCTCAGGTAATTCAGACGCCTTTCGGACCGATCCCGAATCCGAGAGCAAATCAGGGTCTGCAGCCGAGCGGAAACCTGCCCGTTTCCGGCGGCACTTCACCGCTGGCACCCGGCCAGCAAAGTCCGTTTGGTACGCTGTTCGGCGCCAATCCGCCTACTAATCCGAATTCCACTGGACAGAACGAGCTTTTCAGTAGCCCCTCGCCCTCTTTCCAAAACCAGAACCCACAGGGCACAACGACTCCCGGTCTATTTCAAAGTCAGACTCCACAACGCAGGCCGTGACCTCGGAAGCGCGAACTGAGAACAGGAAGGACATTGCTGTCAATCGCCAGGCTTTTCACAATTATGAAATTATTGAGAAGTTTGAGGCGGGCATCGTACTGACGGGGACTGAGATCAAATCGGCGCGGGAAAGCCGAGTCAACCTCAAAGACGCTTATGGAATCGTCAAAGCCGGTGAAGTGTGGTTGCTCAATTGTCATATCAGCCCATATTCTCACGGTAGCTACGCCAATCACGAACCGCTGCGCACCCGGAAGCTGCTGCTGAAACACTCCGAAATTAATCGGTTGATCGGCCGCACGACGGAACGCGGGCTCACGCTCGTGCCATTGCGCGTTTATTTGAAAGAAGGACGTCTAAAGTGCGAATTGGCTCTCGCCAAAGGCCGCAAAGTTCACGACAAACGCGAGGTTTCCCGCCAGAAGACTATCGAAAGGGAAACTCGGCAAGAGCTAAAGGAGAGGAACTAGGAACAAAAGGAAATTGGCGCTGGGATTTTCTGAGATGAACGCGGGCCAGTGTCCGAGCTGAACATCAAGATGCCTGAAGATCTCCCAATTTATTCGCAATCGACGCTTCGGACCAGATTGCAGTTTGCCGATCTGGACCGGCTCAAAGGAGTGGACACCGCGTCCGTCTGGGAGAAGTCGGACAAATACATCGAGCAGTTGGAAAATGCTTCCAACGTGCGTGAGGCGCGTGTGGGCATAAAGGAAACCACCAAAGCCGGCTTACTTGAGATGCATGCGGTTCTTTTCAACAACCGCGAGCGGGCAGGCCAATTGCGCCACAAACCGGTCAAGCCCCTATATCGTGGTCACGATTGCCCAGACCCCCAGTTTATCGACCATTCGCTCGATAATTTCTTCGATTGGTTGACTGCCGAGAGTATTTCCGAGATCCACCCCATCGAAAAAGCCGCATTTGTGCTCACCAGAATCGTGGATATTTGGCCTTTTGAGTTCGGTAACCTGACGGTTGCGATCATGGGTGCGAACATCTTTTTAGGACAGGCCGGACTCGCCCCTTTTTTTGTGCTGCCCCAGCACGTGAAGGAGTTTGACGCCGTTATCGGTCAAGCGATGACGATCGAAACTCAGCCGCTGGTGAACACGATATACAAAACGATCAAACGGGAGATGGAAGCTTTTGCCCCGCGATGAACGATACTCCAGGCAGATCCGATTTGCGCCGATCGGCGAAGCTGGCCAGCAGCGCTTGCAATCGTCGCGCGTACTGGTAGTCGGCCTAGGAGCGCTTGGGAGTGTCGCGGCCGATCAGATCATTCGCGCAGGCGTGGGATTTGTGCGGCTGGTTGATCGAGATTTCGTGGAGCTGTCGAACCTGCAGCGCCAGTCGCTGTTCGATGAGGAGGATATTCGAAGCAATCTTCCGAAAGCCGCAGCTGCGGAAGCGAAGCTGCGACGCGTGAACTCTTCGGTCCAGATCGAAGCCAGGGTGGACGATGTCAATCCTGCAAACATCGAAGACTATATCGCTGATGTCGATCTCGTTCTTGACGCGCTTGACAACTTCGAAACGCGCTTTGTCATCAATGACGCGTGCGCCAAGCACCGAAAACCGTGGATCTACACGGCAGCGGTCGGAAGTTACGGTCTCGTTATGCCCATTCTTCCAGGCACGACACCTTGCCTACGATGCTTGCTGGGCAACCTGCCAGCGCCGGGTACCTCCGCCACTTGCGAAACCGCCGGCGTGATAGCTCCAATAACGCACGTCATCGCCTCCATTCAAGTGGCAGAGGCCTTGAAATTCCTGACTGGCAATCTCGATGCCGCAGACATTCGCCTGCTTTCCTATGAGATTTGGTCGCATCGATTCCAACGCATCGATGTAGGAGACGAGGCGATGGCAACGTGTCTGGTTTGCTCCACAGGAAGATTTGAGTACCTTAACGGCACTCCACTCCGAACGGTCACGCTTTGCGGAAGAAATGCCGTCCAGTTGATCCCAGGAGTCAAAGGTGACATCAATTTCGCTGAGCTATCCAAGTCCATCGCGGCATTCGGTCCTGTTCAGTTCAATGACTTCCTGCTTAAGTGTTCGTGTCCGCCATATGAACTCACTCTGTTCAAGGATGGCCGGGCCATCGTCAAGGGCACAGAGGAAACGGGTTTAGCCAGATCCGTCTATTCAAGAATGGTGGGATTATGAGATCGGGTTCTTTTGCCCGTTCCGATCCGTGATCGGTTGACTTGTCCACGTGTGCGAGTGTAGAAGGGAACTAATCCGCTGAGACCAGGTGATCCGGAGGCCAATAGTGAACACTTTTCCAGTCATCTTACTTGCCCTTGGGATACTCACGCTCGGGTATCGCTATTACAGCAAGTTCATTGCAACCAAGGTCCTGGGGATAGACGAGAAGCGTGCAACTCCGGCCCACACAAATTACGACGGTCAAAATTACTATCCCATGAGCAAGTGGGTGCTCTTCGGCCACCATTTCGCTGGAATAACAGGCGCCGGTCCGCTGATCGGGCCTGTTTTGGCAGCGCAGTTCGGATTTCTGCCGGGGTTGATTTGGCTTGTGCTTGGTGTGGTGTTGGCTGGAGCAGTCCAGGATTTCGTCATCCTGTTCGCGTCGGTCCGTCGAGGCGGCAAATCACTGGCGGAAATCGCGCGCCGGGAAATCAGTGGATTCTCGGGGTTCACCGCTGCGGTCGCGATCTTATTTGTGGTGATTATCGCTGAAGCCGGACTTGGGTTAGCCGTCGTCAATGCGCTTGCAGACAGTCCTTGGGGGACGTTCACCATTGGCATGACTATTCCTCTCGCACTGATCATGGGATTGTGGATGTACAAGATTCGCCCCGGCGCCGGCGTTCGTGAGGCGACGATATTCGGTGTCATCAGTTTGATTTTAGCCGTTGTTTTGGGAAGACTTATTCCTGGGTCGTTCCTGGCGCCGTACTTCACGTTCACCAGGCATCAACTGACCGCACTCCTGGCTTTATATGCTCTATCGGCATCAGTCTTGCCCGTATGGCTGTTGCTGGCGCCGCGAGATTATCTAAGCACTTTCATGAAAATTGCAACGATCGGCGCGCTGATCTTAGGCGTGCTCGTCGTGCATCCGGATTTCAAAATGCCGGCGCTGACGCAGTTCACGGCAGGCGGTGGCCCAATCGTTCCAGGTCCCGTTTTTCCGTTTGCGTTCATTACGATCGCGTGTGGTGCGATATCGGGTTTCCATTCGTTGATTGCTTCAGGGACCACGCCGAAAATGCTGTCCAACGAGGTCCACATGCGGCCGATCGGATATGGAGCCATGCTAATGGAAGGCGTGGTCGGATTGATGGCGCTGATAGCGGCGACTTCGATGTTTCCCGGAGATTACTTCGCCATCAACACGCCGGTCGCACAATATGAGGCCAGTGTCGCCGCGCAATATCCGATAGTCAATCTGCACGATCTTTCAGAGCAGGTTGGTGAGAACGTGCAGGCCCGAACCGGTGGTGCAGTTTCACTGGCGGTGGGTATGGCGCAGATCTTCACCGGAATACCCGGCATGCGAGGATTGATGTCGTATTGGTATCACTTCGCCATCATGTTCGAAGCACTTTTCATTTTGACTACGATCGATGCGGGGACACGTGTCACCCGATTTATCGTTCAGGAGTTTGTCGGCAAGTTTTATCCGCCATTTGCCAGAACGGATTGGCTCTTCGCGAACGTCACTGCAAGTCTGTTTGTTGTGCTCGGGTGGGGCTACTTCATCTGGACGGGAAGCATCAGCACAATTTGGCCGATGTTCGGCATCGCCAACCAATTGCTGGCCTCCGTCGCATTGTGCGTGGGTACCAGCCTGATTCTCAATTCTGGACGGGCGAAATACTGGTGGGTCACGGTATTGCCTTTGAGCTTCCTCGGGACCAATACACTTACCGCGGGATACCTGAGTATTCGCGACAACTTCTGGCCATTGACGGCAAATCCCGCCACGGCCACTCAGGGTTATGTCGACTCGGTTTGTACTGCGATAATGATGGTCTTGGTGACGTTGATCCTTCTTGATTCCCTGAATCGGTGGAGAAAGGTTCTGCTGCAAGGCGCTCCGGCGATGGAATACGCCGGTGACTAGTTTTACGGGTCTTCAGGAACGTATAACGGCTCGGGGATGAACACGGCCCCAGCCACAACGGTTGTCCACAGGCCTTTCTTGTCACCGATCGCCGATTGTGTAATGTTGGTTACTTTAACGATCCTGTTTGAGATTCGGTAAATCTCTTTCTTCTCATCCCAGCTTCGATCGGGATCGAAACCCACGCCGAGGGTAGTAGCGAGCATTTCGGCGGCCAATTCTTCGGCATATTCGGCGGCGTCGTGATCCGGTTGACCGTAGGAATGGTGTTCGGAAAGGTAGCCGTACGCGTTTGAATCGGTCGGAATTGCGATTCCGACAGTAGCGGCTATCAATCGATGGGGTTCGTTCGTGGCGTTCTCACTCATCACGCAAAAGACAATTTGGCCAGGGTAGAGAAGGTTTGTGCCTTGAGATCGAGGAATCAGCTTACATCGCGGTGGGAAAATGCTGGAGACACGGACCAGGTTGTATGGAGCCAACCCTGCGTCGCGTAGAGCCATTTCAAAGCTCGTCAGTTTTTCCTTATGTTTTCCGACGCCCTTGGTCAAAAAAATCTTTTTTGCAACGAACACCTTTCATAACCCTCGACTGTTAGGTGACGACTCATTCGACGAAAACAAATTTCGGACCTTAGCAGAGAAGGATGGGGGTGTCAATTGACATTCTTTTGAAGCGCGTGATAGCTTCTCGCGTTTCGCTCTGCATGCGAATTCGGATTCAATACAGGCGCCTAGCGATGAAGTGCGCGCAAGCCATGGATGGCAGGCTTAATTAGGAGGGTGCATGAAGTTTAATGGAGTTGAAGTTCCCGCTGGCGGAAAAATCACCTACAGCGGGGCGAAGTTCGTCGTGCCTAATAACCCGATTGTTCCTTTTATCGAAGGTGATGGTACGGGCCGCGATATCTGGAAGGCGTCTCAGCTAGTTTTCGATAACGCAGTCGAGAAGGTTTCAAAAGGGGCACGCAAGGTCGTCTGGTTTGAAGTTCTTGCTGGAGAAAAATCATTTCAGAAATTCGGGACCTGGTTGCCCGACGATACACTGGCGGCGATCCAGGAATTTCGAATCGCGATTAAGGGCCCACTTACTACCCCGGTTGGCGGAGGAATTCGCAGCCTGAATGTTACGCTCCGCCAACTACTCAATCTGTACGCATGCGTGCGTCCCGTCCGATACTTTCAGGGCGTTCCGAGTCCTGTCAAGCATCCCGAAAAGCTGAACGTCGTTATCTACCGCGAGAACACTGAAGACGTGTATGCGGGGATCGAATGGCCGGCAGGCAGTCCGGAAGCGCAAAAGGTCATCGAGTTTTTGCAAAAGGAACTCGGAAAGAAAGTTCGGCCGGATTCGGGTATTGGTATCAAGCCGATTTCCCTCACGGCCACGAAAAACCTGGTCCGGCGCGCGATCGCATATGCGCTCGAGAACCAACGGAGGTCGGTGACGCTTGTCCACAAGGGGAACATCATGAAGTACACGGAGGGCGCGTTTCGAGATTGGGGGTACGAGCTCGCGCGCGAGGAGTTCGGCGCGCAGACCGTTACTGAGGAAGAAGTCACAACGAAGTATGACTACCGCGTTCCTGAAGGCAAGCTATTGATCAAAGATCGAATCGCAGACTCGATGCTTCAGCAGGTTCTCACGCGTCCGGATGAATATGATGTCCTCGCCACGCCTAATCTGAATGGCGACTACATTTCTGATGCCTGCGCCGCGCAAGTGGGTGGTCTCGGTATCGCCCCAGGCGCAAATATTGGCGATGGTTTTGCGGTTTTCGAGGCCACGCACGGCACAGCGCCGAAGTATGCCGACAAGGATGTGATCAACCCCAGCAGTGTGCTTTTGTCCGGCTGTATGATGTTTGAGTACATGGGCTGGAAGGACGTCGCTCAGGCGATTGAGCGGGGCTTCGCCAAGACAATCCAGCAGGGAAAGGTCACGTACGATCTCGAGCGTTTGATGGTCGGTGCGACTAAACTCAAAACTTCTGAATTTGCGAGAGCGGTTGTGGAGAACATGTAATGGCGAGAAGGAAGGTTTCCATTGTTGGCGCCGGCAATGTCGGCGCCACTGCAGGCCAGAGGATCGTCGACAGGCAACTCGCCGACGTCGTACTCATCGATATCATCGAGGGAGTGCCGCAAGGGAAAGCGTTGGACCTCGCGGAGTCCGGTCCGATCGAGGGCTACGACTGCAAGCTTACTGGAACCAACAACTATGCGGACACAGCCGACTCGGATATTGTCGTGATTACCGCCGGTATTCCGCGCAAGCCGGGAATGAGCCGGGACGATCTACTGCGAACGAATTACGGCATCGTGAAGGGGGTTACCGAGCAGGTCGTTAAAAATTCACCCAAATGCACCATTATTGTTGTCAGTAATCCTCTGGATGCGATGGTACAGACGGCATACCGGGTGAGCCGGTTTCCCAAAGAGCGCGTCATCGGAATGGCTGGCGTTCTGGACTCCGCACGGTTCCGGACTTTTATAGGAATGGAATTAAACGTTTCGGTCGAGAACATTCACGCGTTTGTTCTTGGCGGCCACGGAGACACAATGGTTCCGCTGCCGCGGTATTCCACCGTCGCCGGAATTCCAATTACCGAACTTCTTCCGAAAGAAACCATCGACCGTCTCGTCCAGCGCACCCGTGATGGCGGCGCCGAAATTGTCGGATACTTGAAGACGAGCGCTTGGTACGCACCTTCTTCCGCCATCGTCGAAATGGTCGATGCGATCCTTAACGATCGCAGAAAGATTCTTCCATGCGCCGCGTACCTCGAGGGTGAATACGGAATCAACGGCCTTTACGTTGGAGTTCCCGTCAAGCTTGGCGGGCGTGGGATTGAGCAAGTCATCGAGATCAATTTGACTTTGGAAGAACGGGCGGCTCTCCAAAAGTCCGCAGCCGCCGTCAAAGAATTGGCAGAAATTATCGGCGTGTAAACGACGCCCTCTCCCTCGAGCGAGGGCCGCAGCTACACGATCGTTTGCGCGAGCTGGGTCAAAATGGATTCGTTGATCCGGATTTCCTTGTTCGTTTCCATCTTTTTGCGGATTTCCTGGATATATGCGCTAAAGTACTGCTCGCGCTTTCCGGGCACCACTTCGGTTCGGACCGTCTCCATGGACTTTTTCATTTCTTCCGGATTGATCTCCTGGCGTTCCTTTACACTAAAGGCGAAGGTCTTCCCCGAAATTGTCGAGGGTGTACCCGCTTTACCAATCGGCAATGAGAAGATCTCTTTGTCGAATTCGGCGATGGAGCCGAAATCGGGCACAGAGGCACCTCTGGTGAGCAACTCACTGGTTTTGATTTCCGCGCCGACGGTCTTTGCGGCTGTAGCCAGATCTTTTCCCGCCTTGATGAGTTCCTGAACCTGATTGCCCTTTTCGGTGGCGAGCAACTGTACCTTCTCCGCCTTGACATCGGCGGCCACTTTCGTCTGGGCCTCTTCGAATGAAGCCGGATGCGCGGGCGCGATTTCGGTGAGCATCGGGACGACGTAGCCACGTTCCACGGGAATCGCAGTTCCGATCTCACCTTTGGCCATCATGGCCATGCGTCGCTCCAGTTCCGCCGCGTTCCCGAGTTCCGGAATTGGTTGCCCCGGCTCCACCAACCCCGTTTCTTTCACCTCTACAGCAAATTTCTGCGCTACAGCATTCAGGTCCTTATTGCTGACCAGTTCAACGGCAATTTGCTGCGCCACGTCGCTGACCTTCTGTTCGGCTTTCCGGGTCGATACTATCGGCCGGACGGCTTCCTTCAGTTCTTCAAATGGACGGTTTCGCGCTTCCTGTTTCTCCTTAACTTTGATGATATGAATGCCGAACTGCGTCTGGACGAGATCGCTGATAGCTCCCGGAGTGAGACTGAACGCCACTTGTTCAAATTCGGGAACCATCTGTCCCCGAGTGAAGGAGCCGAGGTCGCCTCCATTTGCTGCCGAAGTGTCTTCGGAGAACTGCTTTGCCAGACTTTCGAAGTCTTCGCCTTTCTTTGCGCGCTCAAGCACGTCGCGCGCCTTCTGGCGGATCGCTGCGATTTCCTCAGGCTTCTTTTCTTGGGTCTTGAAGAGAATGTGCTGCGCCGTCACGCGGTCAGGAAGCCGATATTCGGATTGGTGCTGCTCGTAATACTGCCGCAACTCACTATCGCTTACCGTCACTTGGGAGCGCATCTTGACGGTTTCCACGAAGATGTACCTGGCCTGACGCTTCTCTGGCACACTGTACTTCGCCTTGTTCTTCTCGTAATAATCGCGCTTGTCCTGGTCGGTGAGGGTAACCTTGTCGTCGAGTTTCGCGGGATCAATGACGAAGTAGTCGAGTTTTGCCTTTTCATTGCGGCGTTTGTATTCGGTTTCGACCTCTTTGTCGCTCACAGTTACGCCCGCCGTGACGAAACTTTTGAGTTTGTCTGTCATGATGTCATCCCGAACACCGGACTCAAACTCCTCGATCGTGAGATTATTCTGGGCGAGAATGGCTTGATAGCGAGCCCGCCCTATGAAGTTGCCGGCCTCGCGAAATGCAGGGTTTTCAAGGATTCTCTGTTCAATATCGGCGACCGACGCGTTGAGACCGAGACGCCGGGCTTGCTCGGTCATGACATGGCGCATGACGAGGGCGTCCATGATTTGATGTTCAAATCGGAATGCACGAAGCATTTCCGGAGTGAGTTGACCCCGCATTCTGTCGATGTAATTGCGATAAGCGGTCTGAAATTCCCGTGCACTGATGCTATCGTTTCCAACTGAAGCTACGTCGTTGGTGATGCTCACGTTGGGGAGATCGCCAAACGGGATATATAGCGTCACGAGGGTCACACTAAAGATGAAAATGAGGATCACCCAGACCCATTTAAGGGCCGAGCGTTGACGCCTCATGAAGTCCAACATAGACAGTCCTCCTAAGACCCGGAGTTAAACTGAATTATGTTAGCAGAAAGTAGGATTCCAGATTGTGGATTTCGGTTATGATGTCGGCGTCTCGGTCTCAGTCCCACTGCCTACTCGTGTCGGTCAGAATAGATTCTCCTCGGAAGAATAAGGAGCCCAAAGATTTCCATGAACTTTCGTCCGCTGTTTAGTTTGTTTTCCAGCGATCTGGCGATAGATCTAGGTACCGCCAATACTCTAGTCTATGCCAAAGGTCGCGGCATCGTGGTCAATGAGCCATCTATTGTTGCCATCAACAAGGTGACGAACCAGGTAGAGGCCGTCGGGAAGGAAGCTAAGGACATGCTTGGCCGCACGCCCGGCAATATAGTAGCTATCCGGCCGATGAAGGACGGAGTCATCGCGGATTTCACGGTAACGGAAAAGATGCTGACCTACTTTATCCAAAAGGCTCATAGCCGGAAGGTCCTCGTTCATCCCCGAATCGTTATTGGCGTTCCTTCAGGGATCACGCAGGTCGAAAAAAGAGCCGTGCAGGATTCGGCTTACCGCGCCAAAGCAAGCGAGGCTCATCTGGTCGAGCAGGCGATGGCGGCGGCCATTGGCGCGGGTCTACCGGTAACGGAGCCATCTGGAAACATGATCGTCGACATTGGAGGCGGCACTACGGAAATTGCAGTGATCTCGCTTTCCGGAATCGTCCATAGCCGTTCCGATAAGGTGGCCGGCAATGAGATGGATGAGGCGATCACGCAATACATCAAGCGAAAATACAACCTCTTGATCGGTGAGCGAACTGCCGAACAAGTGAAAATCGAGATCGGATCCGCCCATCCGCTGGATCAGCCTCGGACGATGGAAATCAAAGGTCGCGACCTGATGGAAGGTGTGCCGAAAAGCGTCATGGTTTCCGACGAAGAGATCCGCGAGGCGCTTGATGAGTGCATTAACATCATCATCAATTCCATACGCGTCGTCTTGGAGCGAACGCCACCCGAACTTTCAGCGGATATTGCCGATCGCGGTATTGTTCTTGCTGGCGGCGGGGCACTGATTAAGAATCTCGATAGGCGGATACGCGAGGAAACAGGCCTGCCGGTAACGCTGGCCGAAAATCCGCTGTCGTGCGTGGTGCTCGGAACGGGGAAGATGCTAAGTGATTTTGATTTGCTGAGAAAGATAGCGATTAACTGAAGTACTTGGCAGGCTAGCCCTTCCCCAAAGGGGAGAGGGCTGTGGTTATGAGTAGAACAGTTGACACTTCCAAGAGATCTGTCTGGATCGCACTCAGTGTGGCGATGATCATTCATACGGGGCTCATCTCTTTTCAGGCCAGCCGGCGAATTAACACCAGCTTCATCCGAGTCTGGATGGTGGATTCTCTTGCGCCGGTGGAGAAATTGGTCGACCGGACTCTCTACGGCGTTAGCCATGTTTGGGAGAACTATTTCGCTCTCGTCGGTCTTCATCGTGAGAATGAGCGGCTAAAAACGGAAGTGGACGAGCTTCGGATGCAACTCGAAAAGCAACATGAGGATATTATTGAATCCCAGCGGTTGCGAAAACTGCTGTCCATTCAGGAATCGGGCATCGGCAAGACTATTGTGGCAAGAGTCATCGGTCGCGATCCTGCCCGGACGAATCAGACGGTCACCATCGATAAGGGAGTGTCGCACGGTGTGAAGCCGGATTCAGCGGTGATGACACCGCAGGGAATAGTAGGCCGCGTCATTCATTCGAGTAATTTCTTTTCAATCGTTCAGTTGGTTCTCGATTCGCAGAGCGGAGTTGGCGTGGTGCACCAGTCCACGCGGCGGCAAGGAATAGTCAAGGGGACGGGCGGGCAAGAGTTGGAATTGGATTACATTGATGATGACAATGACTTGAAAGAGGGAGACGTATTTATCACTTCTGGTCTGGATCGCATTTATCCCAAGGGGTTACCGGTGGGTACAATTTCGTTGATCGGTCCGCGTCGGGGACTTTTCAAGGCTGTTCAAGTCCGTCCGGCCGCTGATCTGGGGCGTCTTGAGGAAGTCATCTGCATTTTGGATCATCCTGATGCAGTTGATGTTATCGATCCAACACAAGAATCCCCGGTCCCGTAAGGCTTTACCCGATGCGACGCATCAGCACGTTCGGAATAGTAGGAAAATTTATTGTCGCGCTGATAACGGTCGTGATTTTCCAGGGGATACTTTCGCTGAAGTTTAAAGCCTTTAGTTATTTTGACTTACCACTCATCTGTTCGGTGTATTATGGCTTCACGATGGGTAGGCCGATTGCATCGGTCGGCATTGGGAGTGCGCTCGGTCTCATGCAGGACAGCCTGTCCGGTGCTATCCTGGGAACTAACGGATTCAGTAAGACTCTGATTGGGTTTTTGGCAGCTGTTGCGGGTTCGAAGTTCAACGTCGATCAGCCGATTACTCGAGTTTTTGCACTATTTTTGTTTACCCTTGGAGACGGCCTTCTGGTTACTATCTTAGGGCTGATGGTCAATTCAACGTCGAGCCCGCCTTATGGGGGGGCTTTCGGTGGATGGCTACTATCGGCGACATTAAATACACTGCTCGGATTAGGTCTCTTTGGGTATTACGATCGGTGGAGTAATGCGACAACGTGAAGAATCTGAGCTCCTGCGTTGGCGAAGTAGCTTTATTGGGTATGTGATCACTGCAGCGCTGCTGGTTCTCTTCTTTGGCTTCTGGAATCATCAGATTGTAAAATCCACCTATTACGCACAGCGCGCTGAACAGAACCGCGTGCGGGACATCACGCTTCTTGCACCTCGAGGCCGAATCTACGACCGTTATCGCCGCGTGCTGGCCGACAATCGACCTTCCTACAATATCGTTCTCATTCGTGAAGGCAGCCCTCATACGCTTGAACAGACCGCGGCAATGTTGAGTCCGGGCGTGGGGATTTCTATTGAAGATTTGCTTGAACGAATCAATCGTCGCCGCCGTGAGCCAAAGTTCCGTCCAATTGTTTTGAAAGAAGATGTATCTGTTGCTGACATTGCATTCGTGAAGGCACACCGTTACGAACTCCCCGAGATTAGCGTTGAGGTTCAGCCGAGGCGGCGATATTTGGGCATTGAATTGGGGGCTCACGTTCTCGGCTATGTCGGTGAAGTGACTGAAGCCGAATTGGTAAGTCCAGAATTCCTGGATTACAAGCCGGGGGATCAAGTCGGTAAGGCAGGATTGGAGCGCCAGTACAATAGCGTCCTTCGTGGTAAGGATGGCTTTAAGCGTATCATCGTGAACAATTTCGGCCGGGAGATGGGCAAGCTTCTTGAAGAGCCGTCAGTCGCTGGCAACGATTTATTCACGACTCTCGACCTCGACCTTCAACGTGCTGCGGAGGATTTGATCGGAGAGCGGACGGGCGCAGCTGTGGCCCTTGATCCGAGGACCGGTGAAGTGCTGGCGATGGTCAGCAAACCTTCATTTGATCCGAACCTATTTGCGACACGTATCTCTGTCGCTGATTGGGGCAACCTGATCAGTGATGCACGAAAACCGCTCCAAAACCGGGTGATCCAGAATCATTACTCGCCAGGATCGGTATTCAAGATTTTTATGGCGGCGACCGGCCTCGAGGCCGACGTGCTGAACCCGCTGCAGACTGTATTTTGCCCCGGCTATGCGAGCTTCTACGGTCATACGTTCGCGTGCTGGAAGAAGGGCGGCCACGGAACGGTCGGACTGCACGAGGCAATCGTAAACTCATGCAACGTTTTCTTTTATAACGTTGGCAAGGAACTCGGCATCGACAAGATCTCCAAGTTCGCCACGACGATGGGTTTGGGACGGAAGACCGGTGTCGATTTGCCAAGCGAAGATGCAGGACTGATCCCGTCCTCCGAATGGAAGCAGCGTGTATTCAAGACAGCGTGGTATCCCGGCGAGACGATCTCGGTCTCTATCGGACAAGGCGCGGTCAGCGTTACTCCAATGCAGGCGGCGTGGGCGATGGGGGGGATGGCTTCGGGCGGGCGCTTGAAGCAGCCTCACCTCGTCAACCCTGAAGAAATCAAAAAAATTGGCCTCAACGCTCGTGAGCTTCGGAGCGAACAGTATCAGATGCATGAGTCTACTGTGGACATCATAGGCCGGGCGATGTGGGGTGTGGTGAATGAGGCGGGAGGAACGGGAAATCGCGCACGCATTGATGGATTCGATGTGGCTGGGAAGACCGGAACGGCTCAGGTGATTGGCAAGCAAGCCCAGGCCAAAGGCGATGAGTTCGAGGACCATGCCTGGTTCGTCGGCTTTGCGCCTTACCGAAACCCGGAAATCGTCGTTGCCGTTTTCATTGAGAATGGCGGCCACGGAGGGGAAGCGGCAGCCCCGGTTGCGCACGCTATCCTGGAGACGTACTACAAAAAGAAATTGGGCGAGTTCGATGGCGACTTGCTCACCAAGATCGCTCAGGCCAACGAAAACAAGAAGGTAAGAAACTAATCACATTATGGCCGGACCCATAGCGTCGAAGAGACTTTGGCAGGATTTCGACTGGCTTCTCTTTGGCGCCGCTCTGCTTCTATGCTTCACTAGCTTGATCGAGATCTACAGCTCCACAATGCACGAACAATCGGAGAACTATTTTCTCCGCCAGCTGGCATGGGTGATTCTCGGGGTTGTTTTCGTTTTTGTTATCGCTGCACTCGATTACCACGTCCTTTCCGAGCATATCCCCTTTCTTTACGTCCTCGCGCTTCTCGCGCTCGTTTACACACTGGCTCTGGGCCGAAGCGTTTCGGGCTCGAAGAGCTGGGTTGCGCTCGGGCCTGTGACGATTCAGCCTTCGGAGATCATTAAAATGGTCGTCGTCGTGGCGTTGGCGCGATATCTTTCAGAGCTGCGTGAGAGCGCGTACATGACACCCGTGCAGATCCTCAAAGCGAGTGCCATCTGTCTACTGCCGATGGCGCTTGTCGCACTACAACCCGACACGGGCACTGCACTGACCTATTTACCGGTCCTCGCCGTCGGACTCTTTATCCGAGGCCTGCGTCCGACAGCGTTGATTGGCCTGGTTTTGGCATTCGTCCTTGTCCTGCCCGTTTCATGGTACTTTCTCAAGGATTACCAGAAGGAGCGCATTTTGACGTTCCTTGAGCCAGAGAGAGATCCCTTGGGACGTGGTTATCAAGTCATGCAATCAAAAATCGCGATTGGTTCAGGCGGCCTCCTGGGGAAGGGCCTTTTCAATGGCACGCAGAATCAGTTGGGTTTTTTGCCGACTCGCCACACGGATTTCATTTTTTCGGTCGTTGGTGAAGAGTTGGGTTTTGTTGGTGTCAGCATCACGCTTGGACTGCTGGCGTTCATCATTTTTCGGTCGATCTACAACGCACAGACGGCCCGAGACAATCTCGGCCTATTCATTGCGATGGGGGTTGTTGGGATTTACTTCTTCCACGTTATCGAGAACGTGGGAATGGTTATTGGGTTCATGCCCACTACCGGTATACCTCTCCCCTTTCTCAGTTATGGCGGTTCCTCAGTTTTGACCGCCTTTATTGCCCTCGGTCTTGTCATCAGCGTCCGTCGCCGCCGCTACGTGAATTAACCGGAGCGTGCTATATTGCGGTTCGGGCGCGGTTTTTTAGAGTGAAAGAATTAACGCAGCGGGCGTGGGCGCCCGCCATTGAGCGCGTCAAAGATTACAAGGTTTCCCCGTAGCGCAGCGGCGCAGAGTTGAGCGGTGCCGGTCCAAAGGGCGGTAATCCAGCTCCTCCGGGCACAGGAGTTCCCCATGACAATACGTGACCTTTGCGTGAAGGTGACGTGTCTCGACGTGACCCTGTGCGCCCGCAGCCACGGCCACAGGAGCCCCCATGCAGAAAGAATTGATTATTTCCACTACACCACAGGAGACGAAACTCGCCATCCTGGAGGACGACGAACTTGTCGAGTATTACATCGAACGACATCGCTCTCAGGGGATTGTCGGCAACATCTATAAAGGCAAAGTCACGAAGGTCCTGCCGGGCATGCAGTCGGCATTTGTGGACATCGGACTCGAGAGGGATGCCTTTCTTTACGTTTCGGATTTCTTCGAGGACACCGAGGAGTACGACAAGATCGTGTCGACCGTCGAAGACGAGCTTGTGCAACTGCAAGAAGGTGGTTCCCGCACACCCCCTCCTGCTCCCATTCCGGTTCGCGCTGAGCCTTCGGTTGAAGTAACGCCGGCGGAAATTCCGCCGCTCCCCAAGGAAGTAATTGAGGCCGCGCGGCCGGCCGCAGCACTGACAGGCCCTCCGGAAGACGCCTACGATCAACCAGGTCCTCGGCGGAGGGATCGTGACCGGCGGGGAAAGAAACCGAAAATTCCCTCGTTCGAAAGCAAATCCTACGAGCCCCGGCCCGATGAGCGAGCCTTCGGCGCGATTGAAGTATTGCCCGGCGAGTCACTCGCGAAGTACTCGCGTCGTCCTGAGGCGGAACGACAACGACCACCAGCGGAAACCGAAAGCGGACTCCGAGAAACGGTTGAGAAGGAAGATCGAGCCACCGAGACCACCGTCGAAGCGGCCCGCACGCCGGATGCGACCAAGCGTGACCTCCATTCCGGAGCTTATGAGGCAGGTCCGGTTCCACCTTCAACTGCGCCTATACCGCGGGAATTATCCGAGGGTAGCATCGGGAACGAAGCTTCAGCTCCGATTGCGGAGTCCGAAACAGAACCTGAAAACGATGAAAAAACGGGCTCCAAAGAAAACCCGACTTCTACCGCACGGATCACGGATCGGTCAGACAACTACCGTTTCGCCCATCGTTCCTCAACCCGGCGGCCCAGACGCGGTCGCGGCGGTCCGCCGCCGGGGAAATCTGACGAGCATCGTCCGAATGGACAACCGCCAAGATCGAGTCCAATGATCTCCGAGTTGCTGCGCGAGGGACAGGAGATTCTGGTTCAGGTTTCCAAAGAGCCGCTCGGTAAGAAAGGCGCGCGGATCACGTCGCACATTGCGCTTCCTGGCCGGTATCTCGTGTATATGCCGACGGTCGACCATGTTGGTGTCTCTCGAAAAATTGCCTCTGATGAAGAACGCCTGCGGCTGAAGAGAATTATTCATGAGCACCGCAACGGGCTGCCCGGCGGATTCATTGTCCGTACGGCGGCCGAAGGACGCGGCGAAGAAGAGTTCGTTCAGGACATCCGATTTCTGGGAAACCTGTGGGCCGACATCCGTACGAAGAGCGAAAAGAAATCCGCCCCTGCGCTCATTCACCGCGATTTGAACCTGGTCCAACGTCTGCTGCGCGACCAACTCTCGCAGGATTATCGGGCCATTCGCCTCGATAACGAACCTGAATTCGCAACCGTTCTCGAATTCGTGAACAAGTTTCAACCAGCCCTCGTCCATCGCGTGAAACTGCACTTGAAGGACACCCCGATCTTTGAAGAGTACGGTTTGAATCCAGAAATCGAGAAGGCGCTACGGCCGAAGGTATGGTTGAAGTCTGGCGGTTACATCGTCATCAATCAGACAGAAGCGCTGGTTGCCATTGATGTCAATACGGGTAAATACGTCGGCAAGTCCAATCGACTTGAAGATACGATCGTCCGGACAAATGTTGACGCCGTGCACGAGATCGTCAGGCAGATCCGGTTGCGGAATCTTGGTGGAATCATTGTCGTCGACTTCATCGATATGGAAGAGAAAAAGAACCGCCAGCGCGTCATGGGCGCCCTGGAAGAAGCGCTGCGTGCCGACCGCTCTCCGTCCAAAATCCTTCAGTTCAATGATTTTGGACTCGTGGCGATCACTCGAAAGCGCACGCAGCCCTCGCTTGAGCGAACAATCTGCAGGCCGTGTTCGTATTGCAACGGCTCCGGCTGGTCCAAATCGATCGAAACAATCTGCTATGAGATCCAGCAGGAGATAAAGAAAATCACTCACCTGCTCGAGGGCAAAGAGATCACCATTCGCTTGAATCCGGAGGTCGCCAAAGTTCTGAAGAGCGGCGAATTCGTTTCACTTAACGAACTCGAGGACTGGACCAAAAAAGACATTATCGTAAAGTCTGATCCACTCCTTCATGAAGAGCACTTCGACATTTTTTAGTGCACTGTAACGGTCGAAGTAGTAGCCGTCTTACTGTGGCGGTGGTCGATGACCGCCGACTTACAGTGCCCCAGGAGACAACTTGAGCGAACAAGCGTCTTTTGATGTAGCGATCATCGGAACTGGTCCTGGGGGATACGTCGCGGCCATTCGAGCAGGCCAGCTTGGTTTAAAGACAGCTGTTATCGAAAGAGATACACGATTCGGCGGAACTTGCCTCCTGCGCGGATGCATTCCGACAAAGGCGCTTCTGCGCGATGCCCATCTTCTGCAGGAAGTCAAAAGGGCATCGCAACAGGGACTCTTCAAGACCGGAGAGATTGGAATCGACTTCGACAAGATCCAGGAACGTAAGAGTGACGTCGTGGGTAAGATGGCCAACGGAGTGGACTTTCTTCTCCGGAAAAACAAGGTCACCAGCTTCAGAGGCTACGGCACTATAGTCAGCCCAAGTCAGATCGCGGTCACGGGCGATGGCGTCAATACTGAAGTGCATGCAAGGAACATCATCGTTGCTACCGGTTCGGAGGCGAAGTCGCTGCCAGGCTACAACATCGATGAAAAAAGTATTCTCAGCAATATCGGGGCATTGGATCTGAAACAGATCCCGAAATCGATGCTGATCGTTGGCGCTGGTGCAGTTGGAGTGGAGTTTGCTTCGATATACAACGGCTTTGGATCAAAAGTCACTTTGCTTGAGGTCCTGCCGAATATCGTTCCTCTCGAAGACGGAGAAATCTCAAAAGAGCTAAAACGCGTTTTCACAAAGAGAGGAATCGAAGTCTATACAAAGGCGAAGCTCGAAAGCGCGAAGGCAAAGGACGGCGGCGTAGAAGTGACTTTCCAGACAGAGAAGGGCGAGGTTAAGAAGTACACGGCTGAGAAACTCCTCATGGCAACAGGCAGAGGACCGAACACTGTCGATATCGGTCTTGAAAAAATTGGAGTGACCACCGACCGTGGTTTTATCAAAGTCAACGAGTACATGGAGACGAACGTCAAGGGCGTCTACGCCATTGGCGACGTCACTCCATCGCCGTTGTTGGCGCATGTCGCGTCTCAGGAAGGTATCGTTGCCGTTGAGAAGATCGCTGGCAAACATCCTGCTCCCATCAACTACAACCACGTACCCTCGTGCACATATTGCGAACCCCAGGTGGCCAGTGTCGGGTTGAATGAAGCCAAAGCCGGTGAGGCTGGATACACCGTCAAGGTCGGTAAGTTTCCTTTTACTGCAATTGGCAAAGCCAGAATCGAAGACGCCATGGACGGATTTGTAAAGGTTGTCGCAGATCAGAAATACGGCGAGATTCTCGGCGTTCACATGATTGGCGGCACAGTCACAGAGATGATCGCGGAGGCTGTTGCCGCGATCGCGTTGGAAGGCACAGTGGACGATCTCATCAATACGATCCATGCGCATCCCACACTTGCTGAGGCCACGCACGAAGCCATGGAAAACGTGTTTGGCGCCGCCATCCACATCTAGAGATATACTGGTCGTGAATGAGCAGTCGCCCCGATTGGCTGAAGGTTCGAATCCCTGGTGGTGAAAACTTCTTTGAGGTTCGCCGCATCCTCCGTTCCCATAAGCTTAATACGATTTGTGAAGACGCAATGTGTCCCAACATCGCCGAATGCTGGGGCAAACATCGAACCGCTACCTTCATGATCCTCGGTGATATTTGCACGCGCGCGTGCGCGTTTTGCGCAGTGACCAGTGGCCGCCCGACCGAGTATGACTTGATGGAGCCGGCGAGAGTCGCCGCGGCTATTGCCGACCTGAAGCTCAAGCACGCCGTCGTCACGTCCGTCGATCGTGACGATCTCCAGGATGGAGGTGCCATGATTTTTGCCGAAACGGTGAGGCAAATTCGGAAACTCGATCCAAATGTGAAGGTCGAGCTGCTCACGCCCGACTTTCAAGGCTCGCTCAACTCGGTGAGGACAGTCATCGATTCCGTTCCGGATATCTTTTCGCACAATATCGAGACCGTTCGCCGTCTCTATCCCACAATCCGGTTTAAATCAGACTACACCACGTCGTTCGGTCTCTTGAAGGCGGCCAAAGGGATGAACTCGGCGGTTTATATCAAAACCGGCATTATGGTGGGTCTTGGCGAAGAGAAAGACGAAATCACGGAGCTGATGCAGCATGCCGCTGAAGCGGGAGTGGACATCCTGACTATCGGGCAATATCTGCGCCCGTCGCGGAAACATGCCGAGATCAAGAAGTATTACCATCCCGACGAATTCGCCGAGCTCCGAGACGTTGGCCATGGGCTCGGTATTCGCTGGGTTTTCTCGGGGCCTCTAGTTCGAAGTTCCTATCACGCCGAAGATGTATTCGATCAAATGATTGCCCGTTGAGGGCTACAGTTCCCGGCGGCCCTCCAGCGCCTTTGCCATCGTTACTTCGTCCGCGTACTCCAAATCGCCGCCGACCGGCAGTCCCAATGCGAGACGAGTCACCCGTATCCCGAGTGGTTTGATCAACCGGGAGAGATACAGCGCCGTCGTCTCACCTTCAACGTTCGGGTTCGTCGCAATGATGACTTCCTCAATACTGCCCGATTGGAGCCGCTTCAGAAGTGAAGCAATCGCCAGTTGCTCCGGACTTACGCCTTTGAGGGGAGAGATGGAACCCATCAGCACGTGATACCGTCCCTTAAACTCATGCGTTTTCTCGACGGCCAGAATGTTGTTGGATTCCTCGACCACGCATAGAACGCGGTCCGACCGAGAAGGATGAGTGCAGAACTGGCAGGGATCCACATCCGTGAGGTTACTGCAAATGGAGCATCTGCGGATCGTTCGTTTTACTTCAAGGATGGACTCCGCGAACTCTGTTGCTTCCGCTGAGTCCATTTTCAATACGAAAAACGCCAGACGTTGCGCTGATTTGGAGCCAATGCCCGGAAGCTTTTTGAACTGTTCGACCAGCCTATTGACGGGTCCCGCTATATCCATGTGTTAGAACAGACCGGGAATTTTCAACCCACCCGTCAAATTCCCAATCTGACCCGCCAGGGCCTCGTCAATTTTTCGCATACCTTCGTTGACCGCAGCGACGATCAGATCCTGTAGCATTTCCTTGTCTTCGTTGCCGAAAACCTCCTGGTCGATTTGGATCGAAAGTACCTGCTTATTCCCATTGATCTTGACCGAAACCATCCCGCCGCCTGCACTTGCTTCTACGACAGTTGCTTCCATCTGTTTTTGCAGCTGTTCCTGCATCTTCTGAGCCTGTTTCATCAGCTGCTGCATGTTCATAAACTAATCCTCCCTGGCGGGCTTTACCTGAGCCAGATCTCCGCGGAACACTTCGAGAAAGCGCTTCACCAGAGGCTCATTCTTGGCGCTTTCCGCAGCAACTCCGTTGTGTGACCACTGCTCTTTCATTATAAGAGACACGGAAACGGCTTTACCAACCAGTTCCGTCGCGGCAGCATCGAGCACCGTCTTGTGATCTTTGGTTTGAAGCATCGCAAGGGCTGTGCCATTGGGTAGGAAAATGTCGATTCCGCTCTCCGTTTGGCCTATGCGTTCCGCCTTTTGCAAATAGACTGCTGTAGTCGCGGATTTGTCCTCAACTCGGCGGCGGAAGCTGTCCGCGAAAGTGAACGAATCCGGAACTGTCGTCTTTTCGTCCCGCCTTGGCAGAGGCGGGGGTTCGGTCGGTGTGGGTGTCAGCCTCGGTGCGGTTGCGACAGGCGTTGAAGGCGTCAACGATCCAGTACCACCGCTGTGCTTCACCTCGCGGAGCACGTCTTCGATATCGCGAACATGGGCGATCTTGGCGAGTTTGACAAATCCCACTTCCAGATGAAATCGCGGCTGCGATGCCCACCGCAGTTCGTTCTCCAACCGAAGTAAGATGTCAAAGAAACGAATCAGATCCTGTTCGGAAAAACGTTCGGCGCGCGCGCCGAGTGCCCGCTTCTCCTCAGAGCTACCGAGAATCCTTTCTTCTAGGCCAAGCTTCAGAACCAACATGTCCCGGACCCGGCTGACGAATTCTCGGAGATACTGTTGCAAGTTGAGGCCCTGATCGACGACTTGACCAATATTCTCGATGAGCGCCTTAGAATCGCGACCGGCCAGTGCCTCTAGCGTCCGATCCAAAATTTCGCTCGGTATAAGGCCCAGCACATCACGGACATCCTCATCGATGACTTGCTGGCCGCTGAAAGAGATGATCTGATCAAGCAGCGACTGCGCGTCGCGCATGCTGCCTTCGGAGGCCTTGACGATGTAGCTCAGGGCACGCTCGTCGATAGTGACTCCCTCGCGCCCCGCAATCTGTCGAAGGTGCGCCTGAATCTCTACCGGCGAAATTGTTCTAAAGATGAACTGCTGGCATCTGGAAAGAACCGTCGCCGGTAACTTATGGCGTTCCGTCGTGGCCATGATGAAAACGACATGCGATGGGGGCTCTTCTAGAATTTTCAGCAAAGCGTTGAACGCCGAAGTGGAGAGCATGTGGACTTCGTCGATAATAAAGATCTTGTAACGGCTCCGCGCGGGCGCGTACTTGGCGCTTTCGCGGAGTTCGCGAATATTGTCGACGCCGGTATTTGAAGCCGCGTCGATCTCGAAAACATCAATGGATCGGCCTGCAGAAATTTCCTCGCAAGCAGGACATCGATTGCACGGGGTGATCGTGGGGCCCTCGGCGCAATTGAGGCTTTTGGCCAAAATTCGGGCGGTGGTCGTCTTCCCAACACCGCGGGGTCCGGAGAAGAGATAGGCGTGGCCAATCCGGTCCATCTGGACTGCGTTCTGAAGCGTCTGGACAATCGGTTTCTGACCGACAACATCCTCAAAAACCTGCGGTCTAAATTTTCGAGCAATGACCTGATACTTCATGAGACCTGCGCATGCTCGCGGGATGGCAAGCACCGAGTAGGGATAACCGAACAGGGACAGGCCCCGGGGGATACTGTGTCACATTGGTTTACCCAATACCGTTGCTTCCTTCCGGACCTGGCGGGTTTTCGGGCTCCAATTGCACAGCCCCCCAAAGCCTGACAATAAGCTGGACCCTCGTTTACAGCTTGACGGAGAGAGTGGGATTCGAACCCACGGTGGAGTTACCCCCACACACGCTTTCCAAGCGTGCTCCTTAAACCACTCGGACATCTCTCCGGTGATTTCTGCAACTTCGCAACCTTAAATTTTCGACTCTATCACAATTTCTTTGGACGGAAATATGTTGATCCAAGGGCAGCCTAGGAATGCAAAATGAGAATTCGCCGGGGGGTAAGCTCTTCGGATGCTTTCTGAAGCTCCGTCACCAGCTTTTCATTATCGATTTGCGAGAATTCGGGCGGATATTGCTTCAGCTTCTCGAGCGATTTAGCTAGTTGGGCACGGGCGCCATTCCGATTTCCCTGAGCGAGATGATGTAGGCCGACAGCCGCCTGGACGAGTCCCTGGTAGAACAGCCGTAATGATTCGTCGCTTTCCCGCCATAAGTCTTCCCAAGCTTCATGCGCCTCGAAGTACCGGCCGGCGTTAAAAAAAAGGATTCCGTCCTTCAGTAACCTGTTCACTCACAGATCCTTATAAGTGATTAAATTATATAGTGTCAATCAGATGACTTACGTGGAATGAAACCGACCAGAATAATCAGGGGTCTTCCTTCGCGCAAGCGCTATCTTCGCTGTGCCCAACGATCGTACTCTTCCCTTGCAAACTTCGTTTGCTCCTGTATTATAGAAGAAGTGGGGTCACCCCCAAACCCGGGTCCCAAATTTCAGACATCATCCGAATCAGGAAAAGCCGGCGAATCCAAGAAGGAGGATTTGTGCAACCAGTTGCATTTTGCAAGCGTTGTCGGGGCATGACGGTCGGCTGGAACCGGCGCTACGTCCTCCACTGTGTTAGCTGTAATCAGTGGATCTCTAAATCATCTAAATTACTGATTCTAAGTATTCTGGTAACGGTCTTGGTCACAATTCAGACTCCCAGCGCCTTTGTATTTTCCGACCAGGACCTTCACCTCGCTTCTCAAAATCCCGTCGTTCGCGCCAGCGTTGTGTCTCTGGAAAACTCCGGTGTGGCGGCAGGTGTGGCGCCAATGGAAGCTTTTTTGGAGCAGCAACAGATCGATAATTCTCGCATCGGCCGTGTCGCTGAGGCGATAGTCCACACCAGTCGAAAATACAGTATCGATTCCCGCCTCGTGGCCAGTATCATGATTGTCGAGAGCCGGGCGAATCCATTCGCGATTTCTGATCGCGGATCCATTGGAATCATGCAGATACACTTACCGACCTGGGGTGAGACTGCGGATCAGGAAGGGATCAACCTGTTCAAGGTCGAGGACAACATCGACCTTGGCGTCCGTATACTCAAACAATACGTGGATCGTTACGGTCTTTGGCAGGGAGTGAAGAGATACAAGGGGTGGAATCCCGATAATCCGGTCTCCGAGCAGAACGCCGAAGAATACGTCGAGAAAATTCAACGGATTTACGCCTCTAAGAAACCCTTCGCGCCTGAAAGACCTTGATTAAATCTCACCATGCATTAGCGACGGTCGCCGGCCTTCGCTAAATCATTTCTTAGAAAGATCATCGCCGTCACAGGTGCCCGTCGTGAAATCTTATAGGAGTCCTATAAGATTCAGTTGACAGTCTTCGACTCACATCCTATATTGAGCAGTGGGTCACACATATTTTAGAGATAGCTTTCAGCATCTGAAGGCCGCAGAAGGAGCTTTACGATGAGCAAGATCATTGGGATCGACCTTGGCACCACGAATTCCGTTGTAGCTGTTATGGAGGGCGGTGAGCCGGTCGTCATCGCAAATCAGGAGGGCGGGCGGACAACGCCTTCAGTCGTCGCTTTTACAAAGAGTGGTGAACGTTTAGTGGGACAGGTCGCCAAACGTCAGGCGGTCACGAATGCCGAGAACACGGTGTACTCCATCAAACGGTTCATGGGCCGGCGGTACGACGAAGTCAGCGAAGAGATGAAGATGGTGCCGTACAAGGTAACGCGGACGAGCAATAGCGATGCACGCATCGAAATCATGGGGAGGGAGTATTCGCCACCGGAAATTTCCGCGATGATTCTCCAGAAGCTCAAGAGCGCGGCTGAAGACTACCTCGGACAGAAGGTGGATAAAGCCGTCATCACAGTTCCGGCGTACTTCAATGACTCGCAGCGGCAGGCGACGAAGGATGCCGGCCGAATCGCCGGCCTCGAAGTCCAGCGCATCATTAACGAGCCGACGGCTGCGGCGCTCGCCTATGGCCTAGACAAAAAGAAGGACGAGACGATTGCCGTCTACGATTTCGGTGGCGGCACGTTTGATATTTCGATCCTCGAGGTCGGTGAGGGCGTCGTCGAGGTGAAGGCGACCAACGGTGACACCCACCTCGGGGGCGACAATCTGGACCAGCGCATCATCGATTGGATTATTGACGAGTTCAGGAAGGATCAAGGCATCGACCTTTCCAAAGACAAGATGGCACTGCAGCGCTTGAAAGAAGCGGCGGAGAAAGCCAAGATGGAGCTTTCTACCCTCCAGGAAACCGAAATAACGCTGCCTTTCGTCACGGCGGACGCGACCGGTCCAAAGCACCTCAATTTGAAATTGACGCGTGCGAAGTTCGAAGCGTTGGTCGACGACATCCTTCAGCGCTCAATGGGACCCTGCAAGCAGGCGTTGCAAGATGCTGGCGTAAAGCCGAGCGATATTGACGAGGTTGTGCTTGTCGGTGGTACGACAAGAGTTCCAAAGGTTCAGCAGATCGTCCGCGAACTCTTCGGCAAAGAACCTCATAAGGGCGTAAATCCGGACGAAGTTGTCGCGGTTGGCGCGGCTGTTCAAGCCGGTGTGTTGGGTGGCGAAGTTAAGGACGTCCTATTGCTCGACGTAACGCCGCTCTCACTGGGTATCGAGACGCTCGGTGGAGTCTTCACCAAGCTGATTGAGCGCAACACGACGATTCCGACGCGAAAGAGCGAGATCTTTTCGACCGCGGCTGATAATCAGACCTCGGTTGAGATCCACGTGCTGCAAGGCGAGCGCCCCATGGCTCGCGATAATCGGACCCTGGGCAAGTTCCATCTTGTCGGCATTCCCGCAGCGCCCCGTGGAATTCCCCAAATTGAAGTGACCTTCGACATTGACGCAAACGGTATCGTGAATGTATCCGCGAAGGATCTTGGAACAGGCAGGGAGCAAAAGATCACGATCACCTCTTCCAGCGGTTTGTCCAAGGAGGAGATTGGTAGGATGGTTACCGATGCAGACTCTCATGCTGACGAGGACCGTCGAAGACGTGAAGAGATCGAAGCCCGCAACCGCGCCGACTCTCTGGTCTACCAGACCGAGAAGTTGCTGCGAGAGAATCGCGATAAACTTTCCGACTCCGATGCGAAAACCGTCGAGGCTGCCGTCGCCGATTGCAAGAAGGCGTTGGATGAGGGAAATATCGACAGAATCAACAAGGCCGCGGACGCGCTTACGCAGGCATCGCATAAGGTTGCCGAATCCATGTACAAGACCGGGGCGCAAGGAGGCAGCCAGGCAGGCGGTCCGGCTCAAACTGCCGGCAGTGGTCGAGGTGGCGAGAAGGCAGACGACGTTATCGATGCCGAATATGTCGATGCGGACGATAAGAAAAAGGAATAGTTGATTCTCAATCATGACCAGTAGAGACGAGCTTTACGTAATCCTTGAGGTTCTCCGAACGGCTTCCGTTAACGAAATCAAAAAAGCCTTTCGGAAACTTGCCCGGCGGTATCATCCGGACATCAATCCGGGTGATCGCCTGGCCGAGGAACGCTTCAAGCGGATGACGGAAGCCTATGAGATCCTCAGCGATCCCATGAAGCGGGAGTTCTATGACGTGAACGGCTTTTACACGGAGGGTGTCCTGGAACAACCGGGAAGGCAGTCCGGTTGGGGTTTTAGTTTCCAGGGTTTTGATTTCTCTCGCTCGAGCCAATCTTATTTTGGGGAGATCTTCAGCCAGATCTTTGAACGCCAGACTCGACGACGGGAGCCCGAGCGCGGCCAGGATCTGGAGCACCATGTCCCGATCAGTTTCGATGACTCGATCCGTGGCCTAAAGACGAAGGTCAGTGTGCACCGCAAGCATGCGTGTGGGACCTGCAGCGGGTCCGGCCGAGCGCCGGGTTCGCGCGAGTCCGCCTGCATCCCGTGTCAGGGTATGGGAAAAACGACGAAATCAAAAGGACACCTTCAGTTTGCTGTCGTCTGTGCCGAGTGTGCCGGAACTGGTTGGACCGCCGTTGCCTGTCAGGAATGCGCGGGTGAAGGTCGGCTTCCGGGAACCGAAATCCTCGAAGTCGAATTGCCTCCCGGTATGGCCACGGGCTCGCGCGTCCGAATTCCGGGCAAAGGTGACGCGGGACGTTTCGGGGGACCGGCCGGCGATCTTCAGGTGGTGACCAACGCGGCCGCGCATCCTTTCTTCAATCGAGTGGGGGACAACATTCACTGCAGCATCCCGCTAACGGTCAGCGAAGCGGCGTTGGGAACAAAGGTGGAAGTGCCGACGATCGACGGGCCGGCCACCTTACGGATTCCTCCAGGAACGCAGACTGGGCAAGCCTTTCGACTGCGCGGTAAGGGGGCCCCGTCACTGCTCAATCCCGGTATGCGTGGGGACCAGTATGTCGAAGTGAAAATACGTGTACCCCGAATTGCAGACGAACGATCCAAAGAGATTTTGAGAGAACTTTCGCGACTGAATCCCGAAAATCCACGCAAAGACCTTTGGAGGTAGCTGCGGGCTTTTGCCCAGGAATCACCATGGAGCGCAAGAAAAAGGGCAAGGCAGCCTATATGATCAGTGCGGTCGCCGAGACCTACGATATCCATCCGCAGACGCTACGCCTCTACGAACGAGAAGGATTGCTGAAGCCCTCACGATCCGACGGAAATACGCGTCTATATACTCAGGAAGACCTCGAGCGGCTGGAACTTATTTTGAATCTCACACGAGATCTCGGTGTAAATCTGGCGGGCGTCGAGGTTATTCTCAACATGCGGCAACGATTGGAAGAAATGCAGAGCGAGATGCAGGAATTCCTAGAATACGTCGAACGGGTGTTTGTAAACCGTTCTCCAGAGTTGAACCAGAGGATTCAGCACGCTCTGGTCAAAGTGACCCCGCCACACGTGACTCTCGCGAAACCCCACAGATAGGGGGACGCCGCTAAGCCGGCGAAAGGAGTTATGAAATATTTTCCGTACGAGCGAGTCGTCGAAGGACCGGACACGCTTCGTCTATATTTGAAGGACATCTCACGCTTTCCTCAGCTGAGCGCCGAAGAAGAGAAGGAACTCGGTGCGCGCGTTCAAAAAGGAGACCAGGAAGCCTTTCGAAAATTGATCGAGTCCAATCTTCGCTTCGTCGTCGCTATGGCGAAGAAGTACTCGCGCTCGGGATATCCGCTCCACGAACTCATCAACGAGGGCAATATGGGCTTGATCGAGGCCGCATCGCGCTTTGATCCAACACGCGGAGTGCGGTTTATCACGTATGCGAGCTGGTGGGTGCGCCAGGCGATACTTGCCGCCATCGCTCATTACGGGCAAGTTTTCCGGATTCCTCCGAAAGTGAAACATGAACTGTACCGCTTCGAAAGCAAGGTCGCCCGGCTAACACAGGAGCTTGGCAGGCGGCCCAGTATCGACGAAATTTCTCGAGAACTGGGCATGAAAGAAGAAGAGGTGCGTGACATGATGGAAGCCACGCCGACCGAGGTATCCCTCAGCACGCCGGTTGCAGAAGAGAGCGAAATGAAGCTCGAGGATATGATTGAGGACGTCAGCGTCGCCCCAGTGGACGAGGTGTTGATCGCGCAGTCCTTCGAGGAGCAGCTTCAAGGCCTGCTCGCCCAGCTCGAGCAGAAGGAGAGGCTGATCATCGAACGGCGGTTTGGGCTTGGGGATCGCGAACCCCAAACTCTCGCCGAGATCGGAGCGGATCTGAATCTCTCACGAGAACGAATACGTCAAATTGAGGAACGAGCACTCGGCAAACTTCGTCGATCGCAGCGGGCGCGTCAACTTCTGGGCTACTTGAATTGAGGTAAGTCGCTGGCGTGAATAAAAAGCAAACACATCCCACCGGGCTCTCTGGTTGTCCGGAGTGTAACGGGACGGGTTGGGTGCGTCTTTCGAAAAGTGGCACTCTTGGCGTCGTTCGCTGCGATTGTTTCCGAGAGGCGCGAGTGAAGCGCTTAATCGCGAACGCCAGAATTCCAGCTCGGTACGCGCATTGTGAACTTCAGAATTTCGAACTGAATGAGCGATTCACGACCAAGTCTTTAGAATTCGCTAAACTCGCGGCTGAGAAATTTGTCGACGAGTTTCCGTCGGCCACTCCAGTGGGCTTGCTCTTCATGGGGCAGGTAGGCGTGGGGAAGACACATCTTGCCGTGGGAATTATCAAGGCGCTAATCCGGCGAAAGGCGATTCAATGCATGTTTCGATCGTTTCCGGAACTACTGAAGGAAATCCAGAATTCATATAGCCCGATTTCAGAGTCTTCGGAATTATCGTTGTTGTCGCCTGTTTTGGACGCTGAGGTGCTCGCTCTTGATGAGTTAGGATCACAAAATCCCTCTGTCTGGGTGCGGGACACAATGAGCTACATTCTTAATTACCGGTACAGCGAGAATAAGGTGACGATTTTCACGACAAACCTTTTGGATCACGAGAATCCAATGGACACCAACAAAGGGGTCTTTTATTCACTCACCGACCGGATCGGCCCACAAATGCGTTCGAGGCTTTATGAAATGTGTAAGACGATTTTAATGGCCGGCAACGACTTCAGGCAGCACATGATGCAGCCTGAACCCTTCAGAAGGGGTGGTTAAAATTCCTCGTCCTCTTCCTCGTCATCCCCTTCCTCCACTACCTGAATGAAAAACTGGGTTTCGCAGTCTTCACAAATGAATTGTTCGTCGTCTCCCGCGTCGAGTTTTCCTGCGCAGAGAGGGCAGAAAGAGATTTCAGCGCTCATCTTGTCCTAAATACTAGAATGAATTTTCAAAGTCAAAGAGGTTTTTCGGAGATGTCGAACCATGAAACGAAGCGGAATTGAAGAGCAGTATGTCATCGATGATTTCACAAGCAAGGATACTTGGCGGATCTTTCGCATCATGGCGGAATTCGTCGAAGGCTTCGAGATGCTCGGCAAGATTCCTCCGGCTGTGGCAATGTTCGGCTCCGCCCGTGCCTTGCCTGGAAGTTTTGCCTATGAAAGGGCTCAGGCCATCGCGACATTGCTCGGGCGCAACGGCTACTCCGTTATTACCGGAGGCGGACCCGGCGTTATGGAAGCCGCAAACAAGGGCGCTGCGGAAGCGGCCGCGACTTCCGTCGGGTTGAATATCGAGCTGCCTCTGGAGCAGAAACCGAACATTTACGCGAACAAGCTTCTCAATTTTCGCTATTTCTTCGTACGAAAAGTGATGTTCGTGAAGTACTCTATCGCATTCGTAATCTTGCCTGGCGGGTTCGGGACTCTTGACGAGCTGTTCGAAGCGATCACCCTTATCCAAACGCGCAAGATCAAGCCGTTCCCGGTTATTCTTGTCGGCAAGGATTATTGGAAAGGTTTGCTGAACTGGGTTGGTGATACGCTTCTCGGTGAGAAGATGATCGGGGCTGAAGATCTCGATATTCTAAAGACGGTGGATACCCCCGAAGAGGTTCTGTATTGGGTTCAGGATTCCAAAATAAGGAATGGTGTAACTAGTGTTTCTCCCTTTCCGTAGACTGCGCTCCAAAGTATCTGCTGTGATTCTAGCCTTGGTCGCGGCTTGCCTTATCTTCACAGCCGCGGCGCAAAGTCCAACCGCGGGCGGACTCGATTCCATCCGCGGGGAGGAGCTCCGGCAGAAGCTCACCTATATTGCGTCAGAACAACTCAAAGGGCGCGGTAACGGCACGAAGGAACTGAAGATGGCTGCAGAATACATCGCTGGAATCTTCGAGAAGAACCGCATCCGTCCCGCCGCCGGCAGCGGGCGGTACTACCAGTTTTTCGACATGTACACCTCCAGGCTCGGGCCGGACAATGACGTTCGGATCCACGTCTCGAACCGAAGCGAGTTGAGACTTACGGTTCGCACAGACTTCATACCCGAATATTGGTCCGGCAGTGGCAAAATCACGGGCTCCATGATGTTCGTGGACCGCGGTTCGAGCGCGCCCGATCTGAAAGGGAAAATCGCGGTCGTCGTCGAAGGTCGTGGTCTTGCGGACGATCCGGAATTTCCGGAAAACGCCGCAATAGGCCGCAGTGTCGAAGCTGCCGGCGCTCTCGGCCTAATTGTTGTTCCGGATCAAATGGACCGGCCCCAGGGGCGCATAGCGGTCCTTGCGGAGAACTTCAGGGACGACCTGCCGACTCGGCTCACTCCAATGGGAACCGTAGACAGCCCGGATTATCCCAATATTCCTGTCGTCCTTGTTTCCTCTGAGGTTGGCCAGCAACTCATGGCCGACCTCAAGAATTCGCACACTAGTGCAGAGGCCACGATGACCATCGATGTTCTTCGCAAGACGTTTACGACTCAGAATGTCTGTGGAGTCGTGGAGGGCGCGGATCCTGCGATTCGAAGTGAGGTCATGATTATCGGTGCTCACTACGACCACGACGGTGAGGCTTATGGTCAGATCTGGTACGGTGCCGACGACGACGGTTCGGGGACCGCAGCTCTTTTGGAAATGGCGGAGGCGTTTGGAAACGGGGCGCACAAACCGGCTCGCAGCATTCTTCTCTGCGCCTGGGCGGGTGAAGAGAAAGGCCTGCTCGGAAGCCGCTATTACGCGAGTCATCCGCTTTTCCCGCTCGACCACACCGTTGCGATGTTCCAAATGGACATGATCGGCCGCAACGAAGAACATTCAGCCGACGAACCGGAGGGAATTTCCGAGGAGCGAGCCTCCGAAAATAGCAACACCCTTAACGTGCTGGGTTCGGCGTTCAGTCCGGATATGAAGAGTATCATATCGCGTCTCAACAGTCAGACGAACCTCACAGTGCGTTTCCGATATGATTTTGGCGCACAGGATTTGCTTCGCCGCAGCGACCAATGGTCATTCCTTTCCAAAGGCATACCCGCTGTTTTCTTTTTCACCGGTCTCCATCCCGACTACCATACTCCGCGGGACACAGCCCTCAAGATCAACTATCCGAAGTTGGAAAAAATCGCGAAGCTTGTATATCTCTCCGCGTTCGAGATTGCGAATAATGCGACGCGTCCGAGATATTCGAAGCCTGTGAGTACCGCGCAGAAAGCCTATTGACATCGCCGAACGCGCCTTTCTAAAATTAGCACTCAGCCCAGAGGAGTGCTAACAAGCCTTTGTAATCTTATTAAAACAAACGAAAAAGGAGATCAAGACCATGAGAGTACGACCTTTGCATGATCGTGTTCTGATCAAGCGAATCGAAGAACAGGAAACAGTTCGTGGGGGAATCATCATTCCGGATACCGCTAAGGAAAAACCACAGGAGGGTGAGGTTGTGGCGGTGGGAAGCGGAAAGCGACTCGAAGATGGAAAGGTCATTCCCCTGGAAGTGAAGGAAGGCGATCGAGTCCTTTTTGGGAAATATTCCGGGACGGAGATCAAGGTTGACGACAACGAGTACCTGATTTTACGTGAAGACGAAATCCTTGGGATTCTAGCGACCTCCGGCAAAGCCGCCGGAAAGAGATAGGAGGAATCGATGGCGAAACAGATTGTCCACGGTGAAGATTCCCGGCAGGCGATCCTGCGTGGCGTGAATCTACTTGCTGATGCGGTCAAGATCACTCTTGGTCCGAAGGGGCGCAACGTCGTCCTCGACAAGAAATTCGGTTCTCCGGTGATCACGAAGGACGGTGTCACCGTAGCCAAAGAAATTGAACTGAAAGATCCGCTCGAAAACATGGGCGCTCAGATGGTAAAAGAAGTCGCCTCCAAAACAAGCGACGTTGCGGGTGACGGCACGACGACGGCTACCGTTCTGGCTCAGGCCATATTCCGAGAAGGTGTGAAGACGGTGGCGGCGGGTGCCAATCCAATGGCAGTGAAGCGCGGGATTGAGCGGGCAGTTGAGGTTGCGGTTGAGGAGATCAAGAAGCTCGCGAAGGATGTGAAGAAAGGTCCAATGATCGCACAAGTCGCGACCGTTTCGGCAAACAACGATACCCACATTGGCAACATCATTGCCGAAGCTATGGACAAGGTTGGCAAGGACGGCGTTATTACGGTCGAGGAGGCGAAGTCCATCGAGACCACGTTGGACGTCGTCGAAGGTATGCAGTTCGATCGCGGGTATCTATCACCTTATTTCGTGACCGATCCAGACCGCATGGAGTGCGTGTTGGAGAATTGCCTTGTCCTGATCCATGAAAAGAAGATCAGCACGATGAAAGATCTGCTTCCCCTATTGGAACAGGTGGCGAAAATGGGACGCCCGCTGCTGATCATCGCAGAGGAGGTCGAAGGAGAGGCATTGGCGACTCTGGTGGTCAACAAACTTCGCGGTACGCTGCAGGCTGCAGCTGTAAAGGCTCCGGGTTTCGGCGATCGCCGGAAGGCGATGCTCGAAGACGTCGCGATCCTTACCGGCGGCAAATCGCTGACCGAGGATCTCGGCATCAAGCTCGAGAATGTTCGCATCGAAGATCTCGGCAAGGCAAAGAAAGTCGTCATCGACAAGGACAATACGACAATTGTTGAAGGGGCAGGCAAAAAGGAGGCGCTGGACGGCAGAGTGAAACAGTTGCGCGTTCAGATTGACGAAACAACCTCAGACTATGACCGCGAGAAACTTCAGGAGCGGCTGGCAAAACTCGTCGGCGGCGTCGCTGTCATCAAAGTCGGTGCGGCGACGGAAACCGAAATGAAAGAAAGGAAAGCTCGCGTCGAAGATGCCATGCATGCGACCCGAGCGGCAGTGGAAGAAGGAATCGTGCCCGGGGGCGGGGTTGCCTTCGTTCGCGCCATTCCGGCTCTGGAAAAACTGAAGCTGGGAGGCGACGAGCAGATCGGCGTTGGCATTGTGAAGCGAGCCCTTGAAGAGCCGCTGCGGATGATCGTATCCAACGCGGGCCATGAGGGCGCTGTTGTTATTGGGAAAGTGAAGGAGTCGAAGGATCCCAACCTTGGCTTCGACGCTGCATCTGAGGACTACACCGACATGATCTCTGCCGGTATTCTCGATCCGGCGAAGGTGACGCGCACGGCTCTGCAGAACGCCGCATCGATTGCCGCTTTGATGTTGACCACGGAAGCCCTCGTGTCCGAAATTCCGGAAGAAGACAAGGCTCCTGCTGGTCCTCCGGGTGGGGCGCCACCAATGTACTAGCCACAAAACGTTGACGTTGAAAAAGGCGGCGAATGCCGCCTTTTTTCCTCGCCACTCCGCTTGTAATTCAAGGCGGATTATTTGGGGCCGCTACAATGAAGCGGTGAATGTCTTAGATGTAGACTCCCTTGCGTGCCCGGCTCTTCAACCACGCGAACGACAGGGATAAGCAGCACAGCCAGCCGATGACCTCCGCCATCCAGGCAACCTCGAGCGGGAGTTGAAAGATCATGGTTGCGCTAAACGCAAAGGCCAGGACGCACGCTGACAGCAAAAGCTCGATGATCAGGACCCCCCAGGTATCCCCCGCACCCGCGACGGCGCTCAAGACCATCTCTCCAGGAATTGCGATCAGGATGGCCAGCCCGACTACTCGGAGCCCGTTCACGGATCCCTGCAAGAGGTTGGTGTCGGAGGTGAACAACGAGAGCGCAATCTCCGGAAAGAGAAGGAGGAGGAGAACGAACGGCGTGAGTACGACTGCCGCGCAGAGTACAGTGCTCCGAATTACCGAATTTATCCTTTCAGCCTGATTCTGGCCGATGAGGTTGCTTACCAGCGTCATGGCTGCTTCTGAAAAACCGTCAATGGTGATGAGAAAGATTACATAACAACTGTAGATCACGTTAGCTTTCGCGAGGGCGTTCTCGCCGATATGTTCAATGATCAGGAAGAACAGGAACCAGCGGGCGTGCTCGACCAGTCTCTCCAGTGCCAGCGGTAATGAGAGGACCAGGAGCCGCCTTTTGTGCGTTTGCTCCCGTAGCCGTAACTGAAAGAGGCCGAACCTGCGCGCGTACCCCTGCTTCAAAACATCGACTGTCATATACGTACAGGCCGCGATCTCAGCAAGTAAAGCCGCAATGGCGGCCCCCTTGATACCGAGTCTGGGATAACCCAGATTTCCAAAGATCAGGAGATAGTCCACAAGCAGGTTTGTGACGGCCATCACCGCAGTGGCCCCGATGAACACCCTGGTTCTACCCATTCCGGAATAGAAGCCGGTGTACGCAAAATTCAAGGCGTCAAAGAAAACCCGGAATGCAACGATTCCCAGAAAGTCGTTCACGGCCCTTGCGACGTTCTCAGAACGGAGAGCCAGTTCCATCAAGCTGGGTGCGACAAACTTGAGGGCGAGAAAAACGATAACCGCGGTTGCCAGGAGTGCCGTCAACCCGTAACGGAACGCCTCGCCGACGGCCTTTTCCTTGGCCTGGCCCACTCGCCGGGCCGTAATGATCTGTATGCCGTCCCTGACTCCGAACATTACGAAGACGCCGGTCTCATAGATGGCGGCGGCCAACGCCACAGCTCCCAGTTCGATGACCCCGAACCTGGCTAGAAATATAGTGTCGGTGACCCCGACGATCGTATCGCCAAGGCCGCAGAGGACGAGAGGAAAGGACATTCTCCACACGGTCCTCGCCGATGCCTGGAGTTTCATTGGTTCACTCTCGATAGTAGGATAGCCGGCTCTTCAGCGCACGTCCTGTGCTGTTCACAGGCACGATTCTGCCTTCCGGCTCCTGTCTGCGGACTTCTCTTAGAGTAGCGTGAAATCGTATGAGCGCCGGTTCAGGTGCATCACCATGCAGGAAAGCAGAGCGCCGGCCTTCATGTACTCGCTGAGATTCAGGAAGGTCAACTCGAAAGCGTGATCGGCGGCGATGTCTTCCAGCCGTCGGTTCTTCTGAATTTCGCTCGCGTAGTCCTCAGTGCCCGCGCACAACTCATGAATATGAGAAGCATTCAGGATTGTATTGGACAGCCGCACGGAATTGCAGATCCCGGAGAAGCAATCGTCCACGGAGACATCTATGATCTCGGTGTGCTTTTCGAGTTTTTCGATCTCCGCGGCCTCGTAGAGCCCCGTGCACACCAGCGTGGTCTCCCGGTTCAGAGGAAATACGGTACAGTCGAGATGGTAGAGATACGGCTCGGTTTCCTGGAGCGGGATCACCGTCATGTCGTACTGCTCCTCCATCCACTGGTAAGCCCGTATGTCCGAACGGATCCCATAGCCGCCCGCATAAACGTTCTTGTGTAGGTGCTTTAGTTCCGCCTCACCCTCAAATTTGTATGGAGGCGTCTCCACGGCGTATCCGAGCGATTCGAAGAAGGCGCGGCCCACCGCAGCCTCCTGGACCCGGGGTGGGGACGTGAAGTTCGAAATCACCACCGTGTTCTGTCCGGGCAGGTGATCCAGTACCGCGCCCATGTTGGCGGTGAACACGAGGTCTTGTAGACCGCAGTCTCCGGGCGCCGGAAGGAGATATACGAGGGCCTCCGAAGCCAGGAAGTGATAGAGCTGAAGAAACTGGCACAGGGCCTTGCCGAAGCGCGGCTGGCGCTGCTCCTCGGGCAGTTCCTGCATCCAGGGGTTATTTGCGATTCGTGTGGAGTAGGACAATGGCACATTCAGCAGAAATACCGGCTTGTCGATTTGAGTGGGGTTCACGATGCCGCTGACATCTGCCCTCACAGGCTCCGAGATCGGAATGATCGCGGGTGGAGTCGAAACGCTGGGGATAGTAATCTTCGTACTCATCGTGGAGTCTCCTTCTGGACTCTGTCCTCTGGTTTCTTGGCCTCGATCGTGATGAGCGGATCCACTCCAGCTTTGACGTGGACGCCTGCCTCTAGCGTTGGAGTGAAGCGGAAGCGCTCCGACAACGGAATGATCAGGTCGACTTGGGAACCGTACCGGATCTGTGAGAATCGCGCATTCTGCATGAAGGGCCAGTTCTGCTTCAGTTGAAAAGGCATGATGCAGTTGACGTCATAGTCGGCGATCTGCAGGATGTAGTAGTAGTCCCTTAAGCCGGGGGCGTAGACCCTATTCAGCATTCGCTGGTTGTTGTGAAGGTAGCCGGCTGAGCTCATGTCGAGGCAGAGATCCCTCACAAGGCTCTTTTCAACCCCGAGCATTGGGCAGTTGTAGGTATTCAGTGGCTCCAGTTCTCGATACGAAAGGCGGCCTGGAAACGGTATGCGATTGACGTGAATGTCGAAAAACGTCATGAAAATGCCGACGACGATGCTCTCCCGGTTGTAAGCGGTATCTCGCATGGCATCGCGCAGCGAGTAGCTCTTCCCCTTGATGTCCACAATCGCTTCGTCCGGCTTCACGGTTTGCTGATAAAGAACAATCCCGTCTGCAGGTGCAAAGAAGTGCGTGTCGGCCGAGAACATAGGCCGGAGCGGGTCTCGAAAGAAGTGCTCTTCGGAAAGGCGCCTCAGCGCCGTGTCTCTTATAGAGTGAACGTCGGTATCGACCCATTCCTGCAGGCTCTGGGCCATCTCACGCCTCCATGGGAATTTCCGTCGATTTGTTTTCTGTCTATGTGTAGCTTTTGATTACTGAATATGAAAGTCCCCAAATGGCCTAGTGAAAATGGGCTAAGTCACGGGACGACAAAAAAGTCGGACAACGGCCGACGGTAGGGGGAAAACTCGAGTACGGGAAGCTAGATTAGAAACTGAGCACCTGCCAGATACCTTTTCTCGTCCGCAGTCTTTTGAATCCACCGAACTCGACAGAGAATCGGAATCCTGATGGGAAGGTCAAAAAAGTGAATGTCGCAACGGATGAGATCTGAAACTCCAACCCTTCGATCCGTGAGCAAACAACAGCCGCCCGAGCTCACATCCTGAAGCTCCCCCGGAAAGGAATCTTCACGAGACTTCTTCGATCCATGCAAGGACACGTGACGCACGGACATCTCGCACGAAAAGGGGTAGCGTGGGTCAGACCTTCGTTCGGCCAAGAGAGCCATTCCCTCCCAAACCTAGCGTGTAGGAGTCCTTCCGAGACGGCTGGCTGCTATTGCGCCTACGATACAGCGATCCATGCGCCAGTGCTATTCCCTATATGGATTACTCCAAGTGAGAATCGAAAGGGCCATTGCCAATGTCTACGTAGCGGCTATGGCCATCCCAACGATCCCTGATCGGGTAGAAACCCCCACTTTCGTCATGATCATCCTCAGAAAGGCCTTGACAGTGTTCGGGCTGATGTTCATTTGAGTCCCAATCTCTTTGTTGGTGAGCCCCTGCATCACATATTTGAGTATTTGCTTCTCGCGTGGCGTCAGGTGAAAACGGGCAGCCATTTGAGAGGCCTCGAAGTCTATGTGGCTTCGCCGCTCGAAAAGGAGGGCCAGTACTGGACCGTCGAGAGACTTTGCCGGCTGAGGGTTGAGGGAAAACGCCCGGCATAGGTAACGCCTCCTTCCCGAACTGAAATGCGGCACAAAACCAGATTCCGAGCAGGTTCCGTCGACAAGCAGAACCGACCGTATCTTCTGGTCGATCAGCCTATCCGGCGCCATCATGATCTCGGTCTCAGGATAGACCAGAATCTGTAGAGCTTCTGGATTGGCGTAAAGCGGCTTTATGGTGGGTCCCAACAAGAGAAGACCTACTCCAGATCCTTCCTTCCGTGGGAATGCGTTCTTGATCCTTTTACCTACAAAAGGGTTCCGTTGATCAGTAACCATAGCCGTTGGTCCGCTCCCGGACTGGCTGGGAAAGACCCGGTGGCCACACATCCATGCAGCGCTCCCCGCCCAGCCCGAATCTCCTACCGGTCTTTTCGAAAACCCACTGTGTTGGGTATCGAGATGGAGCTGAAAAGGCGCCCGCGTTGTGGCATTTGACAAAAGTCCGAATGAACCAGAACAGAAGCGGCTTTTCGTCAGAGACTATAATCAAACTTCGTTTGAATTTCACGCACTTCTTCTATGAAAAGTAATCGCGAAAAACTGTAACGGCGTCTATGACCGCCGCCACCGTTCTAGCTCAGGCCATATTCCGCAAAAGTGTGAAGACGGTGGCGGCAGGTGCCAATCCAATGGCCGTGGAGCGCGGGATTGAGCGGGCAGTTGAGGTTGCTGTCGAGGAGATCAAGAAGCTCGCGAAAGATGTGAAGAAAGGCCCAATGATCGCACAAGTTGCAACGGTTTCGGCAAACAACGACACCCGCTTCGGCAAAATCATTGCCGAAGCTATCGACAAGGTTGGTAAGAACGGCGTTATTACGGTCGAGAAGGCGAAGTCCATCGAGACCACCCTGAGTCGAAGGATACCAACTTTGGCTTCGACGCTGCATCTGAAGACTACACCGGCATGATCCTGCCGGTATTCTCGATCCAGCGAAGGTGACGCGCACGGCTCCGCAGAATGCCGCATCGATTGCCGCCTGACGGACAAGAGAATAATTCCGAGTGCGTCCCAGGTCTCGGTTCTCTAGAATATGTCCATGTCTACCGCCACCATGCCGGGCATCTTCAGGCAGGACGCGACCGTGATTTCACTGGTTGGGTTCGCACACGGCACCTCGCATTTCTTTCACCTGATGCTGCCGCCGCTGTTTCCGTGGCTGATGAGTGAATATTCGCTGTCGTTCACACAGATTGGTACCTTGATGACCGTGTTCTACGTCGTCTCGGGTATCGGCCAGGCACTCGCTGGTTTTCTGGTGGATCGATGGGGTGCGCATCGCGTGCTGTGTCTGGGCGTGTCTCTCCTGGCGTGTTCTGGGATTCTCGTCGCAGGGGCGCCGGGTCTATGGGCAGTCTATCTTGCCGCATTCATTGCAGGACTGGGAAACTGCGTGTTTCACCCGGCGGATTACGCTCTGCTGAATCACCGCGTCTCGCAAGCGCGTTTGGGGCATGCCTTCTCGGTGCATGGTCTCTCAGGCAATCTGGGGTGGGTGCTGGCTCCCTTGTTGATGACAGCATCGGCGACGGCGTTCGGCTGGCGCATCGCAGGCTTGGTAGCTGCATCGGCGGGCGGCACCTCTCTGGCAACGCTGTGGTGGAAGCGCGCGGAGTTGTCCAATGCGGTTACCGGTGAACACGCCACCCATGGGGGGCACCGGCAGAGAGGCAGCGGCGTCGGTCTGCGCAGCGTGCTCAAGCTGCGGCTCACTTGGTTTGCCTTCAGCTTTTTCTTTTTCTCCACATTAGGATTTGGTGCGCTGCAGAATTTTGGACCCTCTCTCCTGCGCCATCTATACGGACTCTCCCTTGCTGCCGGGACCTCCGCGCTGACGGCTTATCTCATAGGCAGCGCGGCGGGACTTGCTACCGGCGGCTTTCTGGCCGGCGCCGCGAGAGGACAGGAGAAACTTGTCGGTTTTTCCTTTCTGTGTTCGGCGGCGCTCGCATTCGTGCTTTCGTTGTCGCTGGTTCCGGGTTGGACCGTGATCGGCATCATGGCCCTGATGGGTTTTGGCGTAGGTATCGCCGGCCCATCGCGAGATATGCTGGTGCGCAAATCCACCGCGGCGCGCCTGGGGACAGGCGCGTTCGGACGCATTTACGGGCTGGTGTATTCCGGACTCGATGCCGGACTGGCGACGGCGCCGCTCATTTTCGGGCTGCTCATGGACGCCGGTAAGGCGCGCTTCGTTTTTGTCGGCATGTCCATCGCGCTTCTAGTCGCCATCGTCGCCGCACAGGCCGTTGCTGCCGAAGCCCGCCAATAGCTTCCACGAAAACATTCTGTTAGTCTGGTAGGCATGTCCAGATGGATTGCGGTTGCTCTGGTCGCAGTCGTGCTTGTAGTTGCACTACTATTTATCGTGCGTCCTGGCGCAGAAGATGTTGCTTCCGGTGACCCGGAGACCCGCATTATCGGTTATCTCAAAAAGAACGTCAGACCAGGTCAATCCGTGCTCGTCACCGACCTTTACAACAACGTTTTTACGAGTAACGAAGAACGTGAAGCCCTTCAGCGCCTCTATGACGCCTTCTTCAAGATCCCGGCAACCGCCGCCCAGATTTACATGACTACCGGCAAGATACCCACCCTTCAAGAATTAACAGACCGGTTTCAGTTTAAGGTCCCCGGAGAAATCGACGTTCTGCTCCGAATCATGGAATCCGATCCGCGCGTTCCGAGGTTTTTCGAGCGCGACCCCGCCACAGGCGAAATCACGCAGATCCACGTTGATCGAATCGCATCCGAAGAGCGTTTCCGGCGGCCGCTTCAGAATCACTAGATTAAATGTCATCCAGCAATGAAGCACCGGCGCGATTCGAAGAACTACGCCGCAAATATCCTGTTTTCCGCTATGACAGTTTTGAAGTTGAAAGGAATTCGTCACGCTTGATTGCGCGATTTCGATTTTCCGCGCCTCCGGACATATCGTTCGTTCCGGAGATCTTTTTTGGGTCTATTACAGAAGCGTGGGATTCCGCCGGAGACGAATTTCTACACAATGCCGTCTTCCATCTCGGACTCATAGAGCTTTTTAGTTACTGGAAAGCGACATCATCCTCCGTCATTGAAATTCGTGCGGGCGGTATGACCGCGGAGCAGGTTCGCTGGTGGGAAGATCTTTTGATCAACGGCATGGGTGAGTTCTTTTATCGCAACGATATCGATTTCACATCCACGGACTTCGTCAGAATAATACCGAAACCGAATGGATCAACCATCAACCGTTATGCGGCATATCCGAACCAACTGCCCGCACGTAGTTTGCTGACAATAGGAGGAGGTCGAGACTCCGCTCTGGCTGCCGCCCTATTCCGGGACTCGGGACAACCGTTCACATGCATGATGCTCAACCCCTCGACTGCAGCGCTGGACATTGCAAGCCGCGTGACTCCTGCCGAGCCAGTCATCATCAAACGATCAATTCGTCC
>WNGG01000098.1_pt1 | contig 96065 bp, 78 predicted proteins | sample 5400661 | NCBI WGS metagenome assembly WNGG01 (sample SAMN13153372, study PRJNA577476) | soil metagenome | isolation source: 100 cm soil or saprolite under Garry oak tree replicate 1 | place: USA:California | collected 2016-06-15
CCACACCCTCGTCCAGGTCGTTGTGCAGCTCCGCCAGCTTGGCCCGGACGTCAGTCTTGTTCCGGCCCGACACCTTCTTGCGGATCCGCTTGCCGTCCGCGCCGATGCCGAGCGACACGACCCCGCGCCAGCGGCCCGGACAGTGGCGGTGGTACTTGCTGTCCCTGCACTCGGCGCCTTCGTGGTCGAAGATAATGCTGTCCTCGCCGCGTCCCCGCCGCTCTGTCTCCGCCACGCCCCGGGATCCTACCAGTCAGGTTCCCGCTTAGGTTCCCGGATAGACTTTGTTAAGATTCTTCTACCTCCTGATCAGTCGGGATGCCGGGATTTGAACCCGGGGCCTCCTGCTCCCAAAGCAGGCGCGCTAACCAAGCTGCGCCACATCCCGCTGGACCCCGAAGTTTATCCTGTCATGTTCACGGCCCGCGCCGGCGCACGCCGGGCGGCTCGCCGCATCGCACACCTGCACCTCGTCCACCAGCCTTGCACCGGCACACGCGCGAGACCGGTACGCTACACTCTGGCGGCCCGGCCGCCGCGCGGGCGTAGCTCAATGGCAGAGCCCCAGCCTTCCAAGCTGGTCATGAGGGTTCGATTCCCTTCGCCCGCTCCAACTAGAAACCCCAGGTTAACGCCAGTACCACCGGGCTATCGGGACAGCCATCAAGAAGCCGCGCCCTTCCCTCGTGCCCGTTGCGTACCCGATCGGCTCTTGGTAACTCCCTTTCGCCGGGCCGAGGCAAACACCTCCCCCATCGCAGCCGCAATCGCCTCATGCGTGCGCCGTGAGGCGCTGAGGTTCGAGTGGAGGTGAGACCTTCACCGCTGGCCCTGTCGCAGCAGGGCGGCGGAGCGGTGGGCAGCCTGATCCGGGTGATGACGGAGAGGGCGGGAGCAGCCCTGACAAAGCCGGGACGGGCTAGTACTGCCAGATGGGCCGGGGCGGCGAGCGGGACGGGCTTCGATTATCCCGCTCGCGGGCGGCGCCTGCGAGGACGACGCAGCAGACCAGGACATCCAAGCGGGCACCTGGGCGTCATGAGCCCACGACGAATCGAGGCTGACTGATCAGCATCAGCCTTCGGCAGCGCCGCGCTCCGTGAGCCAGTCAACGAGAATTTGACGCCTGGTGTCGGCTGCGCCCGCGACTTGGACCGCAGTCTGCTCCGAGTAGCCAGGGATGGCGTCGATGCTGCCGCCCTGAGCCAGGAGATGCTCGGCCATCCGGCGCTGGCCGCCATGGCAGGCCTGCCAGAAGGCCCCGTCGATGTCGCTGCTGGTCGGCGGCGGGTCGGCAGCCAGGAACTCATCCACCCTGGCCCAGTCCCCCAGACCGGCCGCCTCCCACAGGCTGCCGATGCGCGCGCCCCGGCCGACGAGCAGCCGGGCCACATGCCAGCACCCATAGCCGACAGCATTGGCCAGCGGTGTGCCGATCGACCCGCCGGGTACCTCGATATCCGCACCGCCATCGATCAGGGCAGCGGCCACGTCGACGTCATCGCTGCTGGCCGCCCAGTGCAGCGGCGTCTCGTCGCATCGGGTGGGGTGGCGGAAGCTGGGTTCTGCCCCGGCCTGGATCAGCAGGTGCACGATCTGGGGGCCGTTGGGGAAATAACCCGGCCAGTCGGCGACCATGTGCAGCAGGGTCTTCAAGCCGCCTTTGCGGTCTACCAGCCCGGCCCGGGCCAGCTGAGGGTCCTCCGCCAGGAGCCGGCGGATCGTATCGATATCGCCGCCGCGGACGGCGAGCACAAGCTCAACAGCCCTCGGGTCATCCGCCGGAATCTCAACAGCAGTCGTCTCATCGCTCACGGACTCAATCATCGCAGCAAGCCCGCGCACGATGATGACATGAGTATGATCCAAGTTCGGTCGCGCCTACAGCGTCAACGGCTAGGCGCCGCTAGTCGAATGCGCGTTCGACGACGACTCCCCCACCGGCGTGCTGTGCCTCGCCGAGATCACAGCCGCACCGCGCGCGGCACCGGTCACTGCGTTGGGACGCCTGCCCGGCACGGGCGCGCCGCCGCCGACCGGGTCCCGAAGATCAAACACGCTCACCCGGCATGCCGACCGGTGCTGCACGGAGCCGACTTTCTCGCCCCGGAATTGTCAAGCTCGCGGCCACCGCGTCAATGGCGGCCCTGCGGGCCGCCGCACGCGATCGGCTACGCCGACCATTGACACGGCTACCAACCCCAAGGATTGGGTACCTATTGGGAAGACCGGGAAGCAGTCACGGAATAAGGGGATCAACGGCCGCCTCGCGAACCACCTCCAGGTCGCTGAGCATGAACGGGCGAAGCCGGAACGGGCCGGCTTCCCAGGTTGGAACAATCAGGGCAGCACACATGCAGGCAAGTATCTCGCCCCCCACGGGCAAGCTGGCGCAACTGGGTTGGCCTCAGCAGCGCGTGCCAGATCCGTGCCAGAACGAGCAGCCGTTGACGGTTCGCAGCGGTCAATCACCGGGACCGCTCACCCCGGCCGACCTGGGTCAGAGCAGGATGGCGGGGAGGGCGAAACGATCTTCCAAGCAACGGGTCGGCCCGTGCCACGGACATGCCACACACCCGGAGCTTCCACGGTGTCGCCGGTAGGGCCTATGGCCTGGTCCGGTTCGCGCGTCGCGTTGAGGTCAACGGAACCAGGGGGCAGCCGCTCCGCCCACACCATCGCGTCGTCGCGCTCGGCCCGCCTGCGCTCGTCCTCCTCCGTTGGCTACGCCCGCCGCCCGCTCGGCATGGCGTGCATGGGCGGGCCGACCGCGGGAAGAAGAAGCAGATGCCCGGGGACGACTCGCGACCGACGCGTGAAGGCCGCGCCCGCGAGGACGACCACGACCCCAGCGCGGGACTCGCCGGTGCCGCGCCGGCCAGCAGTGCGCTCACGCTGCGGCTGATCCTGGCCAGCTTCGGCCTGATTGCCTGCGGGCTCGGCGCCGCCGCCTTCCTGATCGTGCTCGATGAGCCGCGGATCGCGGGGGCGTGATGGCGCTCAATGTCGCGCAGAAGCTGATCGGGTCGCACCTGTTGCGCGGCGACATGGTGCCAGGCACCGAGATCGGGCTGCGGGTCGACCAGACGCTGACGCAGGATGCCACCGGCACCATGGTCATGCTGGAAGTAGAGGCGCTCGGCCTGGACCGGGTTCGCACCGGCGTATCGGTCCAGTACGTCGACCACAACCTGCTGCAGGCCGACGAGCGGAACATGGCCGATCACATATTCCTGCGGTCCGCCTGCCAGAGGTACGGACTCTGGTACTCCAAGCCCGGCAACGGGGTGTCACACCCCCTGCACATGCAGCGGTTCGGGGTTCCCGGCGCGTCGCTGGCAGGCTCGGACTCGCACACCTGCGCGGCTGGCTCGCTCGGAATGCTGGCGATCGGGGTCGGCGGTATCGAGGTCGCGATGGCCATGGCGGGCCATCCGCTCTACGTCACCATGCCGCGGGTATGGGGAATCCGGCTGACCGGCGCCCTGCCGGCGTGGGTGAGCGCGAAGGACGTCATCCTGGAGATGCTGCGCCGGCACGGCGTGAACGGCGGAACCGGCCGCGTCGTCGAGTACCACGGCCCGGGACTGGCCTCGCTCACCGCCATGGACCGGCACGTGATCGCGAACATGGGTGCCGAGCTTGGCGCCACCACCACCGTGTTCCCGGCTGACGAGAAGGTGCGCGCCTTCCTGCGCTCAGAAGGCCGGGCGGACCAGTTCACCGAGATCACGGCCGATCCCGGGGCGAGCTACGACGACGAGGACGAGATAGACCTCTCGCGGCTGGAGCCGCTCATCGCCAAGCCCAGCTCGCCGGGCAACGTTGTCCCGGTGCAGGAGGTTGCGGGCGAACAGGTGCACCAGGTGGTTGTCGGCTCGTCGGCCAACCCGGGCCTGCGCGACTTCGCCGTCGTTGCCGCGATCGTCCGCGGCAGGCAGGTCCATCCACAGGTTTCGCTCGACATCAATCCGACCTCCCGGCAGATCCTGGTTGACCTCACCAGGATCGGCGCGACCACCGACCTGATCCAGGCCGGCGCGCGCATCCACCAGGCCGGGTGCCTGGGCTGCATAGGCATGGGCCAGGCCCCCGCCGTTGGCCGTAACAGCCTGCGCACCGTTCCGCGCAACTTCCCAGGCCGCTCCGGCACCAGGGAGGACTCGGTCTGGCTGTGCTCTCCGGAGGCCGCCGCAGCGGCCGCCCTGACCGGGCGCATCACCGATCCGCGCGAGCTCTGGTCCCGGCTCGGCATCGGCTACCCGGCTCTCGCGCTGCCCGCGGACTCGAGCGTCAACATGGCGGTGTTCGAGCCTCCGCTGCCGCCCGGCGAGGCGCGGCTGGCCGAGCTGGTTAAGGCGCCCAGCATCGGATCGCTGCCGCGGCTTGACCCGCTGCCCGATGATCTCGACCTGCCGGTGGCGATCAAAGTGGGGGACGATATCTCCACCGACGAGATCATGCCTGCGGGCGCGGGGGTGCTCCCCTACCGCAGCAACATAGCTAAACTCGCCGAATTCGCGTTCGGCCAGATCGACACCGGATACCCGAAGCGGGCACGCGAGGCCGGCCAGCATGCCGTGGTGGGCGGTGCCAACTACGGCCAGGGCTCCTCGCGGGAGCATGCCGCGATCGTTCCGCGCTATCTTGGCCTGCGGCTCGTCCTCGCCAAGTCCTACGCCCGCATCCACTGGCAGAACCTGGTCAGCTTCGGCGTGCTGCCCCTGGAGTTCGCCCGGGCTAGCGACTGCGAACGTGTCCGGCCCGGCGACGTGCTGACGCTGCGGGATACCCGTAACGCGCTGCGCGGAACCGGTGACCTCATCGTCCGCAACGCGACCAGCGGCGACACCTATCCGGTGCGGCACCGGATGTCAGCCCGCCAGGCGGCGGTCGTGCTGGCCGGCGGGCAGATCCCGAGCCTCATGTCATGACACCGGCCCGGCCGGCCAGGAGCAGTCCGCCGTCACCGGCGAGCCCGGCCGCCCCCCACCTGACCGATGGTCTTGCCGGACTTCACCGACTCCGGCTTCGTCCGGACGGATCGACGCCAGAGTACTCGTCGGCCTTCTTGACCAGCAGCCAGCCTTCCCGGTCCCGGCGGCGCATCCTGGTCAGCGAGTAGCCTCCGCGCAGTTTCTTGCCGTGCGGCAGCACGCTCACGTGCCCGCGGCCGATCGCGTCGGCGACATCCACCGGCTGGCCGGTGCGGTCCCTCGTCCGATTCTCATAGTTGCCGGCGTCCCAGATGATGACCTCCCCGGCACCGTACTCGCGGCCGCTTCTGCCGGTAGGCGCGCAGCCTACTGCGCCGGCAGGCCACGAGGAAACAGGCACGGCAGGTGCAGGCCCGCGGGCCACGGGTAGCCGGTTGGGGTGGATATGCCCGTTCGGCTGGATGGGCTCCGCAGTCCTCATGTTTGGGCCCGCCCCTGATGGACAGCCGCGGACGTGGCAGAAGGAGGCTGGCGAGATGGCTTTGGGCCTACTACCAGGCCGTCGCCGACCGGATGCTGCCGCTGCTGCCCGACCGGCCGGTATCCATGACCCGCTACCCCGACGGCATCGGCGGCCAAGGCATCGTGCAGAAGAACGCCCCCAGCTACTTTCCCGACTGGATCACCCGCGCCGAGGTCGGGAAGCAAGGCGGCACGCCGCGGCAGGTCGTCTGCGATAAGCCCGCCACCCTCATCTACCTGGCCAACCAGGCCTGCATCGAGGCGCACGGGCTGCTCAGCACGGTGGGCCGCCTGAATCAGCCAGACCAGCTGATCTTCGATCTTGACCCGCCGGACGACGAGCACTTCGGCGAGTCCCGGCGCGCCGCGCTAGCGCTGCGAGAACTGCTCGAGGACGAGCTTGGCCTCAGCGCCTTCGTCAAGACCACTGAGGCAAGGGCCTGCACGTGCACGTACCGCTGACCGGCGACAACGACTTCGACGCCGCCCGCGGTTTCGCCCGGCGAGCGGCCGACCTGCTGGCTGCGCGGACCCCGGACGCGATCACCACGGAGCAGCGCAGGAACAAGCGCGGCGGCCGGATTTACGCCGACGTGATGCGGAACGCCTACGCGCAGACCGCCGTCGCACCCTATGCCGTGCGCGCCCGGCCGGGTGATCCGGTCGCCACCCCCCTGCACTGGGAGGAGCTTCGCGATGGGAGGCTGACCCCGCAGCGGTTCACGATCGCGGTGGTGCCGCGCCGGATCGATGACCTCGGCCGGAAGGACGACCCGTGGGCGGGCCTGGCCAGGCGGCGCCGCAGCGTGGCCAGAGCGCAGCGCGGGCTGTCGCAGCGCGGCCTGATCCGGGTTTGTCCCACCGGCTGCGCATAATGCGGCGCTCCGAGGGTAGCCGTCACCGTATAACCCCTCGACACCAGGAGCGAGTGTCATGGCTGCAGTGTCACGGGTTCCTCGCAGCCGCGGCGGGATCAGCGGATTCATGCTGATCCTGCTCGGAGCGTGGGGGGCCCTAATCCCATTCGTCGGGCCGTACTTCGGGTACGCGTATACGCCCGACACGACCTGGACATATACGACCGGGCGCCTCTGGCTGTCTATCCTGCCCGGTGCTGCCGCCTTCCTCGGCGGGGTCATGGTGCTGCTGGCCGTCTCCCGCGCGGCCGCCATGACCAGTGGGTTCCTGGCCGCTCTCGCCGGCGCCTGGTTCGTGGTCGGCGCGCCGATACTGCCTATGGTAAGCACAGCGGGACCCGGGATGCCGGCAGTCAGCCAAGGCTCCGCGTTCAGCGCGCCGGTGATGCGGCTGCTCGAAGGGCTCGGCTTCTACTACGGGCTCGGCGTCGTGATCGTGTTCTTCGCAGCCGTCGCGCTCGGCCGCTTCGCCGTGGCGGCGTTCCCAGCCGCCGGGTACGTGACCACGCCGACCGAGGTCGAGCCTGCGAGCCAGGACGGCCCTTACACTGCGCGACATAATTAGTCGACATAATTAGTCACAGCGACGAAGCGCCGGCTGCTTCCAGCACACCACCGCGCGGCGGCGCGCCGCAGCCGTCGCGCCGCCGTTATGCCTCGGCTGCGAGCCGCGTGCGCAGCATCTGCTTGCCGAGTTCGGCGCCCTTGTAGCTGTCGGCCTGGGCCTTGGCGAAGAATTGGGCCAGCTCGGAGTCCCCGGCGCGCTCGGCGTCCTGGATGTAGGTCGCCAGCCGCAGCGTGTTCTTCAGGCACGCCTCGGTGAACCAGATCAGGTTGTAGTCCTTGTCAGCCGTGCCGGTGACGTGGCCGGTCTCAGTTCCGGTGGTCATGGGTTACCTCCTGTTTCGATGGGGTGGGCAGGACCATGACGCTGCGGCTACCCGCGGCGCGCCGATCAAACATGCCGGCGGCAACCCCCCGCGTCAACGGGTGTACTCAAGGCGGTCGCCCGGCATCGGCAGGGCGGAATGATGCGTCAGCGCGGAGGTCCCATGCCAAGGGAGAACTCGCCACCAGCTGGTGCGGGGCAGGCCGACTCGTCACTCCGCATGCTTACCCGCACCCGGCCGGGGTAGCGCAGCAGCATGGCCGACAGGGAAGAAGCGGTGGTGAAAGAGCTTCTCGCGCGCCACCCTGACAGCTACGCGGCGGAAGCCGGGATCAGGCTGGCCGACCGGCCCTCCCCGCTGTACCAGCTTCTGGTGCTCGCCACGCTGCTCAGCGCCCGCATCTCCGCCGACATCGCGGTGGCGGCCGCCCGAGAGCTGTCCGCTGCCGGATACCGGACCCCAGCAGCCATGGCCGCGGCGAGCTGGCAGGACCGGGTGGATGCGCTGGGCCGGGCGCACTACCGGCGCTACGACGAGCGCACCGCCACCATGCTCGGCCGCGGCGCCGAGCTGCTGACCAGCCGGTGGCGGGGCGACCTGCGCAGGCTCCGGGACGAGGCCGGGGGCAACGCGGATCGCATCGCGGCGCTGCTCACGGAGTTTCCCGGCATCGGGCCTTCCGGGGCGGACATCTTCGTCCGCGAGGTGCAGGCGGTGTGGCCGAGCGTGTTCCCGCGCACCGACGCACGGGTCCTGGAGGGCGCGGGTAAGGTCGGGCTTCCTGGTGATCCCGCCGCGCTGGCCAGGCTGGCCGGATCGGGCCCACGGCTGGCGCACCTGGCCGCGGCGCTGGTCCGGGCATCCCGGAGCCGCCGCGTCGCTTCGGGGCGCGACCGGTAAGATCCGCGCCCCGCACCGGGCATACCACGGGTTTCAGTGTCGCAAAGGGTGCAATCCGGGCGTCCAATGACTGGAATTCGTGATATGCCGCGAGGCCCCGACGAGAGACGAGGGAGCGCCCGATATATGCCTCGTTTGCCCGATTAGCTACCATGGGGCCACCGCGTCGCCAGCCGGGACCGCGTAGCCTTCGGAAGCTATTCGATGCTGTCGCTCGTCGTCCGGTGCCGGAGCCACCCAAGTGCGCGCGGCACGCATGCCATGACCCTTCGACACCCAGAGCCCGGCCGGCTTGAATCGCCCAGGTGAACCGCCAGCCCACCGCCGCTGCCGCCCCAGGCCCAGGCCCTAGCCCCACTCAGTTCCCCGAGCTCAACACGGTCCTGCGGGAGCTCACCGAGCGCGCCAGCGACATCCTCGGGGAGAACTTCGCCGGCGCGTGGAAGGGTCCTATCCCCCGGCCGACCAGCTGCGCACCCTCGCGGGCCTGGGCCGCAGATGGCTGTACATCGACCACGGGTGGCGGACGATGCAGTGGTCCACTCGCTGCAACACCGAAGTTGTGCGCTGGTCACTGCGCGAACGCGGCATCACGCTTGCAGGCCCTGATCCGCGAACGCTCGTCGACGAGGTGCCCGCCTCCGTGCTGCGCGCCAAGATGCGCAGCTACGCGCCGCAGTTCCTGCCGGAAATGTTCGCCTGGCTGAACCTCGACACCGCCTGGGCCCAGCGGTACGCCGTGACGACGTTCTGCCGGATACTGCACACGATCGACACGGGCGAGGTGACGTCGAAGAGGGCGGCGCTGCTCTGGGCCAAGGACAGCCTCGAAGCCAGGTGGTCCGGCCTGCCCTCGAGGCGGTGCTCGAGGGCAGGTCACTCGGCTGGGATCCCGGCGCGGCGCTCGACCCTGGCACCAATGAGCAGACCCTCGCGTTCGCCCGGTACGCGCAGGAACTCGCCGCCGACTCACGCGCCCGGCAACTGTTCGCTCAGCAGCGCGCAACGAAGGCGTCCCAGGGACCGTCGCCTCCTGGCGGCTCCGCGCCCGGGCCGCCGTAGCGGTCCCGGCTACGAGTCCTCTGCCCCCGGCAGGTCCTGGGCGATCTCCCAGATGTGGCCGCCCGGATCGGTGAAGCTGGCGGTGCGGATCCCCCATGGCCGGTTCATCGGGCCGTTGAGCAGCGAGATCCCGCGTGCGGCCAGCTCCGCGCACGCCGCGTCGACATCGTCCACAGCGATCGTGAACTGCAGGCGCGACCCGGCCTCGCGGCTGGCCACCGTGCCAGGATCGATCAGCTCGTACGCCGCCGACAGCGTCAGCAGGTTGATGTCGATGTTCTCGAAGCGGAATACCGCGGAGTCCTCGTCCTCGTAGACCACCGGCAGCCCGAAGACGCGTTCGTAGAAGGCCTTGGATCGGTCCAGGTCCTCGACGAAGAGGGTGATGACGTCGATCTTCTTCAGCGACAGGTCCACCTGCGCCCTCCATACTCGGCCGATCACCGCGAGCCGCTCCCGCCGACCCGTCCAGCTTGCCAGGCAGGACAGCCGTCTCCGCGCGCAGCCGCGGAAGACTGCGAGCGTGCCAGCCGACGAGGACGAGACCAGCGCGTGCATCGCCAAGCTGACGGCGGGTCCTATCCTGAGCTCATGCCGAACCAACTGCTGCTATCGACGCTGAACGGTCAGCGCGATCACGTGCTCGGGATCCTCGACGGCCTGTCCGACGACGACCTCCGCCGGCCGGTACTGCCCTCGGGATGGACCTGCCTGGGCCTGGTGAACCACCTCGCACTCGACGTGGAGCGGTTCTGGTTCAGCCGAGTCACCGCCGGCCAGCCGGGCGAGGACGACGAGTCGACCGACGACGCGTGGCAGGTCGGCCCCGACGTGCCGGCTGCGGCCGTGCTCGACCTGTACCGCCGGGAAATCGAGCGCGCCAACGCGATCATTTCCGCGACTCCACTCGACGCGCCGCCCGCCTGGTGGCCGGAGGACCTCTTCGGCAGCTTTCGCCTCGACAGTCTGCGCGAGATCCTCCTGCACGTGATCACCGAGACCGCGTGTCACGCCGGTCACCTCGATGCCGCGCGCGAGCTCATCGACCGCCGTCAGTGGATGGTCCTCACCGGCTGAGCCGGCTCGCGGAGCGGGCGCGGCTCAGCTCAGGCCGAACATTTCTCGGCAGGGCTCGAGACCCTCGATCGCGACCTCGCCGGTCCTGGCGGCTCTCGCGGCCCGGCCGGCCTCCCACCCCGCCCGGTCCAGCCTGAGCCGCCGGAGTTCGGCGGGCCGGCCGCGGCTCACCTGCCGCGCCATCCCGTCATCTCGGTAACCGAGCTTGCGTGACACGGCCAGCGACGCGGCGTTGTCGGTGAACGCGTCGGACGTGGCGAACTCGGCCCCGAGGCCGTCGAACGCCAGCGCCAGCGCGGCGGCTCGCTCGCATCGCGGTGCCGATCCCCCGCCCCTGGTATCGCCTGCCGAGCCACGAGCCGGTGCCGACCTCCCGCAGGATCGGGAAGTCGGTGGCGCCCAGGCCCTGCGTCCCCAGCACGGTACCGGCCCTGACCACGACCAGGTTCAGCGTCCATGTGGCCGGGCTCCACGACCCCAGGCACGACCAGTGGTACTGCAGGACCGACCGGGCCCGTGCGGCCGGGTCGACGTCGGTCCAGGGCACGCCGAACGGCTGCACGGCGGGGTCGTGCACGCCCGCCTCGGCCAGCGCGGCGAGCGCCGTGAGGTCGGCCGCGTCGGGCAGCCGCAGTTCCAGCGGGCCGGCCAGAACCCGGAGCCCGGCGATCGGCCAGTACCCGGCGGGCCGGGACGGCGGCCCGGCGCGGCCGGGCGGGCGCCCGGTCTGCTGAGTCATGGCGACGATTATCCTGGCGGCGGCGCGCCGGGTTCCATCGGATTATCCGGGCCGCGACGTATCCGGGCGGCAACGCGGCAGCCCCTCCCGGACCAAGTTCCGGGAGGGGCTGCCGCCAACCAGCTTCCTACTGAGGTCGTTAAACCGGACCGAAGTAGAAGGCGAACAGCTGGTTGGTCCTGACGAGACCGCCGACGTGGCTCTCAGGCTCGAGCTTGAGCTGGTTGGTCGGCTTCTGCGTGCCGGTGTCCAGCGTCAAGACCAGCGGCTGGCTGAACTTCGTGTCGCCGCCGTTGATCCACGGGCAGTAGTTGACCGACGGGTCATTGCCAGGGCCGACCGGCGGCGTGGTGGCGACGCGGCAGTCGGTGCCCAGCGTGGCGTTGTTGCGGTCTAGCACCCACACGGTCTTGGCGCTCACGCCGCAGTTCTGCAGCGTGACGTTCTCGCCGGCCACGGCCGCCGTCTGCACGCCGGCGCACAGCGCCGACTCGTTGCCGAACGGAGCCCAGTTGAGCTCGAACACGTCGAAGAACGGGTAGTGGGTGCATACGTACGACGTCGGCGAGAAGAAGTCGTTCGCCAGGAAGCCGCAGTACTGGAACACGAACCCGCTGACCGACGGCTCCCAGTCGCCGTTCGGCCGGAAGTTTCCGGCAATGTGCAGGTTGACCTTCTGCCCGACCTTGCCGCCGGCACCCGTGTCGCCCTTGATGAAGGCGTTCAGGGTGGTCTCCGAGCCGAGCTGGGCGCTGAACAGGCTAATGCAAAGCGTGCCGCACGCGACCGTGTCCTTCTTGACCTGAGTGGCCGCCTTGACCTGAGTGGTCGCCTTGACATGAGTGACCGCGCTTGCCGTGCCGGCGCTCAGGCCGAGGCCAGAAGCCGCCACCGCCGCCGCCGATACCGCATAGAACGCCTGGGTAAAGCGCTTGCGCATCGTCTATTTCCTTCCTGTTGTCTGCCGCTGCTGCATTCCGGTGCCTTGGGCGGTCAAGCCGACCGGTCTGCGGCGAAGAGCATGGGCTGGCAAAGGTAGCGCTTGGTAATTCCCGCCCTGCCAGTTCGCTACTTGACGTTACCACTATCTGTCTCTCTGTAATCAAGCGCTGCGGTGATTCCACCCTGAATTTCTCCGCCCGCCGTCGTCAATCCGTTCGGAGTACGCGCTCTATGCTGGTATAACAGCAGAAAAGCGACCAGGAAAGCGGTCGCGATCGCCGCTTGGCAGAGAACAGCCCGCATCGGATAATGTCCGGCGGAGATAGTCACATAGGGTAATCACAGGCGGCACGTCACCTGCCCCGCGGTGTGGTCCGCCGCCGACCACCGACATTTGCCAGGCGCAACGAACGCGTCCCCGGCTCTCCTGCCGCAGGCCGCCGCGCGCTCGCCTACTGTAGACAAATCCGGGGCACGAGCCCGCGACGAACCAGGAAGGATGGTTGGCACGCGTGAACGACGCCCTGCCGCCGTCGGTCCGCGGCAAGCTTGATGACCCGTTCGCGGAGCTGACCGGCCCGCTGGCCGCGGCCATGAGGCTGTCCTTCGAGGTCGTCGGGTCCGAGCTGATGTCCCCGAGCATGCAGCGGATCGTGCTGACCGCGCCCGAGCTCGCTGGGTTCAGGTACTACCCAGGCCAGGATGTGATGCTCCTGGTCGGCTCCGAGGGAACGCGGCCGGTCCGGCGGCGTTACACGATCCGGTCACTCGACCGGGCGACGCTGACGCTCACGCTCAACGTGGTCCGCCATGGTGACGGCCCAGGCGAGCGCTGGGTGCGGTCGGCTCGCCCGGGTGACACGATCGAGGGAATCGGCCCGCGCGGGAAGATCACCACCTTCCCGGAGGCCGACTGGCACCTGTTCCTGGGGGACGAGTCGGCGATGCCCGCGATCCTGGCGATGACCGAGTCGCTCCCCGGCGACGCGGTCGCGACGCTGGCCGTCGAGATCCCGGGACCCGACGACGAACAGGAGTTGCTCGCGCCGGCGAGAACCCGGCTGAGCTGGCTGCACCGGCTCGGCGGGCCGGCCGGCGATCCGGCACTGCTCACCGCCGAAGCCGCCGAGATCGAACTCGGCGACGGTGATGGACACGCGTACCTGTTCGGCGAGGCGGCGGTCGTCTCCAGGCTGCGGGAGACCCTGGCGGCCAGGGGCCTGGGCCAGGACCAGATCTCACCCAAGGCTTACTGGGGCCGCGGCCGCGGCAACGCCGGCCATGGAGAGCCAGCGAAGCAAGGCTAACTCCGGGGCAGAAGTGACAGGCTGGACCGGAGCGCGGGGCGCAGGCCGGCGGCACTCAGTTCCCGCCGGAACGATTAAGCCGGCTACTAAGCTAATCATGGCCCTGTGATCAGGCTTTCCCTCTCATTTCACGCCGCCATGTTTCATACTGGTTTCGGCACATGCACGCCCAGCGAGGAGGGCCGGACCAGGTGGCGTCGGCAATGGCAGCAGAGATGTCTGCCGTCTTGTCCAGCACCTCCGCGCAGACGCTGACGCTCGGAATCGACCGCGATGGCAAGATTCTCCAGCACGATCGCGCCGCCGGGGACATTCTCGCCGGCCGGCCGGGCTCGCTGCTGGGAACCAACCTGCGCGCCGTGATCACCGGCCCCGGGGATCCCGCCGAGGCGCTCAGCGGCCTGATCGAGGCGATCCGGGCCGACCGCGATAGCACGACAGTCCTCACGATCCGCACCGCCAGCCGGGCCGCGGTCGACGCGGTGGTCACGATCGAGCCGATCCGCTCGAACGATCCTGAACTGCTCGCCCAGGTCATCCTGCGCATCCCGCCGCCGGTCGCCGAGCGGTTCATCGACCCCGCCCTGATGCGCCACGCGCTGCTTGACGGCGCGGTCAGGCGGATCGGCGGCGCCCTGGACATCGAGCAGATGGCCCCCGAGCTCGTGAACATCCTGGTCCCGCACTTCTGCAACTCGGCTGGCCTGCTGATGCTCGAGAGCGTCATGGGCGACGCGGAGTATCCCGACGTCCCGCGCGACGGGCTGCACCTGGTCCGAAGGCTCGCGGTGGCCCACGACGACAGCGATCCCGGCTGGGACGCCGCCTTCCCCGTCGGCGAGATCCTGCGCTACCCGGCAGACACCCCCTACACGCGCTGCCTGGCGAGCCGCGAGCCGGTCTGCGTCGTCATGACCGAAGAAGCGGCCGCCCAGCTGGCCAGCGCCTGGTTCCGTACCCCCGTCGCGCGGCTGGTCGCGGGGACGTCCATGCTCCTGCTCCCGCTGCTCGCCGGCGACACGCTGCTCGGGTTCTTCGTCTGCGTCAGGCGGATCGGATTCCATCGTTTCGACGCCTACGACACCGAGATCGGGATGGAGTTCGCCAGCCGCGCCGCCCTGTTCATGGACAGCGCGCGCCGGTACAGCAGGGAGCGCGCGACCGCGCTCACCCTGCAGCGCAGCATGCTGCCCACCGGCCTGTCCCATCCGGCCTCGGTGGAAGTCAGGCACCGGTATCTGCCCGGCAGCAAGCTGATCGAGGTGGGCGGCGACTGGTACGAGTCCATCGCCCTGCCGGGCGGCCGGGTGGCCCTGGTCGTCGGCGACGTCGCCGGACACGGCGTCCGCGCCGCGGTGACGATGGGCAGGCTCCGTACCGCGATCAAGACCCTGACCATGCTCGAGCTGCCGCCCGCCGAGACGCTGCAGCGGCTCGACGACCTCATGCAGGAACTCGGGGCGGTTGAACCGCACTTCGCGACCTGCGTGTACGCGGTCTTCGACACGGTCGACGGCACCTGCGAGCTGGCCTCAGCCGGGCACCTCCCGCCGCTGCTCGTCCGGCCGGACGGAACCAGCGAGTTCCTCGACGTCTCTCCGGCTCCGCCGCTCGGCATCGGCGCCAGCCCGATCGCCAGCCGGACCTTGCCGATCGAGGATGGCAGCCTGCTCGTGATGTATACCGACGGGCTGGTCGAGAAGCGGACCGAGGACATCGACGAGGGCCTGGCCGGGCTGCGGAAGATCTTCGGGCCCGGATCGACGTCCGAGCCGCTCGACGACCTGTGCCGCCGGACGCTGGCCGGCGTGTACGACGACCACCAGCGCGACGACATCGCGATCCTGATCGCCAGGCTGCGGCGGATCGGACCCGACCGGCACGTGTCGTGGAACCTCGCGCCCAAGCTCACCGCGGCCAGGCGCGCCAGGTCAATGATCAAGCGCCCGCTGCGGCAGTGGGGCCTGGCCGACCTGATACCGGTCACCGAGCTGGTCGTGTCCGAACTGGTGACCAATGCGGTGCGCTACGCCCAGAGCAAGATCAGTCTCCGCCTGGTACTGGAGGGCGGGCTGTTCTGCGAGGTCCTGGACGACTCCGCGGCCATGCCCAGGCTGCGGCAGGCCGCCGCCGACGACGAGCGCGGCCGCGGCCTGCAGGTGGTCAGCCAGATCGCGCAGCGGTGGGGAACCAGGAGGACCGGCACGGGCAAGGTGGTCTGGTGTGAGCTGGCGGTGCCGCCGACGCACCCGAGCCTGGCGGCTCGCCCTGGCCTGCCGGGCGGCGCCGAGACGAGCCAGGCCGCCCCGGGCCGGGCCGATCGGACCGGTCGCGCCGCCCGGCCCGACGGCGATCAGGTACAGGCGCTGAACCCGGCGTAGCTGCCGGACGTGTCATCACAAGAAGTACTAGAAAACGACACGTAGTCATAACGACTTCTCATCGGTGCCCTGTTTATGCTTTAATAGACCTGATTATGATCGTTCGCTGGATCTTGCCTAGTCCGTGAGCGATCGTGGGGAGGAATCGTCAATATGAACACTAGTCGACAGGCTCCGGAGTTCACCAGGCTGCTGACCCCCGCAGAGGTCGCCGCCATGTTCCGGGTAGACCCGAAGACCGTGACCCGCTGGGCCAAGGACGGGAAGCTCACCTCGGTCCGGACGCTCGGCGGTCACCGCCGCTACCCCGAGGCCGAGGTCCGGGCGTTGCTTGACCAGATCAGCGGGTCGTCGCGGCCCTGACCCCGGTCGGCCCGGCGGCCGCAGTCCGCGGGCCGGGCTGCATGCGCCCGGTGGTACGCGGGCCCGGTGGTACGCGTGCCCTGGTGACGCGCGTCTAGCGTGTCGCGCGCTGCCTCGGATCGCGCTGCCTCGGCGCGATCCTGGTTTAGGTGTGGGTGAACAGGATCAGGTAGTCGCCGCGCTCGTGCCAGTAGGTGTGGAACATCAGGGGCAGGCCGTCCACGACCGGCCTGAGCGCGAGCGGCAGGCCGTTCAGCCCGAGTAGCTCAGGGTAGGGGACGAAGTTGTTGATCTCCACGACCCAGACCCGCTTGGCGTGCCTCAGCCTGGACCTGATCTGCGCGATCGGCGCGCTCGTCCCGGCCAGGGTGCCCGACGGGATCGGTCCTTGCTTCAGGGCGATGTTCGGCAGCTTGCCGAGTCCGTAGGGGTAGGCGGCGCCGAAGCTCTCCGCGTTGGGGTTGGTGTAGAGGACGTAGTCGCCGGGGCGCGCATACGTGGCCACGATCTGGTCGAGAGCCAGGATGTAGTCGTAGTGGCCGGCGGGCGTCCGCTGGCCCACCTGGGTGGTGGCCCCGGCGATCAGCACGACGGCCAGCGCGATGGCTCCGGCGATCCGGCCGTAGGAGGCGACCGCCGCGCCGCCGATCAGGGCGAGCGCCGGCACGCAGATGAGGATGTAGCGCGACGTGTAGACCGGCTGCACCGTCGACGCGACAAGCAGGATCACCGGCGGCACCACCAGCCAGGGCAGGCTGAGCTCGGCGAGCCGCCATGGCCACGCCGCGCTGCGGCGCTCCCTGCTCTGCTCGGTGCTGAGCACCAGCGCTACCACGATCACGGCGAGGGCGGTGGTGGTCACCAGGAACGAGCCGCTCAGCGCGAACAGCGTGTTGAGCCCCGACGACGAGGTGTTGACGCTGAGCCACGCGATCTGGCCGCGCTGCAGCCAGCCGAGCACGAGCAGCGGGCTGGCCAGGACCACCCCGGCCGCGACCGCCGCCAGCCAGCCGACGGCGAGCCGCCTGGTCGCCGGGTCGCGCAGGTCGCTACGGCACGCCAGCGCGACCGTGCCGGCGTGCGCCGGGATCAGCAGCAGCCCGAAGATGTTGAGCATGCCGAGCGCCGCGATGCTCGCCGCGTAGCCGGCCAGCCAGCGACGTCGTGCGGCAGGCTCGGCCGCCAGCACCCGTACGAGCAGGTAGCTCGCGATCGTGGCGGCCGAGATCACCATGGCGTACGACCTGGCCTCCTGGCCGAATCTGCTGGTCACGGGCAGCACGGCGAGGAACAGGCCGGCCGAGAGCCCGGCCCAGGGCGAGATCAGCCTGCGCCCGGTGGCAGCCAGGGCCGCCGCCGCCACGGCGGCCGCGATCGCCGATGGCAGCCGCATGACCAGCGGCCCCGACCCGAGCACGTGCTCCAGCGGCCACATCATCAGGTAGTAGGCGCCGTGCACGGCGTCGACATTGCCGAGCATCTTGATCAGATCGCCGAGTGGCCTGCGGACCGCCGCGATCGTCGCCGCCTCGTCGCGCCAGTACGACGGCGTGGTGATGCCCCACAGCGAGATGAGCAGCGCCGCAACCGGCGGCAGCCAGCGAGCCCACGCCGGGCCCGCCTGGTAGTTCTTCGGCTCCGGGCTTGGGGTGACGGCCGGCTGGGCAGCCGGCGCGCTAGCGGCGATCACGGCCTCGGCGCTGGCCGCCCCGTCGGTTGGCCGCACGGTCGCGACGTCCTCGCCGCCAGCGTGCCGTCCTACGGCCGATGAGCCGCGGGGTGATGTCATCTACGTCCCTATCCTCAGGAGGCTGAACCATGAGTGCTCGGCTCGCGGACCACGGATCGTGGCAAGCCAGCGTCCCAATCGTAGCCACGGCGGCGCATCTTCATGTCAGTAGCCGCTCTTCAAGTCGGTAGCCGCCGTCGCCGCGCGATGGGCTGCCGCGGCCGCGGGCGGCTTCGCGATCTGGCCGCAGCACCGCCGATCAGCCCGCCGCACGCCCCGTGGCCGAATGGATTGTGAAAAGTCGGTGCACGCATGCTCGATGCCGCTGTAACACCGTTAATAGCCGAGTAAGCTCACATATCTCTGCACTGCCCCGGGGCAACAACGTCGGCCGGCATTGCCGGCACGATCCTGAGGACCATAGTCATGCTGCGTCGCCGGTCCATCCGCCTGCGAATCATCGTGCTCGTCCTGGTGCCCGTGGCCGCGCTGCTCGGCCTGTACGCCGAGCTCCTCAATCTCACCATGGGCAATCTCCTGACGCTCAAGCAAGAGGCGTCCATCCGGCAACTGGTCACTCTTCCCGTCGTCAACGTGCAGAGTCAGCTGGGCGAAGAGCGGACGCTCGCGCTCCAGTACCTGGCCAGGTCTGGGCACGGCGACCTCGGCGTGCTGCGAGCGCAGCAGCGCGAAACCAACGCCGCTATCAAGAAGTTCCGCAACGCGGTCCTGATCGCGCTGCGCAGCGGCCCGGTCCCGAAGGAGCGACAGGCCTTCCTGTCCTGGCGGAGCGACCTCGGTCGGATCAGCGAGCTTCGCACATCGGTACGCAGCCTCGGGCTCACGCAGATCGCGGCGGCGGATGCATACAGCACCATGCTGAACAAGGGCGACAACGTACTCAACCAGGCCATCATCCCGGTGCTGACCGGGCCCATCGGCGTCCAGGCGACCGATGTCATGACGATGGCCAAGGCGGCGCAGAACATGGCCGAGGAAAGCGACCTGCTCAGGGCCGACCTGCTCGCCCGCTCGTTCCCGCCGGAAGACCTCATGCTGATCGACCAGCTAGCGGTGCTGCACCAGGAGGAATGGTCCCTGACCCTGCCCAACCTCGACCCTGTCCTGCAGAACTACTTCCGCACGATGATCCCGCAGGAGGCGGCGAGCCAGCTGACGGGCATGGAGTCAGACGTCGCCAGCGGGCCGTCCGGCGCCGCGAAGGTGCCGCTTCCGGCGTGGACGGCGGCAGAGGACGCGTATCAGCGGGGATTCCTGAAGGCCCTGCTGAAATCCGCGGCAACGCTGGCCAAGGAAGCCTCGAACCAGGCGAGGGGCCTGGTACTCAAGCTGGCGCTGATCGCCGGCCTCGGCCTGCTCGCCATCGTGATCGCCGCGGCCATCGGCATCGCCATCGGCCGTGGCCTGATCCGCCAGCTGCGCGACCTGAGGCAGTCCGCGGTCCGGTTGTCGACCGAGCAGCTGCCGGGGACGATCGGTCGGCTGCGCGCGGGCGAGGACGTCGACGTCGGCGCCGAGGTTCCGCCGCTCGAGCCGGGCAGCGACGAGATCGGGCAGGTCAAGCAGGCGGTCAACATGGCAGCCAGGACCGCGATCAGCGCCGCGGCCGACGAGGTCAAGATCCGGCGCGGCGTCAACGATGTCTTCCGCAGCCTGGCACGGCGGAACCAGTCGCTGCTTACCAGGCAGCTCCAGCTGCTCGACTCGATGGAGCGACGAGTCCACGATCCCGAGGAGCTGGCCGACCTGTTCCGCGTCGACCACATGACGACGAGGATGCGGCGGCACGCCGAGGGTCTGCTGATCGTGGCCGGCGGCTCGTCGGGGCGGACGTGGCGTGAACCCGTCCCGATCGTGGACGTCATGCGGGCCGCCGCCGCCGAGGTGGAGGACTACACCAGGATCAGGGTGACCTCGCGGACCGGCGCCGCGCTGGCCGGGCACGCTGTCGCCGACGTCATCCACCTGCTGGCGGAGCTGGTCGAGAACGCGACTACCTTCTCGCCGGCCAGCACGCCGGTGCGGGTCGACGGCGAGAAGGTGGCTCGCGGCGTGGTCGTCGAGATCGAGGACCGCGGTCTCGGCATGAGCGATGACCAGCTGGCCGCCATCAACGCGACCCTCGCCGACCCCCCGCTGTTCGACCTGTCCGGCAGCGACCAGCTTGGCTTGTTCATCGCCGGCCAGCTCGGCAGGCGGCACGACGTCAAGGTCACCGTGCGCAGTTCCGCCTATGGCGGGATCACCGCGGTCGTGCTTATCCCGCGCGACCTGATCGTGGACACCGGTGAGCCGGAGGAGCCGCTGCCGCTTGCCGGGATTCGCGAGCTGGGCGGCAGGCCGCTGCCCGAGCTGCCGAGCGCCGCGGCCGATCCTGGCCGCACCATCGCCGACGCGGTCTCGGGCGCGGGATACCTCCTCGGCCTCGAGGCGCAGCCGGCGTGGCTCTCGGCCGATCCCGTGACCGATCAGGGCGCCCCGCCCGACCGAGCCAAGGAGTCGGACGCGTGGCAGATCTCCGCCTACCTCGGCGACGACCCCACGGCGCCCGACCTTCCCAGGCGGCAGCCGGGAACGACGGGCCTGAGCTGGAACGAGAATGCGAGCCCCGGCTGGGACGCAGGCCCGGCCCGCTGGCCCGAGATCGGAGCGGCGGCCGACGTCCAGCCGACTACGGCATCCTCGGACCTGGCGGGCCAGGCCATATCCGGCCCCGACCTGGCCGATGCGAGCCGGGCCGCCGCGGGCCCGGCCGCCGCGGGCCCGGCCGACGCGGGTCTGGCTGGCACGGACGTGCCGGGCGCTGGCCCGGCTGGCCAGGAGCCCGCCGGCGCCCGGCCGAACGGCCCGCACCCGTCCGGTGCCGAAACGAACGGCACCGTGCCAGCCCGCACCGCGCCAGCCCACACCGCGCCAGCCCACACCGCGCCAGCCCACACCGTGCCAGCCCACACCGCGCCAGCCGACGTCACCGGAGCGGAACTGCTCGAGCTCGACGGGCTGCCGGTACGGGTACGGCAGGCGAGCCTCGCCCCTCAGCTGCGCGACCAGGCCGCCACGGTTCCCGGCGGTGCCGCCGAACCCGCCGCCGGACCGGCCGCCGGGCCCTCCCCGGAGGCCGCCAGGAGCACGATGGCGGCTCTGCAACTCGGCTGGCAACGCGGACGCTCGGCCACCGAGTCGGCCGGAGACGAGTTCTCATCCGGGCCAAGCCAGGACTCCGGCGACTCGCCGGATGAAGGAGGATCCTCATGAACACCAGCGGCAATCTGGACTGGCTGCTGGACGACCTCGTGACAAGGGTCGCTCAGATCGACAAGGCGGTGATCCTATCCAGGGACGGCCTCGCGATCGGCGCGTCCGCCGATCTCAGCCGGGACGACGCCGAGCACCTCGCCGCCGTGGCGGCCGGCTTTCAGAGCCTGGCGAGGGGATTCGGCCAGCACTTCAGCTGCGGCAGCCCGCTGCAGACGATCGTCGAACTCGAGTCGGCCTTCCTGTTCGTGACCGCCGCTGGCGAGGGAAGCTGCCTGGCGGTCCTCGCGACGGCCGGCGCCGACGCTGGCCTGATCGCGTACGAAATGGCGTTGCTCGTCAAGCGAGTCGGCCAGCACCTCGGAGTGCGACCGCGTCCGGCGCAGGTCAGCTCGTAGGTGAGGTGTGACCCGCGCGAATCCCAGGCGGGCCGGCTGGCTCGCCAACGGCCACGAACGGGTCGTCAGGCCCTACGCGCTGACGGCCGGGCGTACCAGGCCAGCCGGCGGCAGCATCGACCTTGTCGCGCTGGTATCCGCGGTGGGGAGCAGAACTGGTGCCGAACTTGCGATTGAGGACGCTTCCGAGCTTGGACCTGAGCACTTCAGGCTGCTACGGTTCTGCCGCTCGCGCGCATCGGTCGCCGATCTCGCGGCCGAGCTCGATCTTCCACTCGGGGTGGTCCGAATTCTCCTCGCCGACCTGCGGGAACGTGGTCTCGTGAGCATCATTCAGCCGGTCGCGGCCGGGCTCAAGGACGTCGGGATACTGAAGGAGGTCGCCGATGCCCTACGCAGACTCTGAGCAAACCGGCGGCCGCTCGCCCGTGCCCGTCGCGATCAAGATCCTGGTCGCGGGAGGATTCGGCGTCGGCAAGACCACGCTGGTCAGCGCGGTGAGCGAGGTACGACCGCTGCGGACAGAAGAAGAGATGACCGAGCCAGGCTCCCTCGTCGACCAGCTCGACGGCGTGGAGCGGAAGACCACGACGACGGTCGCGATGGACTTCGGCCGGATCTCGATCAGCGACGACCTAGTCGTCTACCTGTTCGGAACGCCTGGCCAGAAGCGGTTCTGGTTCATGTGGGACGAACTCGCCTACGGCGCGCTCGGCGCCGTAGTCATGGCCGATACCAGGCGCCTTGCCGACTGCTTTCCTTCGATCGACTACTTCGAGCGCAATGGCATGCCCTTCGTCGTCGCCGTGAACTGCTTCGACGAAGCGCGCCGGTACCCGTCGGAGACGATGCGGTCGGCGCTGAACCTCACCGACGACGTGCCGTTGCTGCTATGCGACGCCAGACAGCGCTCGTCAAGCCGCGACGTGCTCGTTGCCCTGGTCGAGCATGCGGTCGCCAGGCTGAGCAGCAGCCGCCACGTCACGCCCGCCAGATAAGCACGAGCGCGCGGTCGTCGGTCGCGCCCGCGTTGTCCTGCATCGCCTGCACCAAGCGCGCCGCGCCGCCCCTGAACCCGGACGTGACCAGCTGGTCCGCCTCGCCAAGCAGCCGGTCGATCCCGACGTCGATGTCCCGGCCTGGCACCTCGACCAGCCCGTCGGTGTAGAGCATCAGTGCGTCTCGCGGCCGCAGCATCCCTTGCTCGGTGCCCTCGCGCAGATCGGGTACGACTCCGAGGACGATGCCGCGCGCCTGGGTCAGGCGCCAGCGTCCGCTGCCGCTCTCGAAGTGGGCGGCGGGCGGATGCCCGGCCGACCCGATGACATAGCTGCCCGTCGTCAGGTCGAGCGCCAGATGCACCGCGGTGACGAATCCCTCGGCTCGCTCGGCCCGGCGCAGGTAGGCGTTGCAGGCCGACAGGAACGCCGATGCCGGGACCGACCCGAGCAGCCCGCCGAACGCGCCGGACAGCAGCAGCGCCCTGGTCCCAGCGTCGATGCCCTTGCCGGAGACGTCGACGACGGCGACCTCGAGCATCTTGCCGTCGCACACGGAGACCACGAAGTCGCCACCGAACGACGCACCCCCGGCAGGCCGCAGCACCGACTCGGATCCCCAGCCCTCCGGCAGGGTGGGCAGGGCGCTCTGCGCCCTGATCCTGTCCCGCAGTTCGACCAGCATCTGGTCACCCCGCAGGCCGAGCAGTCCGAGCTTGGCCCTGGCCCTGGCCAGCAGGAACGCGAATACGGCGGTGATGGCGATCGTGGCGACGATCCCGAAGCCGGTCCGATCGTCGTTCTGCGCGACGTCGTAACCGAGCATCGCGGCGGCGATGGCGAAGAGGATCACCAGGGCCCGCGGCCAGAGCAGCAGGCCGCCGGCCAGGATCGGCAAGATCATCAGTCCCGGCGAGAACCACGACGCCGATACCTGCACGGCGGCGATGCCGATGCCCACCACCGCGACCGCGAGCACGGCGGCCATCCGGCGATTCCGCGTGATGAACTGGCGCCTGACCAGGCCGCGCAGCCACAGCGCGGTGGCAGACATCGCCGACCAGGGCCGACGGCCGGAACTCGAAACCATGATGCCGAAACTGTACCGGTTCTGAATGCCCTGGCCAGTAAAGCAGTGGCAAGACGGCCCGGCCATAGGGTACGAAGGCGGGATGGACGCCAGCTATCCCATCCGGCCGATCGGTGATTCCGAATTGCCCGCATTCGGCCAGGTCACCGATCAGGCTTTCAACTCCAACTACCCCGCGGAGGAGCTCGTCCGCCTCGATCGGCTCGTGTTCGAGCCGGAGCGTACCCTGGTGGCCTTCGACGGCGATCGCATGGTCGGCACGACCCTGGCCTTCTCGTTCGGCTTGACCGTTCCCGGCGGCGAAGTCGTCGGCGCGGCCGGGATCAGCGGCGTCGGCGTGCTGCCCACGCACCGGCGGCGCGGCATCCTGTCCGCATTGATGCGCCGTCAGCTCGCCGACATCGCCGCGGGCGGCGAGCCGGTGGCGGCGCTGAACGCCTCCGAGTCGGCGATCTACGGCAGGTACGGCTACGGCTCGGCGGCCGACTGGTGCAGCTTCACGCTCCACCGCGGCGATGGCCGGATGTGGCCACTTGGCCAGTCTGCCGCGGCGCAGCCGGTGCTCAGGCTGGCCGAGCCCAAGTCGGCCGTCGCCGAGCTCAAGGCGGTCTACGAAGCCGTCCGCCCCGCCAGGCCAGGCATGCTGACCAGGAGTGATGGCTTCTGGGACCTTAATCTGGCCGACCCGGAGTTCATGCGTGAGGGCAGTAGCCCGCAGCGGTGCGTTGTCGCCGAAGATCGGTCGGGTCCGCGGGGGTACGCGCTGTACTCGGTCAAGCCGGACTGGGGCAACGACGGCATGCCGGCACAGTCGCTGTCTGTGTGGGAGCTGTTCTGGACCGATCCTGTCGCCTGCGCCGCGCTCTGGGGCGACCTGCTCTCCAGGGACCTGGTGACGGAGGTGAGGGCCCGGAGGAGGCCGGCCGACGACCCGATTCAGCACATGCTCGTCGATCCCCGCCGGACCCGCGCGAAGCTCGCCGACGGATTGTGGATCAGGCTCGTCGACCTGCCGGCCGCGCTCCAGCGGCGGCGCTATGCGAGCAGCGTCGACGTGGTGATCGAGGTCGCCGACCCGCTGCTGCCGGCCAACCACGGACGGTGGCGGCTGGCGGCCGGCGGCATCGCCGGCGGCGGGAAGCCCGCCTGCGAGCGGACGACCGCCGAGCCGGACATCGCGCTGCCGGTCTCCGCGCTCGGCGCGGCCTACCTGGGCGGCACCAGGCTCGGCGGGATGGCCGCCGCCGGACAGATCACCGAGTTGCGGCCTGGCGCGGTCGCCGACCTGTCGGCCGCCATGTACTGGGACCCGGCGCCGTGGTCCCCGATGCCGTTCTGACCGAGGTTTCGGACGCGGCCGGCCAGCTACCGGGGGCGCCCCGGCCCGCGTAGAGCATGCTCCAGCGCCTCCCCGGCCCCAGCCCCAGCCCCGGCCCCAGCCCCGGCTCCGCAAGGCCCGCGCCCGCTCTCGCTCGCCGCGACCCGGGCAAATCCACATGATCAAAACGACTTGTCACTCGCTGGAGCCAATTCGGTGCCCGGCTTGTCAGCTTTGCGGAGCCACAACCAGTGATATCAGTCTTTCTCCCGGCGGGAAAGGCGCAGGGCGTGAAATTCGGCGGGCCGGACGGGTGCGGGCCGGGTTCGCTGCGTCGCGCCGGGCCAAGGTTCTCCATTCCCGATCTGCCGGACCAGCGGGCTCAGAACAGGAGGGCTTTGACCTCGAGGAACTCCTCCAGGCCGTGCACGCCGAGTTCGCGACCGTAGCCCGACCGGCCGAACCCGCCGAACGGGGCCGCGACGTTGAACGCTCCGCCGTTGATCTCGACCTGTCCGGCCCGCAATTGCCTGGCGATCCGCACGGCGTGCTCCTGGTCGCTGGACCAGACGGCTCCGGCCAGGCCGTATGCGGTTCCGTTGGCGATCGCCACCGCCTCGTCCTCGGCCTGGTACCCGATCACCGACAGGACCGGCCCGAAAATCTCCTCCCTGGCGATTGTCATGCCGGGAGTGACGTCCGCGAACACCGTCGGCCTGACGTAGCTGCCCGCCTCAAGGCCGGGTATCGGCTCGGCGCCGCCCGCCGCGACCCTGGCGCCCTCGGCGACTCCGCGCTCGATGTACCCGACGACGCGGTCGCGCTGTGCGGCCGAGGCCAGCGGGCCCATCCTGATCCCCTCGGCGGCTGGATGACCGACCCGGTATCTTCCGGCGTTCTCGGCGGCCAGGGCGACGGCCTCCTCGTAACGGCCGGCGTGCACGAGCATCCTGGTCAGGGCGTTGCACGTCTGGCCGGAGTTGACGAATGCCCGGGCGACGCCGACCTTCACGGCGGTGCCGAGATCGGCGTCGGGCAAGATCAGGCTGGCCGACTTCCCGCCGAGCTCCAGCGTGACCCGCTTGATCGTGCCCGCGGCGACCTCGGCGACGCGCCGGCCGGCCTGGACCGACCCGGTAAAGGAGACCACGTCCACGTCCTGGTGTGCCGCGATGGCCTCGCCGGTGACCTTGCCCGTGCCGCTGACCAGGTTGAACACCCCCGGCGGCAGCCCGGTCTCGTGAAAGATGCCGGCCAGCTCATAGGCCGCTAGCGGCGCCACCTCGCTGGGCTTCAGCACGACCGTGCAGCCGGCCGCCAGGGCCGCCGCGACCTTCGCCACGACCTGGTGCAGCGGGTAGTTCCACGGCGTGATCGCGCCGACGACCCCGGCCGGCTCGCGCACGACCAGCGCGTTGCCGGTGCGCTCACCGCCAAAGTCGTATCCGGCGAGCAGCTCGACGAAGCTGGCCAGCACGGCCAGCGGCGTACCCACCTGGACCTTGCGGGCGAAGGCCAGCGGCGAGCCCATGTCGGCGCTGATCGTCACCGCGACGGAGTCGGCCCGCGCCTCGAGCAGTTGCCTGGCCGCGTCGAGCCGCTCCGCCCGCTCCGCTACCGGGGTCGCGGCCCAGCCTTCGAAGGCCGCACGCGCCGCCCGCACGGCGTCGTCGACGTCGGACGGATGACCGGCGGGCACGCGGTCGATCACCGACTGGTCGGCGGGATTGACGACGTCGATGCCGCCCGGGTCGGCGGACGGTGACCATGTGCCGTTGATGTAGTTGCTGCGCATGCCTGCATTCTCGCCCGTCAGTCCGCGGCCCAGAACGCTGGTTATCCCCCAGCGAGGTGGCATTTCGTGATACAACGCTCTCGTCCCGCAACTATCCCACCCCTGGCTACCGGTGATGATCGGAGCGCCTCGTGCGGCATTCCCGACATCGTCGCCGCCGCCTCAGGGGGCGGGTGGCCGACCCGCCGTGCCCGGGTGAGTGGCCCGCGGGCGGCGCCAGGTCACGGTCGCCGACCCGCCGTGCTGTGCGGCTGATGCTGGCGATCGGAACCGGCGCCGCCGGGCTGTGCGTCGTTTCCGGAATGGTCACCATTGTCGTTGCGCTAGGCAACGGGGAAGTGACGAACCCGTTGTCGACCGCGACGAACGGCGGCCCCCTCCCCACCACCGGGTCGGCCCGCCACGGCGCGAGCCTGCACGGCACGGACCTGGTCGCGGGCGCGACGATCGCCTCCTACCGCGGTCCGGGCGCGGCGCATCCGGCCCGGATCCGGATCAAGGCTCCTGACACCTGGGGAATCTACTGGAGCTTCAGCTGCCCGCCAGGCCGATCGGGCGACTTCGCCGTGGAAGATACCAGCAACGGGACTCCCGGCCAGCTAAAGATCCACGACGTGGGCAAGCGAGGACAGGGACTCTGGTGGAACATCCGCGAGCCCGGATACCACGTTCTGCTGATTATTTCTGACTGCCCGTGGAGAGCGCAGGTCGTGCTGCCGACCAGGGCCAGCGAGCCGCTGAGGCACAGCCACCGCCACCACCCCACTTCGACGCCAGGGCCGAAGAACACGCACACGCCAGGGCCGCGGCACACGCCGACGCCGACGCCCACGCCTACCCCCACGCCGCGGCACACCCACACGCCAGGGCCGCGGCACACGCAAACGCCAGCGCCCAGGCCCACGCTAGCGCCGCAGGCCCGCCCGGCGGCCTAGACACGCTCACGTCATGGCCGGGGCCGCGCGCCCGCCGGAGAGGGCAACCCGCCACGCTGGCCTCTGCCACGCTGGCCCGCTGCCACGCTGGCCCGCTGCCACGCTGGCCCGCTGCCCCGACACGCACCCGCTGCACCGATTGGCAACTTACCGCAAACATTGGCCATTCTTTCCCGAAACTTGCCAATCGGCTTGCCCCGCAGAACATTTCATCTCAGCGCCGTTACCAGCAAGAACGCCTGTAATCCCTGGACGGCATTGCATTTCGCGATACAACCCTGCCCGTTATGTGATCGACTTTAGTAACTGCCTGGGCATTGGCTTCCGGAGTGGCAATCGCAGCCGAACGCATTGGCAGCGAGGAGATACTCAGACTCAGGCCCGCAGCCGGGCTGACCGATGGGAGAGCACGGTGCTGCATCCCCGAGCACAACGTTCTACCGCCAGCGCCGCGCGACCTGATCTCTTCCGATGGCTCAAGCTGACCGGCGACCCGCCGGGCCTGCCCGGCGTTCACCGCGCTCTCCGCCTGGTTATCGCGGCAGGCACCGCGGCGGCAGGCGTATGCCTCGTGCTGGGAATGACGGCGTTAGTGGTCAAGATGGGCAGCGAAGGCGTCTCCGGCTCGGCAGACAGCGGGCCGATCTCGGCGCGCCAGGCCAGCAATCTCACGGCGGGCCACGGGCCCGCGCGGCCCTCCGACCCACCGAACACGGCGCCTCACTGGATCGCCGGCCCGGTCGTCGCGTCCTTTCGGGGCGCCAGGCTCGCGAGGCGCGCCGAATTCCACATCGCCGGCCGGGGCGCCTGGGGCCTTTCCTGGTCTTTCCGCTGCGTCGCGGGCCGATCGGGCAGCCTGCTCGTGACCGGCAGCGCGAAGCTGACCGGCTACGACCTGGAGATCGATGCCTCGGGGCCGGCCGGGCGCGGGATCACCTGGTACACCACTGATCCCGGTAACCACTCCCTGGACATCATCTCCGACTGCTCGTGGGCGGTTCGCGTCGTGCTGCCGAGGCTGCCGAACCATCAGCAGGCACCCGGATGACGGCCGCGCCGGCCAGCGTCCCGACAACGGCCGTAGCTGCCTTAGTCGAAGATCGGCGGCGTGGTCCGGCTCCGCTTCATCTCGAAGAACCCGGGCGTCTGCAGGCAGAGCAGCACCCCGTCCCACAGCTTCGCTGCCGCCTCGCCGCGCGGGATCGGCGTCACCACCGGGCCGAAGATGGCAGCCCCGCCCACCGAGATCACCGGAGTTCCGACCTCGACGCCGACCCGCTCGATGCCGTCGTTGTGCGACGCGCGCACCGCGTCGTCGTACTCGGCGGACTCCATCGCGTCGGCGAGGTCCGCCGGCAGGCCGGCCTCGGCCAGAGCGGCCTCGATCGTCGCCCGGTTCCTTTCGGCCTTGTCGTTGTGGAACCGCGTGCCGATCGCCGTGTAGAGCGGAAGAACGACGTCGGGCCCGAACTTCTGCTCGGCGGCGGCGCACACCCGCACCGGTCCCCAGGCGTGGGTCAGCCGCTCCTTGTAGCCCTCGGGCAGGTCGTCCCTGCCCTCGTTGAGCACGGCAAGGCTCATCACGTGCCAGCGTGTGGCGATCGCGCGAACCCTCTCAACCTCCACCATCCACCGCGACGTTATCCACGCCCACGGGCAGAGCGGGTCGAACCAGAAATCGACTTCAACCGGCGGCTGTTCCGTCACAACATCTCCTCTGCGAGACCGACCTATGCGACACCCGCTCCTGTAACCTGACAACCCGGCGAACCGGCACGGCATTCCGCCGGCTTGGCGTGAAATCATGCCAGGGTGCCCGGACCACCTGAGCGAAGGAAGCGACTGTGACCAGCAACCTCACCCGCAACGAAGCGGCCGAGCGCGCCAGGCTGCTGCGCGTCGAGTCCTACCAGGTCGAACTCGACCTGACCGGCGGCGAGGCCACGTTCGGCTCGGTGACGACCGTGCGGTTCGGATGCCCTTCCCCAGGAGCGACGTCGTTCATCGACCTGACGGCGCCCGAGGTCAGCGAGGTCACGCTCAACGGAGCCGCACTGCCCGCCACGGCGTTCGACGGCAACCGGATCAGCCTGCCTGGACTCGCCGCGTCGAACGAGCTGACGGTCAGGGCCCAGTGCGCCTACTCACGCAGCGGCGAGGGTCTGCACCGGTTCACCGACCCGGCGGACAAGGGCGTTTACCTCTACTCGGATCTGGAGACCTTCGACGCGCACCGGATCTACGCCTGTTTCGACCAGCCCGACCTGAAGGCGACCTTCGAGTTCACTGCGCTGTGCCCGGGCACCTGGCAAGTGATCTCGAACATGGTCCCCGACATCTCCGGCCAGCCCGCTGGGCCCGGCATGCAGCGCTGGCACTTCCCGCCGACGCCGCCGATGTCGACCTACATCACGCATGTCTCGGCCGGCCCGTACCACGTCGAGCGGAGCGAGCATGACGGCATCCCGCTCGGCATCTTCTGCCGGCAGTCCCTGGCCGACTACCTAGACCACGACGAGATCTTCGAAGTCACCAGGCAGGGCTTCGACTACTTCCATGCCGCGTTCGGCGTGCGCTACCCCTTCGGCAAGTACGACCAGCTTTTCGTGCCCGAGTACAAGGCTGGCGCAATGGAGAACGCCGGCGCCGTCACGTTCCTCGAGGACTACATCTTCCGGTCGCGGGTCACCGACGCACAGCGCGAGGCGCGAGGCGAGACGATCCTGCACGAGATGGCGCACATGTGGTTCGGCGACCTGGTCACCATGCGATGGTGGGACGACCTGTGGCTGAACGAGTCGTTCGCCACCTGGGCGAGCCTCGTCGCGCAGAGCGAGGCCACCCGCTGGCCTAACGCCTGGACGACCTTCACCCAGGCGTGGAAGGCGTGGGCATACCGACAGGACCAGCTCCCATCGACCCATCCCATCGCGGCCGACATCGTCGACATCAACGCGGTCGAGGTGAACTTCGACGGCATCACCTATGCGAAGGGCGCGGCCGTGCTCAAGCAGCTGGTCGCCTATGTGGGCAGGGAGAACTTCCTGGCCGGCGTCCGCTCGTACTTCGGCAAGCACGCATGGGGCAACGCGTCGCTGGCCGACCTGCTCGACGCGCTCGAGCACGCATCGGGACGAGACCTCGCGGCCTGGTCGAAGGCATGGCTGGCGACCGCGGGAGTCAACACGCTGCGACCGGCGTACGGGAGCGCCGCCGATGGCACGTTCACCGGGTTCGCCGTGCTGCAGGATGCGCCGGACTCCCATCCTGTCCTGCGTCCGCACCGGATCGCCATCGGCCTGTACGACCGCGGCGCGAGCGGTCTCACCAGGCGGCACCGGATCGAGATCGACGTGACCGGCGAGCGCACCGATGTGCCCGGCCTGGCCGGCCAGCGGATACCCGACCTGGTGCTGGTCAACGACGACGACCTGACCTTCGCCAAGATCCGGCTGGACGACCACTCGCTGCGCACCCTGATCGGATCCATCGGCGACTTCGAGCAGCCGCTTCCCGCCGCGCTGTGCTGGGCGTCCGCGTGGGACATGTGCCGGGACGCGGAGCTCGCAGCCAGGGACTACGCCGCGCTCGTGCTGTCCGGCGTCGGCTCGGTCACGGAGATCTCGATGCTCCAGACGATCCTGCGCCAGGCGGTCGCGGCGGTGCGCAGGTTCGCCGATCCTGGCTGGCACGCGGAAGGCATGGCCGCCCTGGCGGACGGGATGCGCGGGCTGCTGCTCGGCGCCGAGCCGGGCTCGGACTCCCAGCTTGCCTTCGCCCAGGTCTTCGCGTCGGTCGCGACGTCACCCGCGGATCTCGAGCTGCTCAGCGGGCTGCTCGACGGGTCGGCCGTCATCGAAGGGCTGGCCGTCGACACGGACCTGCGCTGGCAGCTGCTGCACCGGCTGGTCAGCCGCGGCGCCGCCGGTCAGGGCGCAATCGAGTCCGAGCACGACAGGGACCAGACCGACGCCGGCGACCGGCGCGCGCTGAGCTGCGAGGCGGCGATTCCTGACCCGGCGGCGAAGGAGGCCGCCTGGATCCGGATCGTGTCGGGCGAGCTGCCCAACGCCTCGTTCCGCGCCGCACTCAGCGGGTTCTACTCCGCCGACCAGGATGAGCTGCTTGAGCCTTACGGGCCGCGGTTCTTCGACGTGATCGCCGGCGTCTGGCGCGACTGGTCCACCGACATGGCGCGGTACTTCGCCGCGAACGGCTACCCGGCGACGGTCGTCACCCAGGAGGCGGTCGACACCGCCGCCGACTATCTCGACCGGGCCAGCCCGCCGCCGCCGTTGCGCCGGCTCCTCGCCGAGGGGCGCGACGACGTCGCCCGGGCGCTGCGCTGCCGGGAGCGTGACGCCCAGGCGGGCTGAGCCGGCCCGCGGCCCGCAACCACCGGGGCGATGCGGGGTGCTGACCGCGGCCGCGCCCGGGCGCTGCGGCGGTCAGTGCGGCGCAAACCTGGTGGCGGCACGGACCACGGACCGCAGGAGTTCGCTGTCTGCCACGTCCTCGACCAGCACTGCCTTGCCCTCGCTGTCGCAGAGCGGCACCCGCCAGTTCGGGTACTCATCCAAGGTGCCGGGGATGTTCTGGGTGCGGCGGTCGCCGACCGCGTCGGCCAGTGAGACGCCGACCAGCAGCGCCGGGGTCAGCGCCAGGTAGCCGTACATCGCGACGGTGAACACGTCGGCCGTGCGCTGGGGACCGGGCGGCAGCAGATGTTCCGCCACGAGGGCGTCCTGCCAGGACGACAACCTCAGCTCCGAGACTTTGCGTTCCGCCTGTGGATCTTCCAGCAGGCCAAGCCGTGCCCGCACGGTCACATGGTCGCCGGAGACGAACCCCGCGACCGGCGGGACATCATGCGTGCCGACCGTGGCCAGGCAGCCGCGCCGCCAGTGCGGCGGCCGCAGCGGCGAGCCGTCAGGCTCGCGGGCGAACCAGGCCATCTCGGTGCCCAGCACGTGCTGCCCGGCCAGGTAGCGCCTGATCCACGGCTCGATGGTGCCGAGGTCCTCCCCGATCGCCAGCGCGCCGGCCCTGGCCGCCTCGCCCGTCAGCGCGCCGACCATCAGCCGGTGGTCGTAGCTGACATACGCGCCCAGGTGCGGCGGCCTGCCCTCGGGCACCCACCACAGCCGCATCAGGCCCATCACGTGATCCACCCGCAGGCCGCCGCTGTGCCGGAACGCGGCGCCGAGCAGGTCGGCGAGCGGCGCGGCGCCGGCCGCCGCGAGGCGCTGCGGGTGCCAGGGCGGCTGCGCCCAGTCCTGGCCGCGCTGGTTGAACCCGTCGGGCGGTGCGCCGACGCTGACCCCGCGGACCAGCATGTCCTGGTGCGCCCAGGCGTCCGCGCCGCCGGGATGGACTCCGACGGCGAGGTCACCGATCACGCCGATGCTCATCCCGGCCGCCAGCGCGGCCCGCTGCGCGGCGGCTCGCTGCTCGTCCAGCAGCCACTGCAGCCAGGCATGGAACTCCGCCCGCTCGGCGAGTGGGCCCGATCCGGTCACCCGGGCCGCGCGGCCCGGATCGGCCAGTTCCGCGGGCCAGCAGCGCCAGTCGGATCCGTGCACCTCGGCCAGCGCGCACCAGCTTGCCCACGCGTTGAGCTCGGCGCCCTCGCGCTCGGTGAACCGGCGGTAGCTTCGCTCCCGCGCCGGGCTCCGGCCGACCTGGCTGATCAACTCAAGGGCGAGCAGCTTCGCGGCCCACACCCGGTCCCTGTCGATCAGGTCGGGGGTGCTGCTCGCGGCCCGCAGCGGCTCGGCCAGTTCGTCGACGTACTGCCGCTGGGCCGGGTTGAGCCGCTGGTACTCCTGCACGTCCTCGATCCGCAGGTAAAGCGGGCTGGTGTAGCGGCGGCTCATCGGCAGGTACGGGGAGTTGCTGATCGGGGTGGCGGGCTCGGCCGCGTGCAGCGGGTTGATCTGGATGAAGTCCGCGCCCAGGTGCCCGGCCGACCACCGGGCCAGGTCGGCCAGGTCATGCAGGTCGCCGTGGCCCCAGGACCGCCGGGACCTGACCGAGTAGAGCTGGACGGCGAAGCCCCACGATCGCTTGCGCGGCAGCCGGGGCCCGGCGGCTGGTGCGGGCGCGCGCGGGGTCAGCCCGGCCAGCCTGGCCGGGTCCGGCGGCTCGCCCAGGGCTTCGATGATCGCCCGGAGCGTCCCGGCCGGCACGTCGACGCGCTGCCGTCGCGAGTTCAGGTAGCTTGCCGACACGCCGAGTGCCTCGGCCCGGCTGATCAGCTCGCGGTCGGTCATGTCCTCCATGATGTCCTCGGCGGGCCGCGGCATGTGCGTGCGGGACAACAATGAGCTCACGCTGACCGAGCCGGCCGCCCCGCTCCGGCCTGCCCATTCCGGCCTGCCCGTTCCGGCCTGGCGGTTCGCGCGGTCTGCGCCTGACGCTCGCTGCGGCCCGCTCCGGCGGTTCTCCACAGGACCAGGAACCGCTTGTCCACACCCGCAGCGCGCAAGGGCTGGCTCGTTTGCCGGCGCCGGGTGACGCTTGGAGGCATGACGTCCGACCTGCCCGAGTACCTCGACCGGCTGGCCCAGATCCAGCGCGGAGTCCTGTCCGCGCGACAGTCCATATCAGGCGGCAAGAGCCGGGACATGATCAGAGCGCAGGTGCGGAACGGACGATGGCGTCAGCTCCAGCACGGCGTCTACGCGACATTCACCGGGAGCCGGCCCGCGACGCCGTCCCGTGGGCGGTTGTCCTGCGAGCGGGGCGGGGCGCGGTGCTCAGCCACGACACGGCAGCCGAGCTGCACAGGCTCGTCGACTGGCCGAGTTCGCCCGTGCACGTCACGATCCCCGGATACCGCCGGGTCGCTCAGGCTAGCGGCGTCACCGTCCACGTGGGAGCCCGTGCGGAGCAGGCTGCCCACCCGACGCAGCTGCCGCCCCGAACCCGAGTCGAAGAGACCATGCTCGACCTCGCCTCCTGCGCCGTCACCGCGGAGGAGGCCTGTGGCCGGATCACACGCGGAGTTGGCCGGCAGCTCACCACGCAGGCGAGGCTCGGGCGCGCTCTGGGCGGCCGGCGCCGGGTGCGGTTTCGGGCCGAGATCACCGAGGTACTGAGCGAGGACTGGGCTGGCGTTCATTCGTCGCTTGAGTATCGCTACGTGAAATGGTCGAGCTGCCCCACGGCCTGCCCCGTGGCCGGCGCCAGGTCGCGGCGAGACGCGAGGGCAGGCGGGTGTGCTGGCGCAGATCTTACGCACTGGCGGGGCCGGCGGGGCCGGCGGACCGGCGGGAGCGGTAGGCGGCCACGTGGACGCGATTGCCGCAGGTGCGGCTGTCGCAGAAGCGCCTGGACTGGTTCCTTGACAGGTCGATGAAGACCGCATCGCACCGCGGCGACGCGCACGTACGGACCCGGCCGACCGCCCCGGCGACGACCAGCTCGGCCAGGCCCATCGCACTGTGCGCGGCGATCCGGTCGGCGAGCGCGGCCGTGGCCCTGGTGACGTGGATGTGCGGGGGGCGGCCGTCGTGGCTGACGATCTGCGGGACCGCCCCGGTCTCGGCAAGCAGCGCGTTGAGGCCGCGGATAGACGCCGCGTCGTCGCCTGCCTCGCAGGCGACCGCGACCGCGTCGAGCCTTGCCCGCAGCTCGCGGAGGCGGGGGACGTCGCCGGACCGCGCGGCACCGAGGTCCTGGACCCGGTGACGGCGACCGAAGGCGACCACGTCGTCCAGGCCGGCCAGCCGCTCGTCCCGGCCGCCCGCGCTGCCCGCGCCGCGCGCGCCGCCCGACGTCCTGCGGCCCGAGTTGATCAGCTCGACGCACTCGGCGAGGGCCTCGAGCTGGTCGACGCCGAACGCCATGTTCCTCCGCTCCTATCTGCCACGTATGCTCAAGGGCGTGAAAGCACCGTACAAGGCTACGGTCCTTACTGACAATGACCTTGGCGGCATTGACGGCACCGCCAATCCCGGTGCCGTTACCATGCGCGCCAGGCGACCGCTCCTGATGGCCGGCCTGGGCGCGGCGACGATCTCGTCGTCCGCGGTGCTCGTCACGCTGTCCGGCGCGAGCCCGGTCAGCACCGCGTTCTACCGCGCGGCCCTGGCGCTCCCCGTGCTGATCGCGCTCGCCGCCCTCGAGCAGCGCCGGTACGGCCCGCGACCGCTCGGCCAGCGGGTCAGGGCGGCGGTCGCCGGCGTGTTCCTCGCCGTGGACCTCATCTTGTGGGCGCACGCCATCGCCGATGTCGGCGCGGGCGTGGCGACCGTTCTCGGCAATCTCCAGGTGCTTTTCGTGGCGGGCTTCGCGTGGGCGCTGTGGCACGAGCGGCCGAGCCGCTCGGTGGCATTCGCGCTGCCAGTGGTGATGCTCGGGGTTGTGCTCGTTTCCGGCCTGATCGGGACTCCCGTCGCGGGACTGCACCCCTTTGCCGGCATCTGGTACGGTATCGGGACGTCGATAGCATATGCCGGCTACCTGCTGACCCTGCGCCGGTCATCGACCCCGTCCGCGCACGTCGCGGCGCCGGTGGCCGAGGCTACGGCGGGCGCGGCGAGCGCCGCGCTGGTCTTCGGGCTGGTCTTCGGCGGCCTGGGGCTTGATCCGCTCTGGCCGGCTATCGGCTGGCTCACCGCGCTCGCCCTGCTCAGCCAGACCGCGGGCTGGCTGCTGATCACCTCGTCGCTGCCGCGGCTGCCCGCCGCGGTGTCGTCGCTGATGCTGCTGCTCCAGCCGGCCGCGTCGCTGGCACTCGCCGCCATTGTCCTCGGGCAGCAGCCAACGCTGCTTCAGGTGGTCGGCGCGATGCTCACCTGCGGCGGCGCCCTCGCGGCGAGCCTGTCGGCAACGAAGTCGGCCGCCGAGGTCGAACTGCCCGCGACCGCGTAGCCAGGCCAGCCGGGCAGCCCTCGGCGTGGCTCAGTCCCTGGCCGACCTGGGGGCGAGCGCGCGGCCGAGCCACAGCCCGGCAAGTCCCTGCACGGCGCTCACCGCGAGCGTGACCGCGATGGTGAGCACGGCGACCGCGGGCAGCCCCGCGGCCACCGCGATAGCGCGCGCCGTCGCGCCGACCGGCAGTCCTTCCAGCGCGGGAACCCACCGAGCCAGCCCCCATCCGGCCGTCGCCATGATCGTCACGGCCGGCTGGAACGCTGCTACATAGAGTGAACGAAGCTAGTCACCGATGGCAGGACGTCACGCGCCGTCAGGCGGGCCCGGCGGGAATCTGCACCGGTTTGGGCGGCGTACCGGGCGGCCTGACAGATCACCAGGTCGCCGGATGCCGGTCCCGCCACGGCCTGGCCGCCTCGACCTGCGCTGACAGCGAGATGAGGGTCGCCTCGTCGCCCAGCCGGCCGGCCAGCATGACCCCGATCGGCAGCCCGTCGGCGTTCCAGTACAGCGGCAGGTTCACCGCCGGCTGGCCTGAGATGTTATACAACGCCGTGTACGGGGTGAATCTCTTCTGCCGCTCGAAGTTCTCGGCCGGATCAACTTCGTCGAAGTAGCCGACCGGCACCGGTGGCGAGGCCAGCGTCGGGCTGAGGAAGGCGTCGAACTTGTTCAGCGCGGCTACGGCAGGCCGCATGACGCCCTGGAGGTACGCCTGGGCGAAGATCAGCTCGCTGGCCGACACCCTGAGCCCCTTGCCGCGCAGGTAGCGGGTGAGCGGCAGCAGTTCGTCCTCCTGCGCCGAGTCGATCGGCGCCAGCGTGGCCATCGAGTACCAGAGCAGCTCGAACATCGGCACGGAGTCCGGTCCGAACGGCAGGTCGACGTCGGTGACCTCGTGACCGAGATCGGCGAGCAGCTTGCTCGCGTCCTCGTAGGCGGCGACGCAGTCCTCGTGCACGGTCGCCCCAGGCACCACATTGGCCATCGAGCGCCCGATCCTCAGCCTGCCGGGGTCACGGCTGGCGTGGCCGAGGAAGGTCTCCCCGTCGGGAAGGCGCGGCATGATGTACATGTCGCCCGGATAGTTGCAGGTCATGGCGTCCAGCAGCAGAGCCGCGTCGGCCACGGTCCTGGCAATCGGCCCGTCGGTCGACAGGCCGCTGAGGTCAGGCATCAGCGGGCCCTGCGAGATCCGGCCACGGCTCGGCTTGATCCCGAACAGGCCGCACACGCTGGCCGGTATCCTGATCGACCCGCCGCCGTCGCTGCCCTGGGCGGCCGGCGCCAGGCCTGCCGCCACGGCCGCGGCAGCGCCGCCGCTCGAGCCGCCCGCCGACCTGGACAGGTCCCACGGCGTTCTGGCGGGCGGGCCGATCTTGGTCTCGGTATAGCACGGCAACCCGAACTCCGGGGTCGCGGTCTTGCCCGTGATGACGATCCCCGCCTTGCGCAACTCGGCGACGACGTAGTCGTCTTCGGTGGCCACATAGTCGGCGAAGATCATCGAGCCGAGGGTCATCCGCACGCCGGCGACCATGTTCAGGTCCTTGATCGGGATCGGCACGCCAGTCAGAGCGGGCAGCGCCGTCGCCTGGTCGCCTGCCCGGCGGCTCTCGGCGGCGAGCTTCTCGGCCGCCGTAGCCTGCTCCCTGGCCAGCTCGCCGGTCACGGTGTAGAAGGCGCCTGTCTGAAAGTTGAGGCGGTCTATCCGGTCCAGGTAGTGGTCGGTGATCTCGACCGGCGAGAGCTGGCCGTCCCGGATGGAGTCTGCGAGTTCGAGCGCGCTCATGTCATGAATCTGGGTCACGTTACCGAACAGTAGACGGCCCGACGGGGACCGTCCAGGCCCACCCCGACGGAGCCGTCCTGGCCTGCCCGGCCGGAGCGTGACGGCCGAGCTGTCCCGGCATTCCGCGGCCAGCTCTCGCATGTTCAGCGGGTAAGGAATCAGCTACGCTCAGAATGTGGACGCGGACGTGCATGACCCGCCCGGCCAGTCGGCTGACCAGGCCAATGAGCGAAAAGGCCTGCGCGAGCTATTCCGCAAAGTCACCACTGAGAATGGTGTGACCGACGATGCCGAGCCCGGCGCTGAGCAGCCCGCCGAGCCCGGCGCTGAGCAGCCCGCCGAGCGCACCTCCTCGGCGTCGGCGCTCGCCGCGCAACCCGCTTCCGGCACCCGGCCGGCCAAGGGTCGGCAGCTCACCGGCCCGCTGGTCAGCCGCCCGGTCATCAAACCGCATCTGCGGGCCGACCCGCGGCTGCGGGTCTGGGTCACCAGGTCCATCGTGTCGTTCATCGTCTTCGTCGGCTTCGGCATCGGTGTTGGCTGGCGATACGGCCTGACCGCGGCCGTCATCTACGTCGCCGCCGACTCCATCTACCGGTCCAAGACGACCGCTGTGGTGCCCGCGTCGGTCCGGGTCACCTCGGCCCAGCGCTTTACCAGGCGCCGGCTCAAGGTCCTGCATGCGGCCGGCTACCGGGCGATGCACGCCAGGACCATCCCGGGGACCAGGCACGTGATCGACCACGTCGTCGTCGGCCCCGCGGGCATCTTCGCGCTCGACTCCCAGCGACTTGACCGCAGGCTGCCGCTGCGCGTCATCGACGGGATGCTGTACCACGGCAGGGCCAGCATGGAGGACCGGCTCGACCACGCGAAACTGGAGGCGAAGCATGCCGCCACGCTGATCGCGGCCGAACTCGGGCAGCGGGTCAGGGTGCGGCCCGTGATGGTCATGTACGGGCCGAGCATCTCCTGGGTGATCATGAGGGTGAAGGGCGTCGCCGTGTTCGACGGCAGCCGCGTCGGCACGTACTTCAAGCGCCAGTCCAAGGCCGCCGCCGAGAATCAGCTGAGCCCCGACCAGATCGCGGCGATCACCGCGGCCTCGGAGCGGGCGCTGCCGCCGCTGAACTGAGCGCCACTGAACTCAGCGGCCACTGGACCGCGCCGCCCGCGCTGAACTGAGGGGCGGTCGGATCCGGCTCGCTGCCCCCGTTAGTCTGTGACCCTCCATAACGCGGCAGACGGGACGGGTCGTGACGGCGGCACGAGACTGGGTGGCGGGCGCCAGGCCACGGACGTTGCCCGCCGCCATCGTCCCGGTCGCGGTCGGCTCGGGCACCGCCGCGGGGTACGGCGGCTTCGTCGGGTGGCGGGCCGTGTTCGCGCTGGTCGTCGCGCTGGCGCTGCAAGTAGGGGTCAACTACGCCAACGACTACAGCGACGGTATCCGCGGGACCGACGAGCAGCGCGTCGGCCCGGTCCGGCTGGTCGGCTCCGGCCTGGCGACGCCGAGGCAGGTGCTCGCCGCCGCGGCCGGCAGCTTCCTCGTGGCCGGGGCGGCGGGGCTCGTGCTCGCCGCCGTTGTCTCCTGGTGGCTGATCGCGCTCGGCGCCGCCGCCATCGGCGCGGCCTGGTTCTACACCGGAGGCAGCCGCCCGTACGGCTACCGCGCGCTCGGCGAGGTCTCCGTGTTCGTGTTCTTCGGGGTGGGGGCGGTAGCCGGGACCGCGTATGTGCAGATGGACAGGCTGACCTGGCTGGCAGTCGCCGCGTCGGTCCCGGTCGGCCTGCTCGCCTGCGCGCTGCTGGTCGTCAACAACCTGCGGGATATCCCGACCGACGAACCCGCGGGCAAGCGCACGCTGGCCGTCGTGCTCGGCGACCAGCGCACCCGGGTGCTCTACGCCTGCTGCGTGTCGGCGCCGTTCGCCGTGGCGGCCGCGATGGCGCTCACCGCCCCGCTGACCCTGCTCACGCTGCTCGCCGTGCCGCTGGCGATCCTGTCGATCAGGCAGGTTCGTTCCGAGGTCACCGGGCGCGGCCTGGTCGCCGTTCTCGGGCAGACGGGACGGCTGCAACTGGCGTTCGGCCTACTGCTGACCGCCGGCCTGGCCTTCAGACCCTGACGTACCAGGCTGTCCGCCCCCCGGGGCCGAAGAACGCGTCCTTGATCTCGGTCTCAGCGAACTGAGCAGGGAAAATGACGGATTCCTAGTCGCCTGCAGCGTGCGGCAGATGGGCGGGGACATAGGACTCGTGGTCCGCGAACGAGCCATCGCCGCCCTCCGGCTCGCTCGCCTTCCCGAACGCCGAGCCGAGCATGCGCAGCGCGCCGGTGAGCTCGCTCGGGATCATCCAGACGGTGTTGCCCTGGCCCTGGGCAAGCTGCGGCAGCGTCTGCAGGTACTGGTAGGCGAGCAGCTTCGGATCCGGGTTGCCATCGTGAATGGACTTGAACACGGTCGAGATCGCCTCCGCCTGGCCCTCGGCACGCAAGATCGCCGACTGCTTGTCGCCCTCGGCCCGCAGGATCGTGCCCTTCTTGTCACCGTCGGCGGTCAGGATCTGGGATTGCTGCACCCCCTCGGCGTGCAGGATAGCGGCCCGCTTCTCACGCTCGGCCCTGAGCTGCTTCTCCATCGCGTCCTTGATCGACTGGGGCGGGTCGATCGAGCGGATCTCGACCCTCGTCACCCGGATCCCCCACTTGCCCGACGCGTCGTCGAGCACGCCGCGCAGCAGGGTGTTGATCTTGTCCCGCGAGGTCAGCGTCTGCTCCAGGTCCATGCTCCCGATCACGCTCCGCAGCATCGTCGCGGCCAGCTGCTCGATCGCCTGGATGTAGTTGACGATTTCGTAGTCGGCCGCCCGCGGATCGGTAACCTGGAAGAACAGCACAGTGTCGATGGCCACCACCACGTTGTCCGCGGTGATCACCCGCTGGCCGGTGAACGAGACCACCTGCTCGCGCAGGTCGATCAGGTCCTTGACCCTGTCGATCATCGGAATGACCAGATGGAGTCCGGGCTCCAGGGTCTTGTGGAACTGGCCGAGCCGCTCGACATTGCGCGCCCGCGCCGGCGGCACCAGCCAGATCGACCGGCTCAGGAAAACGAGAATCAGCACGACGACCACGAAGGCCACCACGAGGACGGCCACGGCACCTGACGGCATTTCTACTCCCTTTGGTGAACAAGGGCAGTGGCGCCCTTGATCTGCAGGACGTCGACCATGGACCCGGCCGCGATGACCGATGACTCGTCATAGGGCCGAGCCGACCACTCCTCGCCGCCGATCCTGATCCGCCCGGCGTGCGGCGTGACGTCCGCGAGCACGTACGCGGTCTGGCCCACGAGGGCCGCGGTCCCGGTACGGAGCGTCGACCTGCGCCGCAGCCGTCGCAGCGCCACCGGCCTGATCAGCACGATCCCGGCGAGCGAGACCGCCACGAAGACCGCGAGCTGGAGGATCGGGTCGCCGCCGACGGCCTCGGTCAGTGCGGCCGCAAGCGCGCCAATCGCCATCAGCCCGAGTGCGAGCGTCGTCGTCAGCATCTCGGCCACACCCAACGCGGCGGCCGCGACAAGCCAGATGACCAAAAGGACCACGTGCCGCTCCGGTCAAGTCCAATTCAATCCTGCAATGATCACCATAATCCCGCCTGATGCCGGGTGGCACATTTCCTTCCGCGGGCCGCACTCCTCAGCTTCACACCACGCGGCATAACGGGCACGATGGGTGCATCAGCCTGCGAAGGGAACGGCTCATGTCCTCCGAAGTCACGCTGTCCTACAGCCACGGCGCGTCCGCCATGACGCTGCTCGGCGGGACCATCGGCGAGAACCTCGGCCGGGTCGCCGCCGCGCATCCGGACGCCGAGGTGCTCGTGGACGTGCCTACCGGCCGCCGGTGGACGTACTCGGTCTTCGACGCCGGGACCGACATCCTGGCGCGCGGCCTCATCGCGGCGGGGTTGCGGGCCGGCGACCGGGTCGGAATCTGGGCGCCCAACTGCGCCGAGTGGGTCCAGTTGCAGTACGCGACCGCCAAGGCAGGGATCATCCTGGTCAACATCAACCCGGCCTACCGCAGCCATGAACTCGCGTTCGCGCTGCGGCAGTCAGGAGTCCGGGTGCTGGTCAGCGCGGAGCAGTTCAAGACCAGCGACTACCGGGCCATGATCGAGGAGGTCAGACCCGATCTGCCGGACCTCGAGGACGTGATCTACGTCGGCACGCCGTCCTGGCACGCGCTCTTCGAATCTGGGCAGGCCGCCGCATGCGACGACCCGCTGCGCGAGCGCGAGGCAAGCCTGTCGTCCGACGACCCGATCAACATCCAGTACACGAGCGGGACGACCGGTTTCCCGAAGGGCGCGACGCTTTCGCATCACAACATCCTGAACAACGCGTTCTTCATCGGCGAGGGCTGCGGTTACTCCCCGCAGGACCGGGTGTGCATCCCGGTCCCGTTCTACCACTGCTTCGGCATGGTGCTCGGCAACCTGGCCTGCACCACCCACGGTGCTTGCATCGTCATCCCCGCCCCCGGATTCGACCCGGCGCAGACGCTGCGCGCGGTCCAGGCCGAGCGGTGCACGTCGCTGTACGGCGTGCCGACCATGTTCATCGCCGAGCTGGCGCTGCCCGATTTCGGCGACTACGACCTGTCCACGCTGCGGACAGGCATCATGGCCGGATCGCCGTGCCCGGTCGAGGTCATGAAGCGGGTCGTCAGCGAGATGCACATGACCGAGGTGACGATCTGTTACGGGATGACCGAGACATCGCCGGTCTCGACGCAGACGACCGCCGACGACGACATGGATCGCCGGGTCTCGACGGTCGGGCGGGTCCACCCGCACGTGGAAGTCAAGATCGTCGACCCGGAAAGTGGCCGGGTGCTGCCCACGGACACCCCGGGCGAACTGTGCACGCGCGGCTACTCGGTGATGCTGGGCTACTGGAACGAACCGGACAAGACCGCCGAGGCGATCGACTCGGCGCGCTGGATGCACACCGGCGACCTGGCCGTCATGGACGAGGCTGGCTACCTGAACATCGTGGGACGGATCAAGGACATGGTGATCCGCGGCGGCGAGAACATCTACCCGCGTGAGGTCGAGGAGTTCCTCTACGCGCACCCGGCCATCGAGGATGTCCAGGTCATCGGGGTCCCCGATGTGAAGCACGGCGAGGAACTCTGCGCCTGGATCCGGCTGCGACCCGGCCAGGAACTGAGCCAGGACGACGTCAGGGACTACTGCCGTGGCAAGATCGCGCACTACAAGATCCCGCGTTACGTCCGGTTCACCCGCGACTACCCGATGACGATCACCGGCAAGGTCCAGAAGTTCAAGATGCGGGAAACGTCGATCACCGAACTCGGCCTGGAGGGGGCCAGCAACACCAGGACGGCCTAGCCGCCGCCGCCCGGCAGTCCCCGTTTCGTGCACCGCCATCCGGGCAGAGTCACTACGTTTCGCGACCAGGTTATTTGCGCCTTGTAGCCGGACGAGCAACGGGAGGGCTTCGTTAACGGACCGAGCGCTGACCGATCGGCGCACAGCGCGGGCCGGGGCCCTCGGCGATGTGCCTGCAGCCTGCCGAGGCCGTCCGGCAGTCGGCCGGTCCTCGTTGCCGTCGTTATCGCCGCCGTCGCCGCGGCGGCGGCATGCAGCGGCGGAGGCGGACCGGCGGACCCCGCGGCGGTCAGCGGGGCCGCGCACCGGCACCTGGGCCGCACCAGCGTGCTCCAGGCCACGTGGACGGCCTATCAGCTGCCTGATGCGATCTCCGGCGCCGCGGCCGTTGCCCGGCATGGGCAAGTGCTGCTGATCGGCGGGAGCAACGGCAGCCGCGACGGTATCCCGGCGCGCTCCGTAACTCGGCTCAGCCCGCTGACGGGGCGGGAAAGTGCCCTCGCCGGGCTCGCAGCTCCGGTCACCGGCGCGGCGGCGGCGATCGTGCGCGGCAACCTGATGGTGTTCGGCGGGAACGGCGGACGAACCAGCCCGGGCGTCCAGACTGTAACCGCCGGCAGCACCGCCACCGCACGCCTGACGGCGCGGCTGCCCGAGGCCCGGTCCGGGCTGACCGCCGTGACCACGGCCGGCCTGACCTACCTGATCGGCGGCGCCGACGGCCCGCGGCGCGTGCCGACCGTCCTCAGGACCGCGGACGGCATCCATTTCTCGGTCGTGGCGAGGCTGCCCGTCCCGGTCGCCTTCACCGCGGCCGTCGCGTCCCGCGGGAATCTCTGGGTCTTCGGCGGCATGACCGCCGCCGGCCCGACGAACGCCATCCAGCGGGTAGATCCGCGTAGCGGCCGGGCGGAGGTCGTCGGCAGGCTGCCGCGACCGCTCGCCGCCGAGGCCGCCCTCGTGCTGGGCGGCCGGATCTTCCTGGCCGGCGGCCTGACCGCTCCCGCCGGCGGCTCGCCCGCGGCCGATTCGCCCGCGGCCGGCCCGCTCCGTGCCAGCGCCGCGGTGCTCGGGGTCGGTCCCTCCGGCACAGCCGCCACGTTGGCGGCGACCTTGCCGATGCCCGTCGCGCGCGCGGCCGGCGCCGTCGTCCGCGGGACCGGCTACCTGGTCGGGGGCACGGATGGGTCGCGCGCTGTGCCCGCGGTCGTGGCGCTGCGGCTCGTTCCGCCCGGGAAGGCGGTTCCGGCGAGCACGGCCAGCGCTGGCGGCACCGGTGTCAGGGCAGATTCGCTTGCGACGAAGCTCCGGCCCGCCACCGCCGGGTCGATGGCCGCTCCCGGCCCGGCGTCGGCCGGCTGGATCGCCGCCATGCCGTGGCTGGGCCCGGCCACTGGCAGGGGACATCTCGCCCCGGGTTCGGATCCCGCCGCACTCCCGGCAGCCGTGCTAGTCGCCGATCACCTGAACAACCGGCTGGTGATCATCGACCCGCAGGGCCGGGTGAGGTGGGTGTTCCCCAGGCCAGGCGACCTGGCGCCCAGGCAGACATTCCGGGTGCCCGACGACGCCTTCTTCTCGCCCGACGGCAGGTACATCATCGCGACCCAGGAGGATGACCAGGTCATCTCGGTGATCAGCGTCGCCGCTCGGAAGATCGTGTACCGCTACGGCAAGCCAGGCATGCCAGGAACGGGCCCCGATCGGGCGGACAATCCAGACGATGCGCTGCTCATGCCGTCCGGCGACATCATCGCGGCTGACATCAAGAACTGCCGCGTCCTCGTCGTCGCTCCCCCGGCGCACCGGCCGCTGCGCGTCATCGGCCAGACCACCCAACCCTGCGCGCATGACCCGTCCCGCCACTTCGGCAGCCCGAACGGGGCGTTCCCGACCAGCAGCGGCGGATACTTGGTCACCGAGATCAACGGCGACTGGGCGGACTGCGTGGACCTGAACGGCCAGGTCCGGTGGTCGGTCAACCCGCCGGGAGTCAGCTACCCTTCCGATACCAACGAGGTCAGTCCTGGCCGTTACCTGACGGTCGATTACTCAAACCCTGGGCAGGTGGTCGAGTTCACCCGGCGCGGGCGGGTGCTCTGGCGGTTCGGCGGACTCGACCAGCCATCGCTGGCGCTCCCGGTTCCCAACGGGGACGTGCTGCTGAATGACGACTTCAACCACCGGATTATCGTTATCGATCCAGCAAACAATCGCATCGTCTGGCAGTACGGCCACACGGGGATCGCCGGCCGGTCGCCGGGTTACCTGAACGACCCCGACGGCCTCGACCTGGTGCCGCCGGACTCCTTCCTGATCAGGCACGCGACGACCATGGGCCAGCCGTAACAGCGGCGGAACCTGGTCGGCTCCCCCTGCCACGCCCGCGCCGCGCACCGTCTGTCACCTGGCTAATCCCGCCGGTATCGTCGCCGAGTCGGAGTTCCAGGCGCAGCGGCAACAGATCATCAACGGGATCTGACGGCCGCCGCGGGCCGCCGGACCTCAAGGCGGTCGAGCAGTTCCGCGGTGACCCGCGAGACCGCGTCGACGGCCGCGTTGAACGCCTCGGCGTTGTGCGCCGCCGGCGCCCGGAATCCGCTGATCTTGCGCACGTACTGCAGGGCGGCCGCCCGCACGTCCTGCTCGGTTACCTGCTCAGTGTAGGGCTCTCGCAAGGTCTTGATGCTTCGGCACATGGACCCCAACCTAGCCGGGCCGGGCCACCGCCCGGTCACCACGCCAGCTTGCGCCCGCGCCGACGACATTGCGGCAATCCCCCGATGCCAGCCGGGCACGCCGACCGGATCGGCCAGATGACCGGCGCGGGGCTCGCCGGCCGCCGCCGCGAGGCCATTCTGCCCGTGCTGCACGGCGACGCGCACGCCGGGAATCTGCTTCGATGGGTAGCGGCTGGATGTGGGTCGATCTTGAGGAGACCTGCGGTGGTCATCGCGAGTTCGATCTCGCGGTCCTGGCCAGCACCTCGCAGGAAGGAACGGTACGACCCTTCACTTAACTGCGCCCCAGCAACTCGCGGCACCCGAGCAACCCGCGCCCCCGCAGTGACCCACGCACACCCGCAGCGGCCCCACGCACACCCGGCGCGGCCCGAGCACGCGCGTGAACTGGCACCATGGGGAGGTCATGACGCTTACCGAACTGGTGCCCGAGTCCACCGGCCCCGACGCGCTGTACGCCGCCTTCACCCAGTGGGCCGACACCCAGGGGTTCGCCCTGTACCCGCACCAGGACGAGGCCCTGATCGAGATCGTGTCCGGCGCGAACGTCATCCTGTCCACCCCGACCGGGTCAGGCAAGAGCCTGGTCGCCACGGCCGCCCACTTCGCCGCGCTGGCGGGCGGAGACCGCAGCTTCTACACCGCGCCGATCAAGGCGCTGGTCTCGGAGAAGTTCTTCGCGCTCTGCGACGTCTTCGGCCCGGTCAACGTCGGGATGATGACCGGCGACGGCAGCGTCAACGCGGAGGCGCCGATCATCTGCTGCACCGCCGAGGTGCTCGCCAACATCGCGCTGCGGTACGGCGCCGAGGCGGACGCCGACCTGGTGGTCATGGACGAGTTCCACTACTACGCCGACCCGGACCGCGGCTGGGCCTGGCAGGTGCCGCTGATCGAGTTGCCGCGGGCCCAGTTCCTGCTCATGTCGGCCACGCTCGGCGACGTCACCAGGTTCGAGCAGGACCTGATCCGCCGGACCGGGCGCGCCACCGCGGTGATCAAGTCCGCCGAGCGCCCGGTCCCGCTGACGTTCCGGTTCGTGCTCGACCCGCTGCACGAGACGATCACCGAACTGCTCGCCACCAAGCAGGCGCCGATCTACGTCGTCCACTTCACCCAGGCGGCCGCGATCGAGCAGGCGCAGGCGCTGATGAGCGTCAACGTGTGCAGCCGGGCCGAGAAGGACGCGATCGCCGAGCTGATCGGCAAGTTCCGGTTCTCCGCGGGCTTCGGCAAGACGCTGTCCCGCCTGGTCAGGCACGGCATCGGGGTGCACCACGCCGGGATGCTGCCCCGCTACAGGCGCCTGGTCGAGACGCTGGCCCAGGCCGGGCTGCTCAAGGTGATCTGCGGCACCGACACCCTCGGCGTCGGCATCAACGTGCCGATCAGGACCGTGCTGTTCACCTCGCTGAGCAAGTACGACGGCAACACCACGCGCCTGCTCCAGGCGCGGGAGTTCCACCAGATCGCCGGCCGGGCCGGGAGGGCCGGGTTCGACGACGCGGGCATGGTCGTGGTCCAGGCTCCCGAGCACGTCATCGCCAACGAGAAGGCGCTGGCCAAGGCCGGCGACGACCCGAGGAAGCGCCGCAAGGTGGTGCGGAAGAAGCCGCCGCCCGGCCTGGTTTCGTGGGGCCAGCCGACGTTCGACCGGCTGGTCGCCGCCGAGCCGGAGCCGCTGAGGTCGAGCTTCGCGGTCAGCCACGCGATGCTGCTCAACGTGATCGCCCGCCCGGGCGACGCGTTCGCGTCGATGCGGCACCTGCTGACCGGCAACCACGAGGACCGGCCGGCCCAGCGCCGCCACATCCACCGGGCGATCCAGGTCTACCGGGCGCTGCTGGCCGGCGGCGTGGTCGAGAGACTGGACCAGCCCGACGAGGCGGGCAGGATGGTCAGGCTCACCGTCGACCTGCAGGAAGATTTCGCCCTTAACCAACCTCTCTCGCCGCTCGCCCTGGCCGCCGTCGAGTTGCTCGACGTGACATCGCCTGACTACCCGCTCGACGTGCTCTCGGTGATCGAGTCGACTCTCGACGACCCCAGGCCCGTGCTCGCCGCGCAGCTCTTCAAGGCGCGCGGCGAGGCGATCGCCGATATGAAGGCCGAGGGCGTGGACTACGAGACCAGGATGGAGCGGCTCGAGTCGGTCAGCTACCCGCAGCCGCTCGCCGACCTGCTCGAGTCCGCCTACCAGATCTACAAGCAGGGCCATCCGTGGGTCGCCGACTACGAGCTCAGTCCCAAGTCGGTGGCCAGGGACATGTACGAGCGGGCGATGACGTTCAGCGAGTACATCGCCTGGTGCGGCCTGGCCAGGTCCGAAGGGCTGCTGCTGCGCTACCTCGCCGACTCCTACAAGGCGCTGCGCCGGACCGTGCCCGAGGAGTCCAAGACCACCGAGCTCGTCGACCTGATCGAGTGGCTCGGCGAGATGGTGAGGCAGGTCGACTCCAGCCTGCTCGACGAGTGGGAGCGGCTCGCCAACCCGGACGCGGCCGAAGCCGAGGCCGTCGGCCAGCTGGACGAGCGGCCACCGGCCGTGACCGGCAACGTGCGGGCGTTCCGGGTCCTGGTGCGCAACGCGCTGTTCCGCCGGGTCGAGTTCGCCGCCCTGCGCCGCTGGGACGAGCTCGGCGATCTGGACGCCCAGGCGGGCTGGGACGCAGACGCCTGGGCCGACGCGCTCGAGCCGTACTTCGCCGAGCACGGCGAGATCTCCACGGCCGCCGACGCCCGCGGCCCCGCAATGCTGATCATCGACGACTCGGACCAGCACCTCTGGCGGGTACGCCAGATCTTCGACGACCCGGCGGGCGACCACGACTGGGGCTTCTCCGCCGAGGTGGACCTGGCCGGCTCTGACGACGCCGGCGAGGCGGTCATCTGGGTCACCGCCGTCGGCCAGCTCTAACCCGCCCAGCAAGCGGGCGACCCCGGCAGGCCGCCCGGCCGCCCCGAACATCGATGTGGCAGCGATGTCCCGCACGGCGCAGTCCGGCGAACTTCGATGTGGCAGCGCTGTTCACCGGCGGACATCGATGTGGCAACGCTGTTCTGGGCAGCGCTCGCCGACGGACATCGATGTGGCAACGTTGTTCGCCTGGGCGCGCGGGCGGAGCGCGGCGGACCAGCGGGCGGGTCGGGCCGGCCCGACTCGCCCCGCCCCGCCGCCGGCCAGCACGCGGCACGCACCGCCGCGCTCACGCGAAGCGGGCGCCCACCTCGTCGGCGTCGACGATGCGGACGCCGAGCGGGAGCAGCGAGATCGGGATCAGCTTGAAGTTCGCCAGGCCCAGGGGTATCCCGATGATCGTCAGGCACATGATCACGCCGGTGACCAGGTGACCGACGGCCAGCCACCAGCCGAACAGGATGATCCAGACGATGTTGCCGATCAGCGAGCCAACGCCGGCGTCCCCGCGCGGCACCGTCGTCCGGCCGAACGGCCAGAGCACGTAGTTCGCGATCCGGAACGCGGCGATACCGAACGGGATCGTGATGACCAGGATGCACGCGACGATGCCGGCCAGCACATAGGCGATCGCCAGCCAGATCCCGCAGAACACCAGCCAGATCAGATTAAGGATCAACCGCACGTCCTGCCACCTCTGTCCTCGTCAGCCGACGCCGGGCAAGGCCAGGCCGAGCAGGCTGTCCAGCCCGACGGTCAGGCCGGGCGGCAGCGACGCGATCCCCCGTACCGCCGCCAGCACCCCCGGCATGAACGATGCCCGGTCGAGCGAGTCGTGCCTGATCGTCAGCGTCTCTCCGTGCCCGCCGAGCAGCACCTCCTGGTGCGCCACCAGGCCGGCCAGCCGCACTGAGTGCACATGTACCCCGTCCACGACCGCGCCACGCGCCCCGTCGAGCTGCGTCGCGGTCGCGTCAGGACCGTGCCCCAGGCCGGCGGCCGACCGGGCGGCGGCGATCAGGGCGGCGGTCCTGGCGGACGTTCCCGACGGCGCGTCGATCTTGCCAGCATGGTGCAGCTCGACGATCTCCGCCGACTCGAAGAACCGGGCCGCCCGCGCCGCGAACGTCATCATCAGCACGGCGCCGACCGAGAAATTGGGGACAACGAGAACCCTGGGCTTACTCGCTCCCGCCGCCCCGTTCGTGCCCGTGGCGCCCGCCACGATGTCGGCCGCCTCGGCGAGCCTGGCCCCGTCGAAGCCGGACGTCCCGATCACCGTGTTCAGGCCCGACCCCACGCACCAGGCCAGGTTCTCCATCACCGCCGCCGGGCTGGTGAAGTCGACGACGACGTCGCAGCCGCGCAGCGCGTCGCGCGAGTCGCCGACGTCGACCCCGGCGGCCAGCTCGAGATCGCCGGCCGACCGCACGGTCTGGCATACCAGCGATCCCATCCGGCCCTTGGCACCGAGCACTCCGACCTTGATCACCTTGCTCCTCCGTCGGTCAGGCGGCGACGGCCGCCGCGAACGAGTCGGCATCGTCGTAGGGACCCACGACGGCCAGCGCCTTCGGCTGGGACAAGATGGCGACGGCCACGTCGCGCACGTCGTCAAGGGTCACGGCGTCGATCCTGGCCAGGATCTCGTCGACCGGCTCGAGCTTCGGGTAGACGAGCTCGGACTTGCCGATCCTGGTCATCCGGGAGGCCGGGTCCTCGAGGCCGAGCACGATCGAGCCGCGCAGCTGGCCCTTGCCGCGGTCGAGCTCCTCCTTGGTCAGGCCGCCGTCGCAGACCTTCGCGATCTCCTCGGCGCAGATCGCCAGCACCTCGTCGGCCTTGGCCGGCAGGCAGCCGGCGTAGATGCCCCACATGCCGATGTCGGCGTGCTGGGAGTTGAAGCTGTAGACCGAGTAAGCGAGCCCGCGCTTTTCCCTGATCTCCTGGAACAGCCGCGACGACATCCCGCCGCCGAGTGCCGCGTTCAGCACGCCGAGCGTGAACCGCCGGTCATCGGTCCTGGCCAGGCCGGCGCAGCCGAGCACCAGGTTCGCCTGCTCGATCGGCCGCGAGATCAGCCGGACGCCTGTGCCGGCGCCGACCTCTGGCCCGGCCCTGCCTGGCAGCCTCGGCGGGGTCGGCACCGCCTGCTCCTTCATGGCCTGCGCGAAACAGTGGCTGGTGAGCTCGACCACCTCATCGTGATCGAGCCGCCCGGCGGCGGCCACGACCAGGTTCTCCGGCGAGTACCTGGCCGCGTAGTGCTCGGCGATCTGGCTCCTGGAGATCGCGTTGATCGAGTCGACGGTGCCGAGGATCGGCCGGCCGAGCGGGGTGTCGCCGAACAACTGCCAGCCGAAGGCCTCGTGCGCGGTGTCGGACGGGTCGTCGTCGGTCATGGCGATCTCTTCGAGGATCACCGCGCGCTCCGCCTCGACCTCGTTCGGCTCCAGCAGCGACCCGGTCACCATGTCGGCCAGCACGTCGATCGCCAGCGGCAGGTCGGCGTCGAGCACCCGTGCGTAGTAGCAGGTGTACTCCTTGGCGGTGAACGCGTTCAGCTCGCCGCCGACCGCGTCGATCGCCGCCGAGATGTCCAGCGCCGACCGCCTGGCCGTGCCCTTGAACAGCAGGTGCTCCAGGTAGTGCGTCGCGCCGGCGTGGCTGAGGTCCTCGTCACGCGATCCGACGCCGACCCAGATCCCGAACGACGCCGACCTGACCGACGGCAGCGACTCGGTGATGATCCGCAGCCCGCCAGGCAGCACCGTGCGGCAGACGACGCCCTCGCCGTCGGACAGCCGCTCGGTGCCTGACCGCCGCCCGCCAGCGGTCATGAGTTGCCGGACTCGCGCTCGCGATACCTGGTGCGGTGGTGCTCACCGCCCCGGCGTTCACCACCTCGCCCGCGGTCGCCCCTCTCGCCCCGGTCCCTGCCCCGGTCGCCTCGGTCGCCTCGGTCGCCACGGTCGCCGCCGCCGAGGTCCTCGCCCGCCGCCTCGCGCTCGACGACCTCGACCGGCACCAGCGACAGCTTGCCCCGGTCGTCAACCTCGCGGATCTCAACCTGGATCTTGTCGCCCACCTTGATCACGTCGTCGACGTTCTCGATCCGCACCCCGCCGTGCAGCTTACGGATCTGGGTGATGTGCAGCAGCCCGTCCTTGCCGGGCAGCAGCGACACGAAGGCGCCGAACGCGGTGGTCTTCACCACGGTCCCGAGGAAGCGCTCGCCGACCTCGGGGATGTGCGGGTTCGCGATCGCGTTGATCGCCGTCCGCGCGGCCTCGGCGGAGGTGCCGTCGGTGGCGCCGATGTAGATGGTGCCGTCGTCCTCGATGGTGATCTCTGCGCCCGTGTCCTCCTGGATCGAGTTGATCATCTTGCCCTTCGGGCCGATGACCTCGCCGATCTTGTCGACCGGGACCTTCACGGTGATGATCCGCGGCGCGTGCTCGCTCATGTCGGCCGGCGCGCTGATCGCCTCGCGCATCACCCCGAGTATCGTCAGCCTGGCGTGACGGGCCTGCGTCAGCGCGGCGCCGAGCACCGACGCGGGGATGCCGTCGAGCTTGGTGTCGAGCTGCAGGGCGGTGATGACGTCCCTGGTGCCGGCGACCTTGAAGTCCATGTCGCCGAACGCGTCCTCTGCGCCCAGGATGTCGGTCAGCGTGACGTAGTTGCCGCCCTCGTAAATCAGGCCCATCGCGATGCCGGCCACCATGTCCCTCAGCGGGACGCCGGCGTCGAGCAGCGACATCGTCGACGCGCAGACCGATCCCATCGAGGTGGAGCCGTTCGACCCGATGGCCTCGGAGACCTGCCGGATCGCGTAAGGGAACTCCTCGCGGGTCGGCAGCACGGGGATCAAGGCCCGCTCGGCCAGCGCACCGTGCCCGATCTCGCGTCGCTTCGGCGAGCCGACCCGGCCGGTCTCGCCGGTCGAGTACGGCGGCATGTTGTAGTTGTGCATGTAGCGCTTGGTCCGCTCCGGATTGAGCGTGTCGATCATCTGCTCCATCCGTAGCATGTTCAGCGTGGTCACGCCGAGCACCTGGGTCTCGCCGCGCTCGAACAGCGCCGAGCCATGGACTCGCGGTATCACGCCCGCCTCCGCGGACAACTGCCTGATGTCGGCGAGCCCGCGCCCGTCGATCCGCACGCCGTCCCTGGTGATCCGCTCCCTGACCAGCTTCTTGGTCAGTGACCTGAACGCCCCGCCGATCTCGTTCTCGCGGCCCTCGAACTTCGCCGCGACCCGCTCGGTCACGGCCGCTTGGATCCGGTCTGTCTCGGCGCCTCGCTCCTGCTTGCCGGCGATGGTCAGCGCGGCGGCGAGCTCGGCCGACGCCTCGGCGGCGACGGCCTCGTAGACATCGGGCTGGTAGTCGGTGAAGACCGGGAACGCGGCAGTCTGTTTGGCCGCGGCGGAGGCTACGTGCTGCTGCGCCTCGCACACGGTCTTGATGAACGGCTTGGCTGCCTCGAGGCCCTGGGCAACGATCTCCTCGGTCGGGCCGACGGCGCCGCTGGACGAGTCGGCGATCAGCCGCAGCGTGCGCGGCGTGGACTCGGCCTCCACCATCATGATCGCGACGTCGCCGTCCTCGAGCACCCGGCCAGCCACGACCATGTCGAAGGTGGCCTCCTCGAGCTGGGGATGGGTCGGGAAGCCGACCCACTGGCCCTTGATCAGCGCCACCCGCACTCCGCCGATCGGGCCCGCGAACGGCAGGCCGGACAACTGCGTGGAGAGCGAGGCCGCGTTGATGGCCACGACATCGTAGAGATGCTCAGGATGAAGCGCCATGATCGTCTCGACGACCTGCACCTCGTTGCGCAGGCCCTTGACGAACGACGGCCGCAGCGGCCGGTCGATCAGGCGGCAGGTGAGGATCGCGTCTTCCGACGGCCGGCCCTCACGACGGAAAAACGAGCCGGGAATCCGGCCCGCCGCGTACATCCGCTCCTCCACATCCACGGTGAGCGGGAAGAAATCCAGGTTCTCCTTGGGGTGCTTGGAAACCGTGGTCGCCGACAGCACCATCGTCTCGTCATCCAGGTAGACGACGGCCGAGCCGGACGCCTGCTTAGCCAGGCGGCCGGTCTCGAATCTGATCTTGTGTACGCCGAACGCGCCGTTGTCGATAACGGCTTCGGCGGTGTGCACACCCTCCATGGGGTGAGACCTCCTTGCATGAGGTCCCGCGTCCGCCCGCCGCCAGCGGAGCGTCGTCGGCGTCCAGTCTGCTGGACGGAAGCTGCCGACCGGTCTTCGATCGAAGCCCTCGGATCGGCCCTGCCGGCGATGAGCCGCAACGCAGGCCTATCCGAGAACCACTACCGAGGACCGGCCCTCAGGCACGCTGAGCGCTCCGGGCCGGGACTGCGGGACGTTTTCCGGTTGTTACCTCGGGTCTGGGTTCGTGGGGTGTTATTCAGTTGACAGCGGGCGATTCACCGCCCAAGTCCCCGACCACCAATGTAGCGCCAGCGGCCAGCGCAGCGCGATACGTCGCCGCCCGTGCACGCCCGAGCGCGTCATGTGGCTCGGGTGCATCCCTAACGGCGCAGGCCGAGCTTCTCGATCAGCGCGCGGTAGCGGTTGATGTCCTCGCGGGCCAGGTACTGCAGCAGGCGCCGGCGGCGCCCGACGAGCAGCAGCAGCCCGCGGCGGCTGTGGTGGTCGTGCTTGTGCACCTTCAGGTGCTCGGTCAGATCACCGATCCGCTTGCTCAGCACCGCGATCTGGACCTCCGGCGAGCCGGTGTCACCCTCACTTGTCGCGTGCGCGGAGATGATCTCCCTCTTTACTTCGCTGTCGAGCGGCACAGTTTTCCCTCTTGTCGTTGGCCATCGGTTCTGCTGCGGCGCGGGTACACGCGGGTATGCGTAATCCGCACCGAGCGGCGGGAGGGCGCGGGCGGAACTGCCCTGCACCCGGGTCGGCAAGCCGCATGAGGGCGCAGCGAGCCAGGCCAGATACTTCAGCCTCAGCTACGCTATCATGCCCGGCCGACGCGATTCGCCGCCGCGCCTTCGGGGCAGCCGGCTCACGACGGCGGACCCGTCGCACCGGACGCCGTCGGGCCGGACGCCGTCGGGCCGGACGCCGTCGGGCCGGGTAACGACGGTGTCACGGATTCGTACCGGGAACGATCATCTCGCGGGCGGTGTCGACGTCCCTGCGCATCTGCTCGACGAGCTCGTCGACGGATCCGAATTTGACCTGGTGCCGGATCCGCTCGGCGAACTCGACCGCCACATGCACCCCGTACAGGTCCAGATCGTCCCGGTCAAGCGCGTAGGCCTCGACGGACCGCTCCTCCCCGTCGAACGTCGGGTTGGAACCCACCGAGATCGCGGCCGGCCAGCGCTCAAGCTCGGTGCCGTCGGTGTCCAGGCTGGCCAGCCAGCCCGCGTAGACGCCGTCGGCAGGGATCGCCGTGTGCGGCGGCGGCTCCGCGTTCGCGGTGGGGAAGCCCAGCGCCCGCCCGCGCCGGTGACCGCGCACGATCACGCCCTCCACCCGGTGCGGCCGCCCGAGGTCGACGGCCGCGGCCGCCACGTTCCCGGCCGACAGCAGGTCTCTGATCCCGCTCGAGGAGACCGTGATCCCGTGGTCGGCCAGCAGCGGGACGCCCTCGGCGGCGAACTCGTACTTCTCGCCAAGCTCGGCGAGCAGCGCGACGTTGCCGGCCGCCTTATGGCCGAACCTGAAGTTCTCGCCGATCACGACGGCGGCCGCGTGCAGCCCGTCGACCAGCACGGACCGGACGAACTCCTCGGCCGGCAGCTGGGAGAACTCGTAGGTGAACGGCAGCACGCAGACTGCTGCGGCACCCAGCCTGCCGAGCAACTCGGCCCGGTACCTGGGCGTGCAGAGCAGGGGCGGATGCGATCCCGGGCGCACCACCTCGTCCGGATGCGGGTCGAAGGTGACGACCACGAGCCGCAGGCCGAGGCCGGCACCGACCTCGGCGGCCCTGGCCACGATCCGCTGGTGGCCGCGGTGCACGCCGTCGAACACGCCGATGGTGACGACGGACCTGCCCCAGGTCTCTGGTACGTCATGCAGCCCCTGCCAGCGGTACACCGTCAACGTCCTTTCCGCAGAACCGGCGCGCGCGGCACTCGCCGCCGCCCGGACTGCGGACGGCCGGCTCGCCGCCGCGGGCCGCACCTCGCGACCGGCCCGATCCGCGGCCGGCGCCTGCCGCTACCAGCGTAGTAAGTCGGTGCCGCGCTGCCCGACGCGCACCGTGACCCGGCGCATGACGACGCCATCAAGGCGCGAACACCGCCAGCGACCGCAGTTCCCCACCCCGGCTGACGAGCAGCGCGGTCAGGGTGCCGTCGGGGGCGAACGCGGCGACGGGCGCGTCCGCGGCCCGGGCGGTAGCGGCGGGCGTGTCGTGACCGGCCAGCACCGCGGCGGGCAGCCTGGCGCCGTGCGAGACGAGCCTGGCCTCGTCGGCGCTGAGCTGCACCGACCCGAACGCCTCCGCCGCCGCCTGCGCCAGCGGGGTGTACTCGAACCTCGCTGCGAGCTGGCCGAGGGTCCTCGCCTCGCCGATCAGGTACGGGCCGACCCTGGTCCGGCGCAGCGCCACCAGATGCCCGCCGGTGCCCAGCACCGCGCCCAGGTCGCGGGCGATGGCCCTGATGTAGGTGCCGCTCGAGCAGGTCACCGCGACGTCGACGTCCAGCAGGCCGTCGCCGGCCGGCCGGGTGGCGAGCAGATCGAGCCTGCTGATCGTGACCGGCCTGGCGGACAGCTCGGGAGCGGCCCCCGACCTGCTCAGGCGGTAAGCCCGCTGGCCGCTGACCTTGATCGCGCTGATCTGCGGCGGCACCTGGCTGATCTCGCCCTCGAACCCCGCCAGCGCCGCGCGCAGCTTCTGCTCGGAGACGCCGCTCACCGGCCTGACGGGACTGGCCGGCGGCAGGACGTCTCCATCGGCGTCGTCGGTGTCCGTCGAGTGGCCGAGCCTGATCGTCGCCGCGTACTCCTTCTCGGTCAGCGCGAGGTGTCCGAGCAGCCTGGTGGCCTTCTCGACCCCGACCACCAGCACCCCGGTCGCCATCGGGTCGAGCGTGCCCGCGTGCCCGACCCGGCGCGTGCCGGCCAGCCGCCGGATCCGCGCGACGACGTCATGCGACGTCATCCCGCCTGGCTTGTCGACGATGACCAGCCCGGACTCGGCCACCAGGTCAGCCACTTCCGGCGACCGTCACGGCGCTCGCCGCAGCGGCCGCGGTGCTCTCGGCGCTCTCGGCGGCCGGCTCGCCGCGCGTCACGGCTGCTCGTCCTCCGGCTCGCCGGTCTCGCGGTACGGGTCGGGATCGCCCGCGTGCACGGCGCCGGCCCGGTTCGCGGCGAGCCGGGCATCGGCTTCCTTCGCCCTGGTCACCAGGTCCTCGATGGAGCGGGCACCCTCCTGCAGCGTGTCCCGCTCGAACGTGATCGACGGGGTGTGCTTGAGCCCGGTCTGCCTGCCGACCTCCGAGCGGATCAGGCCGGTCGCGCTGGCCAGGGCCGCCGCCGTGGCGGCCGTCTCCTCGGCCGAGCCGTAGACCGTGTAGAAGACGGTCGCGTCGCGCAGGTCGCCGGTCACCCGGGTGTCGGTCACCGTGACGAATCCCAGCCGCGGGTCCTTGACCCTCCGCTCGAGCATCTCCGCGACGATCTGGGTGATCCGCTCTCCGAGCCGCCGGGCCCTCGCCGGGTCCATCCTGCTCACTCTCCTTCGTCGTTGAACAGCCGCTGCCGCGCGGACAGCAACTCGATGCCCGGGCGCGCGGCGACGAACCGCTCGCAGGCCTCGAGCACCTCTGCGGCGTGCATCGCCGTAGAGGTCACCACGGCTACGCCGATCTCCGTCCTGCGGTGCAGGTCCAGGTGCCCGGTCTCGGCGACCGCCAGGCCGGGGAACTTCCTGTGCACCTCGGCGATCAGCGGCCTGACCTCGGAGCGCTTCTGCTTCAGCGACCTGACATCGCCGAGCAGCACGTCCAGTGTCAGCGCACCCACGTACACGCCAGCGCCCCTTCGTCACCGCCTCGCGCGCCCGCCACGGGATCGGGCAGCCAGGTCACGGCCGGCCCGCGAGCGGGCCGGCCCCGCTGCCTCAGGCCCGCGGCTTCTCGCGCATCTCGAACGTCTCGATCACGTCGCCGACCTTGACGTCGCCGTAGCCGAGTCCGATACCGCACTCGAAGCCCTCGCGGACCTCGGTAGCATCGTCCTTGAACCGGCGCAGCGACTCGATGGCGAGGCTGTCCGAGACCACCACGCCATCCCTGACCAGGCGGGCCTTGGAGTTCCTGGTGATCGTGCCCGACCGGACGATGCATCCGGCCACGTTGCCGATCCTGGGGACCCGGAAGACCTCCCTGACCTCGGCAGTCCCGAGCTGCACCTCCTCGAACTCCGGCTTCAGCATGCCCTTGAGCGCGGCCTCGATCTCTTCGATCGCCTGGTAAATGATCGAGTAGTACCTGATGTCCACGCCTTCGCGCTGGGCAAGCTCGCCCGCCCGGCCGGCCGGACGGACGTTGAAGCCGATGATCACGGCGTCGGAGGCGATCGCGAGGTTGACGTCGTCCTGGGTGATCGCGCCGACACCGCGGCCGATCACCCGCAGCACGACGTCCTCGCCCACGTCGATCTTGAGCAGCGCGTCCTCCAGCGCCTCGACCGAACCGGACACGTCACCCTTGATGATCAGCAGCAGTTCCTCGCGCGCGCCCGACTTGAGCGCGGACTCGAGGTCCTCGAGCGTGACCCGCGGCCGTCGCTGGGCGAACTGGGCGGTCCGCTCCCTGGCCTCGCGCCGCTCGGCGATCTGCCTCGCCACCCGGTCGTCGTCGACAACCAGGAAGCTGTCGCCGGCGTCGGGCACCGCCGTCAGGCCGAGTACCTGGACCGGCCTGGACGGCCGCGCCTCCGCCACCTGCTCGCCACTGTCGCCCAGCATCGCCCTGACCCGGCCGTGAGCGTCGCCGCAGACGATCGAATCCCCGACCTTCAGCGTTCCGCGCTGCACGAGAACGGTCGCCACGGGCCCGCGCCCCTTGTCGAGGTGGGCCTCGATCGCGACACCCTGAGCCTGCTGGTTCGGGTTGGCGCGCAGGTCGAGCTCGGCGTCGGCGGTCAGCACGACCGCCTCGAGCAGCTCCTTGATGCCCGTGCCGTTCCGCGCGGACACGTCGACGAACAGCGACTGACCGCCGAACTCCTCGGCGACCAGGCCGTACTCGGTGAGCTGAGCCCGCACCCTGGCCGGGTCGGCACCCTCCTTGTCGATCTTGTTGACCGCCACCACGATCGGCACGCCTGCCGCCTGGGCGTGGTTCAGCGCCTCGGTGGTCTGCGGCTTCACGCCGTCGTCGGCCGCCACGACCAAGATCACCAGGTCGGTGGTCTCCGCGCCGCGGGCGCGCATCGCGGTGAACGCCTCGTGACCGGGGGTGTCGATGAACGTGATCGCCCGTTCCTGCCCGTCCACCTCGGTGTTCACCTGGTACGCGCCGATGTGCTGGGTAATGCCGCCCGCCTCGTGCGCGACCACGTTGGTGTGCCTGATCGCGTCGAGCAGCTTGGTCTTGCCGTGGTCGACGTGGCCCATCACGGTCACCACCGGCGGCCTGGACTCCAGGTCGGACTCGTCGCCCTCGTCCTCGCCGAACTCGATATCGAACGTCTCGAGCAGCTCGCGGTCCTCTTCCTCCGGCGAGACGACCTGGACGTTGAAGTTCAGCTCCGCGCCGAGCAGCTGGAGCGTCTCGTCGTTGACCGACTGCGTCGCGGTCACCATCTCGCCGAGGTGGAACAGCACCTGCACCAGCGAGGCCGGGTTGACCCCGATCTTGTCGGCGAAGTCGCTCAGCGACGCACCCCGGGACAGCCGGATGACCTGGCCGTTACCGCGCGGTATCGACACGCCGCCGATCGACGGCGCCTGCATGTTGTCGAACTCCTGGCGCCGCTGCTTCTTCGACTTCCGGCCGCGAGACGGACGTCCGCCTGGCCTGCCGAACGCACCCTGGGTGCCGCCGCGGCCGCGGCCGCCGCCGCCCGGCCGCGCAGGTCCCCCGCCGGCCCGCGGCGCGCCGCCGCCGCCGGGACCGCCGCGCCCGGCCCCGGGGCCGCCGCGGCCGCCGGGCCTGGTGCTGACGCCGGGACCGCCGGAGCCGCCGCCACCGCCCTGGCCGCCGCGGCCCGCGAACGGGCGCGGCGGCATGCTGTTCGGGTTCGGCCGCGGACCGCCGGGACGCCCGCCGCCCGGCCGTCCGGCATCGCCGGGCCCGCCGGGTCCCGGCCTGCCCATCGGGCGCGGGCCGGCTGGCCTCGGCCCGCCCGCCGCGCCTGGCGTCCCCGGCCGGCCCGCCGGCTGACCAGGCGCGCCGCCCGCGTACCCGGCAGGCCCGGCCGGCCCGGCCGCGCCCGGCTGGCCCGGCCTGCGGGTGGACCCCATGCCCGACCCCGTCGGGCTGAACGGGTTGTTGCCCGGGCGCGGACCTGGCCTGGGCGCCCCCGGCCGCGGGCCTGGCGTGGCGCCGCCCGCCTGGCCGGGCCTGGCCGATCCCGGCACCGGCCTGGGCTGGCCGCCGTCCCCGGTGCCCGCGGACGGCCGCTGGGCCGCCGCGGCGGGCTGCTCGGGCTGCGAGAACGGCACCTGCGGCACGCCGGGCGCCGCCGGGCGTCCCGCGTCCTCGCGCGGCGCCCCGGCCGTCCCTGGCGCGCGCTCGGCCGGGGCAGCAGGCTGGCCAGGGCCCGCCTCCGCGGTCGCGGCCGGCCGGCTCTCCGGCGCTTCCTCGACGGCCGGCTGGCCCGTCACGGCGGGCTCGGCGGCCGGCACCGCCGCGGCGCGGCCGTTCGCGGCGCGCTTGCTGCCGTCGGCGGCCACCTGATCCGCGGCCGCCTTGGCCGCCGCGGCCTGGCCGGCGAACGCCTCCTTGAGCCTGCGGACTACCGGCGCCTCGATAGTCGATGACGCCGAGCGGACAAATTCGCCCATCTCCTGGAGTTTGGCCATCACGGCCTTGCTCTCTACACCGAACTCCTTAGCGAGTTCGTAAACCCGGACCTTCGCCACTACGCTCCCTCTACTCGGCCCGGGATCCCGGGCCAGTCAGCCGGTCCGGGGCAGCGCATGCTCCGTCCGGCGTCAGTTGTTGCTGTTCATCGCCGCGTGCTCATCGAGCGCTCATTACAATCTCAGCCCGTCTTTCCGGCACAACCCGCTGCCGCCTGAATTCCTCGCCCGCCATCGCGCACATTACCGCCCGGGCCGACGTGCCGCCTGCGGCGGCCCGCAGCCCGGTCAGGTCCCGGCAAGATACCTGACGAGCCCGCCATCGGCGAGCGGTCCCGTTGCGCGCAGCGCTCTCGGAATCGCCCGGCGGCGCCTCGCTCGCTCCAAGCAGTCCGTGCTGGGGTGCAGGTACGCTCCCCTGCCCGGCCTGCGCGCCGCGGGGTCGGCGACGACCTCGCCGTCAACCGCCACAACGCGAAGCAAGTCCGACTTGGCGGCTCGCGCCCCGCATCCGACGCACGTCCTGATCACCGATCCGGGCATGCCTGGAAACATCGACCGCACAGCCGCTTCTCTTAGCTTACAGGGCCGGCGCGTCGGCAGCACCAGGCACCTGCGCCGCCCGCGATCCACCCTGGCCGCCGGCCGGCTGGCCGGCCCCGCCACCAGGCTCTCCTGCCCGGCTGCGTGCCTGTTCGCCCTGGCTGCCGCGCTGGCTGGCGGGACCCCTCGGCTGGTCGCTCGGGCGGCGGGGCTGATCGCTGCGGCTGCGGGGCTGCTCGCCCTGGTCGGCCTGGGTATCGGGCTGGATGTCGATACGCCAGTTGGTCAGCCGCGCGGCAAGCCGCACGTTCTGGCCTTCCTTGCCGATCGCCAGCGAGAGCTGGTAGTCGGGCACGATGACCTGCGCGACCCTGTTCGCCGCGTCGAGGACCCTGACCTGCGAGACCCGGGCAGGGGACAGCGCATGACCGACGAACTCGGCGGGATCCTCTGAGTAGTCGACGATGTCGATCTTCTCCCCGTGCAGCTCCGCCATCACGTTGCGCACCCGAGAGCCCATCGGCCCGATGCAGGAGCCCTTGGCGTTGACGCCTGACTGCCGCGCGATGACCGCGATCTTGGTCCGGTGGCCGGCCTCACGCGCGATCGCGGCGATCTCCACGGCGCCTGAGGCGATCTCGGGCACCTCGAGCGCGAACAGCTTGCGCACCAGGTTCGGGTGGGTACGCGACAGCGTGACCGACGGCCCCCTGAAACCCTTCCTGACGTGCAGGACGTAGCACTTGAGCCGCTCACCGTGCACGTACCGCTCACCGGGCACCTGCTCGGTCGGCGGCAGGATCGCCTCGATCCTGCCCAGATCGACCAGGACGGCCTTGGGATCCTTGCCCTGCTGGATGACCCCGGCCACGATGTTGCCCTCCTGGCCGGCGAACTCGCCGAAGGTGAGTTCGTCCTCGGCGTCGCGCAGCCGCTGCAAGATGACCTGGCCGGCCGTGGTCGCCGCGATTCTCCCGAAACCGGCCGGCGTGTCGTCGTATTCCCGCAGCCGCAGGCCGTTCTCGTCGGTCTCCGCCGCCCAGACGGTGACGTGCCCGGTGTTCCTGTCCACCTCCACCCGCGCGGTCGGCGCGGCGCCGTCGGACTTGTGGTACGCGACGAGCAGGGCATCCTCGATGGCCTTGATCACCAGGTCCATCGAGATGTCCTTCTCGGCCTCCAGGCTGCGCAGGACCGTTACGTCAATGTCCATCGGGTCCCTCCTCGTCCGGACCGCCGGCGGACTCACCGAATCCGTCGAGGCCGCCGGAGCCTGCCGTCTCGCCGGCATCGTCCTCGGCCGCCAGGCGGCCGAACTCCACCTGCACCCGGCCTGGTCCGAGCGCGCCGTAGCTCACCTTGCGCTGCGCACCGTCGATCTCCAGCATGACGCCCTGCTGATCGGCGTCGATCACTCTTGCCTCATGCTCAACGGGACCAGCGGGCACGTCCCGTTGCGAATCATGATCTTGATCGGTGAGCGGGACGACGACCAGCCTGCCGATCGCGCGCCGCCAGTGCCTGGGCTCGGTCAGCGGCCGGTCGACACCAGGCGAGGACACCTCGAGCGTGTAGGGCGCGTCGCCCATCGCGTTCCTCGCGTCGAGCCTGGCCGACAACTCGCGGCTGACCTCGGCGATGTCATCGAGGCTGACTCCGCCGTCGGCGTCCACCACGATGCGCAGCACCCGGCGGCGCCCGGCGGTGACGATCTTGACGCCCTCCAGGTCCATGTCGATCGCCTTCAGCACGGGCTCGATCAGGCTGGCAACTCGCGCCGTGTCCGCCGAGCCTGGAGCGCTGCCGCGGTTGCCAGGACCTGGCCTGCCGCCGTCATGACCGGGCCGCCCGCTGCCCGGGCCGCTGCCGCGGCCGGCCGAACCGCGGCCGCGCGCGTCACGCCGGGCACCGCCACGGCCGACGGCCCTTGCCTGACGCGGGGTGCCGCGACGGGAGTTCTCGCGCATCACGCCTCCTCGCCGGCGACCTGGACCTGTTTACCGGGCTCTAGCCTAGCCGGGACCGCGGCCCGCCGTTCTGACCTGTTGCTCTTCGCGGCCTGACGCGCCGCTACCCGGGCGGCTTGGCGCGCGGCGCGGGAGGTCAGGTCACGCGGCAGGATCCCGCATCGCCGCTGCGCGCATGGCATGCTTGTGGCGCAGCGAAGTATGCCGGGCCGATCGGGTCGGTCCGGCCGGCGGCCGACTGGAGGACGAGGGTCAGGTGAGGGCCGAACCCACCCGGCGGCTGGTGCTCGCTGCCGCGGGCGCAGGCTCGCTCGCGCTCGCGGGCTGCAAGGGCATCGCCGTGCTCGGCCCGCGCCCGAAGCCCGGCGCGGACGTCGTGGCCCTCACCCGCGCGATCGCCGCCGAGGAACTGATGATCGCCCGGTATCAGTCGGCGGCGGCCGCGCTGGCGGCGGCCGGAGGGTCAGGCGCGGCCGGCGGCAGCGGGGCGACGGCAGCGGGCGGCACGAAGGCCGGCAAGCGCGCGAGGGCGATGGTCGACGCGGTGCTTGCCGAGCACCGGGAGCACCTGGCGCAGCTGCGAGCGCGGCTGGTCCTGCCGCCCAGGCTGGCCACGGCGAGTCCGCGCCCGAGCCCGACGCCGCCGCCGCCGGTGCCAGCCGGGCGGCACAAGATCCTGGCCGGGCTCGCGGCCGCCGAGGCGGCGGCCTCGGACCGGCTGGTCGCCCAGCTACCGGCGGTTCCGCCCGCGGTCGCGCAGCTGATGGCGAGCATCGCCGCGTCCGAGGCCGCCCACGTGGTGCAGCTCGGCTATGGCAGGCTCGCCCCGTGACCGTGAACCAGGCCGGTCGCGGTCTCTCCGGCACGGGCAGCCCGCGGACCGGGAAGGACATCGCCGCGCTTGAGGCGGCCCTGGCCGCGGAGCAGGCCGCCAGCTACGGCTACGGCATCGTCGGGTCACACCTGACCGGGGTGAAGTTCGCGGCCGCAGCCGCCGACTGCGTCAAGCACGAGCGGGCCAGGGACAGCCTGACCGGCATGATCGCGGCGCGGGGCGGGCAGCCGCACCCGGCCGCGGCGGCTTACCGGATGCCGATCAAGGTGAGCACGGCCGCCCAGGCCAGGTCGCTCGCGATCCTGCTTGAGCGGCAGGTCGCCGCCGCCTACCTGAGCCTGGTCGCGGTGTCCGACCCGGCGCTGCGGCGGTTCGCCGCCGACCGCATGCGCGCGGCCGCCGTCCGCGCGGCGCGCTGGGGCGGCCGCCCGCAGGCGTTTCCCGGCCTCCCCGCGTCCTCGCTCAGGCCGGCCGGGCGCTCGGGCCGCTAGTCCAGCGCGCTGAGCACGCGGGCGACTACCTCGGCCGCCACGGCAAGCTGGTCTCCCGGCGCGATGCGCTCCGCCCATGGCCACCAGAACCACCACAGGCCGTCCTGGCTGCGGCCGACGTAGACATCTTCGGCCAGCCTAGACACGGCCGGGTTCACCACGTGCAGACTGGGAACCCGGCCCGCAGGTATCGTCAGCCTGGTCAGGAGCCCGTGCTTGGCGAGTTCGGCGGCCAGCCCCTCGAGCCGTTCGAGGAAGAACTGCCCGTACGGCTCCGTGTCAGGATCGCTGCTGGCCTGGCCAGCTACCAGGGCCACCATGTCACCTTACGTATTCAATGAATCGCGGAAAGTAATGCACGTTTCAAAGAATGCCCTGACGGAGACCTGGCGTGCAAGTTCTGCGGGCAAAATCGCGAGGGTTATAGGGAACCGATGACCCGGAGACTCCCGTTTCGCGCCATATAAGGCGTCAGTGTCGCCTGCCATTACCTGGCGATCGGCACTTCCCCCGGCGTGGAGTCAATGTGATGCCCGATCTGCGACATATCGGATGAACTAGATCCAGGCAAGTGAGCCAGCGCCGGAGGGAGCGGGGCGGAGTGCAGGACCGTGAGGCGGGAGACGGCGCGGGTGAGTGCGACGTACAGGCGGTGCAGGCCGCGCGCCTCCGCGGCGGCTATCCGGGCGGGCTCGACGACGATGACGTGGTCGAACTCCAGACCCTTGGCGAGGCTGACCGGAAGGATGACGAGCTGCCCGCCCTCGTGTTCGCCGTCGAGGATCTCGTGCGGCAGGGTCGCGGCCGCCAGCGCGGCCGCGACGCCTGGGGCATCGGCGTCGGCGGTGATCACGGCGATCGAGCCCGGCCTGGTCAGGGCGTCCGCGGAGGCCGCGGACAGCGCGGCAGCCATCCCGGCCTCGGGGACCGCGGTGATGACCAGCGAGCCAGGGTCCTGGCGCACCGAGGTGGCCGGGGCGAGCTCGGGCGCGATCTGGCCGAGCAGGCGGCTCGCGAAGTCGAGTATCTGCCTGGGCACCCGGTATCCGGTGGTGAGTACCTCCAGCGTCACGTCCGGCTTCCCCAGGTGCCCGAGCAGCCGGTCCCAGCTCGGCGTGGCCCACGCGGTCGTGCCCTGGGCAATGTCGCCGAGGACCGTCACCGAACCCGTGGTGCACCGCCGCCCGACCGCCCGGCACGCCATCGCGGACAGGTCCTGCGCCTCGTCCACCACGATGTGCGCAAGGCTGGGCGTGCGCTCGAGCATGTCCTTGACCTCGTCGACCAGCACCGCGTCGGCCGCCGACCAGCGCGCGGCGCCAGGACCGCGCGGCGGGCGCGGCCAGGTCAGCGCGGCCTGCTCGGCCGGGCTGAACACTCCGTCGGCCGCACGGGCGAGCGTCTCGGGGTCGGACAGCAGCCCGAACACCACCCGGACCGGATCGGCCTTCGGCCAGATCGCGTCGACCGCCTTGCGGACCTGGCTGGTCCGCCTGACCGCCTCGTGCGTCCGGTCGTCACAGGTCTCCCCGGCGGACTCCATCTGGCTCAGGATCACGTGCGCGATCCGGTGCGAGAGCATTTCCCGTCCCGTGCCGTACCTGACGCCTCGCTCCCGCAGCTCGTCGACCAGCTCGCCGAGCCGCTCGGCGTGCACCCGCCACCGCCGCGAGCCTCGAGCCAGCGAGATCGGCTCGACCGGGCCGACAAGCCGGCTCCACAGCGCCGTGTGCAGCACCTCGGCCATCCGGGCGTCGCCCTTTAGCCGGGCCGTCTGCTCGGCGTCGGAGCCCTGGACGGGCACCGCGGAGATCAGCTCGGTCACCGACGTCTGCTCGGCGTCGAACTCGCCGAGCGCGGGCAGGACGTTGCGGATGTAGGTCAGGAAGGCCCGGTTCGGCCCGATGACGAGCACGCCGCCGCGGCTCATCCGTTCCCGGTGCGCGTACAGCAGGTAGGCGACCCGGTGCAGGCCGACGGCGGTCTTCCCGGTCCCTGGCGCGCCCTGGACGCAGACCGACTCGGCCGCGCTCGCCCGCACGATGTCGTCCTGATCGGGCTGGATCGTCGCCACGATATCGCGCATCGAGCCCGACCTGGGGCGCTCGATCTCCTCGATCACGATGCGGCTCAGCGGGGCGCCAGACTTCGGCTGGGGCTCGCGCGGCTCCTGGAGCGTCGCGCCGAATGCCTCGTCCTCGTACGCGGTGAGCTGGCCGCCGCTGAACCCGAACCTGCGCCGCCTGGCCAGGCCCATCGGCTCGCCCTGACTGGCACGGTAGAACGGCCTGGACAACGGTGCCCGCCAGTCGATCACGACTGGATGGCCGTCCGCGTCGTGCACGTGGCGCCGGCCGATGTGGAACTGCTCTCCCCTCTGGCGCCGGCCGTCGCCCGGTTCCTCGCGGCCGGGCGGGCCGGTGGGCTCCGGTGCGCTCGCGTAGTCGAGACGGCCGAAGAACAGCGGGGCGTCGGGCATGTCCCGCAGCGACTCCGCCCGCCGGTACAGGTCGGCCCTGAGATACTCTTGCGACACCCGGTCGCCCGCCAGGGCGGGCAGCGCGAGCACGTCCTCGCGCATCAGCCGCAGGTACTCTCGCGAGCTGGACAGGTGTTCCTGCTCGGCCGCCAGGACCTGGTCCGCTTCAGCGTATTCGTGGTCTTCGTCGTCTTCGATGGCCGAGGCCATGGCGCAGCTCCTCGATGACGTCGGGGGAAAAGGGCGCAAGGGCATCGGATCCTAGCACCGGAACCTGCCCAGGTCATCCCAATATTCGCGGCCGGCCAGTCACGCGCGTCCCGGCCGTCCGCCAGTCAGAACAAGACCGACATAAACGTGCCGACCTCGGTGAACCCGACCCTGCTGTAGACGGCCCTGGCCGGGGCGTTGAAGTCGTTGACGTACAGGCTGACCACGGGGGCCAGCCTCTGGCGGGCGAACGCGACGACCGCTGCCATCCCGCTGCTGGCATGACCGCGGCCGCGCAGCCCCGGCGGTACCCAGACGCCCTGGACCTGGCACGCCCGCGCGGTGACGGCACCGATCTCGGCCTTGAACACGACCTGCCCGTCCTCGATCCTGGCCAGCGACCGCCCGGCCGCGACCAGCTCGCTGACCCTGGCCCGGTAGGCGGCGCCGCCGTCAGCGCCGATCGGCGAGACTCCGACCTCCTCGGTGAACATCGCGACGCTGGCCGGAAGCAGGATTCCTACCTCGGCCGGGCGGACCTGGCGCACCGAAGGATCGGCAGGCACGAGCGGATCGTCGGCGATCGCCATCAGCGGCTGGCGGTCCCTGATCTCGCGCGGCCGGTCCCAGGACGGCGCGAGCTGGCGCCACAGCTCACCGACGGCCGCCGCCGGCCCGGCGATCGACGAGCAGCGGCGGCCCTGCCTCCTGGCCCGGTCGGCGAAGGCCGTGACCGCGAGAGGCACGGCCTCCACCGGGACCATGTTGGCCCCGACGTAGCAGAGCGAGACCAGGCGGCCCGCGTCCTGGAAGCCCCAGACCTGAGCGCCGAGCCGCACGGGGTCGAGACCGCTGGCCTGGACCCTGGCCCTGACAAAGACATTGGTGACCGGATCGCGATCGCACACGGCCAGAGCCTCGTCCCGATCGCGATCTGTCAGCAACCTGAGCGCGGATGAATGCGCAGCCCTGGTGCGCAGCACCCCTTTAGCGTAACGGCATGTGACGCAGCATGCGTCAGCCGCCGGGCACCGGGTCGGGTGCCGGCGCGCAGGCGGCGTCGACAGGGCCGGGCCTGGATGGCAGCGCGCCGGTCGCCAGGTATCTGTTCAAGTATCCGTTGACACATGAATTGGGGGGGTACGCCAGCGACTGCCCGTGGTTTCCGCCGCCACGGACGACGACCATCCTGGCCGTCGGCAGCTGCCGGTGCGCGTTCTGAGCGCCGGCATAGGGCGTTGCCGCGTCCAGGGTGCCCTGCAACATGAGGATGCCGGGTAGTCTCGGCGCGCCGATTCGCATCGGCCGCGCAGGCCCGTGCACCGGCCAGAACGCGCACGCCGCGTTGAACCAGGCGTTGTCCCACGCCTCGAACGGTGCCGAGGCGTACACCTTCCTGGTGTCGGCGTTCCATTTCGCCCAGCTGCGCGGCCAGGCCACGTCGGCGCACTCGACCGCGTTATAGACGGCGAACTCGTTCTCGTTCTGCTTCCCCGCCTGGTTGAAGACCGTGACCAGCTGGCTGGTCTCGCCGGTATGCAGGTAAGAGGCCAGGGCGCCGGCCAGGGACGGCCAGTAGCCGTCGTCGTAGCCGCCCACCACGAACGTGTCGTCGAACTCGTCGGGGCCGATGCTCGGCCCCGACGCCTGCGCGGCGGGATGGGCGGCGAGCCTGCCCCTGGCCTGATACCAGGACCGGCTGACCCCGGACGCCGTCGCACCCGTGTGATAGACGTTGTCATAGCGAGCGGCCCACCCGAAGAACGCGTTCATCCTGCCCTGAAACGCGTAGTCCTGGGCGATGTTGTCGGCGTACCAGACCCCGGTGGGGTCCACAATGCTGTCGAGCGCCATCCGGTACACCCGGTTCGGGAACAGCGTCGCGTAGACCTGCCCGATGTAGGTGCCGTAGGAGTAACCCAGGTAGCTCAGCTGCGGCTGCCCGAGGGCGCCGCGGATCTGGTCCATGTCCCTGGCGATGTTCGCCGTGGTCATGTACGGGAGCAGCCGGCGGTACTTCCGTTCGCAGTCGGCCGCGTAGGCCCTGGCCCGGCCGATCAGTACCTGCTCCGCCGCGGCGTTCGCGGGGATATAGTTCGGGCGCTCGCGGGCGAAGAAAGCGGGGTCGCAGTGCAGTGAGGGGACGGAGGCGCCGACCCCCCTGGTGTCGAATCCGACGATGTCGTACTTGGCGGCCACCGCCGGGCTCAGGCCCTGCGCGACGAAGCTCGCCAGGCTGAGCCCGCTGCCGCCGGGACCGCCTGGGTTGACGAGCAGGATGCCCCGGCGCTGGCTGGGCGCGACGGTCGCGGGGACCTCGGACAGCGCGAGGGTGATCTTCCGCCCGGCGGGCTTGGCGTAGTCGAGCGGCACCTTGAGGCTGGCGCACCGCATCTTCGCGCTGGAGCCCCCGCAGGCGTGCCACTGCACGCTGGCGGGCCGGCCGACCACGACCGGGCCGCCGCCCGCCTGACCGGGCCGGCTGCTCACCTGCGGCTGCGGCTGCGATCCTTGGGTGCAGGCCGCGACCGCCGACAGCGCCAGGGCCAGCACCGCGAGCAGGCCTCTTCTCATAGCACGCATCCCGCTCGCCTCCGGGGAGGCCATCAACCTTCTGGGACCGGGCTCGCGGCCGCCAGCTTCATGGCCTCCTCGATCAGCCGCTCGACGATCTGCGACTCGGGCACCGTCGCGATCACCTCGCCGCGCACGAAGATCTGGCCCTTGCCGTTGCCCGACGCGACCCCCAGGTCGGCCTCCCTGGCCTCGCCTGGGCCGTTGACCACGCAGCCCATCACCGCGACCCGCAGCGGCACGTCCAGGCCGTCGAGGGCGGCGGTCACCCGGTCGGCCAGCGTGTAGACGTCGACCTGGGCGCGACCGCAGGACGGGCATGACACGATCTCGAGCCCGCGCTCGCGCAGGCCGAGCGACTCGAGTATCGCCGTGCCGACCTTGACCTCCTCGACCGGCGGCGCGGACAGCGACACCCGGATGGTGTCGCCGATCCCCTCGGCGAGCAGCGCGCCGAACGCCGCCGCCGACTTGATCGTGCCCTGGAAGGCCGGTCCAGCCTCGGTGACTCCGAGGTGCAGCGGGTAGTCGCACCGCTGCGCCAGCAGCCGGTACGCCTGGATCATCACGACCGGGTCGTGATGCTTGACCGAGATCTTGATGTCGCGGAAGCCGTGCTCCTCGAACAGCGAGCACTCCCAGAGCGCGGACTCGGCGAGCGCCTCGGGGGTCGCCTTGCCGTACTTGGCGAGCAGCCGCTTGTCCAGCGAGCCCGCGTTGACGCCGATCCTGATCGGCACCTGAGCGTCGGCTGCTGCCCTGGCGATCTCGCCGACCTTGTCGTCGAACGCCTTGATGTTTCCTGGGTTGACCCGGACGGCCGCGCAGCCGGCGTCGATCGCCGCGAAGACATACTTGGGCTGGAAGTGAATGTCGGCGATCACGGGGATCTGTGACTTGCGGGCGATCGCCGGCAGCGCCTCCGCGTCGTCTTGCGACGGGACGGCCACCCGGACGATCTGGCAGCCGGCCGCGGTGAGCTCCGCGATCTGCTGCAGCGTCGCGTTGACGTCCGCGGTCAGCGTGGTCGTCATCGACTGGACGGACACCGGTGCCCCGCCGCCGACCGGCACGGCGTGCTTGCCCTTGCCCACCATGATCTGCCTGGACGCACGGCGCGGCGCCAGCGGCGCGGGCGGCATCTGTGGCAGGCCCAGGTTGACGGTCATCGGTCTCCTCGCCTCATCGTCTCGTCAGGTTGCCGGACCGCGCGGTCACCGGGTCCGGCCGGGTCACTGGGGTCACTGGGGTCACTTGGCTCACTGGGTCAGGGACAGCGGGTTGAGAATGTCGGCCGCGATCAGCAGTAGGCCGAAGGCCACGATCAGCGCGAACACGCCGACGCTGACCGGGATCAGCCGCTTGATGTCCACCGGGCCGGGGTCTGGCCTGCGCAGCAGCCTGGCGATCCAGGCACGCGCCCGCTCGAATAGCACGACGGCCAGGTGGCCGCCGTCGAGCGGAAGCAGCGGCAGCAGGTTGAAGATCCCGACGAAGATGTTCACCTCGATGATGATCAGCAGCACGACCGTGGCCTTCTGCTGCCAGCCGATGCTGGCCGCCACCACATCGCCGGTGATGTTGGCGGCGCCGACCATGCTGCTGACCTGGGCGCCCGGCGTGTTCGCCCGGTTCTTGGAGAACAGGTAAGGGATCGCCTTCGGGATCCGGCCCAGCGCGGTCACCGACTGCGAGGCCATCGTGCCGAACCGCGTTCCGGCGTAGCTCAGCGACTTGACCGGGCCCGACCTGTGGTAGGTCACGATCGGCGAGACGCCGAGGAACGCGCCCTTGCGCCAGCTGACGCTGGCCAGGCTGACCTGCTTGGTGATCTGCTTCCCGTGCCGGTCGATGGTGAACGGCACGGGCGTGCCCGCCGGGTGCGCCTTGATGGCCTTGCCGATCTGCGTCCAGTTGTGCACGGGCTGGCCGGCCACCGCGACGATCTTGTCGCCCGACCGCAGCCCGGCCTGGGCCGCCGGCGACCTCGGGTCGCCGTGAGCGCACAGCGTCTGCGCCTTCGCCGGCACGCACGACAGCACGCTCACGGTGTTTCCTGACTGGTCGGCGACGCCGACGCCAACCGCGAGAATCCACAGCAGCACGAGCGCGATCAGGAAGTGCATGAAGGACCCGGCCCCGAGCACGATCGCGCGTTGCCAGCCGGGCTTGGCGCGGAACGAGCGCGGCTCGTCCGCCGGATCGACCTCGTCGACGCTAGTCATGCCGGTGATCTTGACGAACCCGCCGACCGGGAGCGCCTTCACGCCGTACTCGGTCTCGCCCCGCCGCGTAGACCAGATCGTCGATCCGAAGCCCACGAAGAACTGCGTGGCCTTCATGCCGAACGCCTTCGCGGTCGCGAAGTGACCGGCCTCGTGCAGCATGACGGAGACCAGCAACGCGACAATAAAGATGAGCACGCCGATCAGGAAGCTCATCGTGGCGACTCTCCCTCCGGGCTAAGTCCGCGAGCCACGCCGGGCCGCGCGCGACGCCTGATCACACCGAACCTGCCTGCGTAAGCTCGCGCGCTCGCAGGCGCGCCCAGCGGTCAGCCGCGAGCACGTCATCCAGCCCAGCGACCCGGGAGCCCGACCCGCCGTGATCCGAGACTACCCGCGCGACCGTGCCGACGATCCCGCCGAAGGGGATGCGGCCAGCCGTGAACGCCGCCACGCACTCCTCGTTCGCCGCGTTGTAGACCGCGGGCACGGTGCCCGCCGCCCGTGCCGCCTGCCTGGCCAGCGGCACGGCAGGGAACGCCGCGGGGTCGAGCGGCTCGAATGTCCAGGAGTGCGACGCGGCCCAGTCGACCGGCCGTGCCGCCCCGGCCACCCGCTGCGGCCAGGCGAGCGCGTGCGCGATCGGAATCCGCATGTCCGGAGGGCTGGCCTGGGCTATCGTCGACCCGTCGGCGAACTCGACCATCGAGTGGATGACCGACTGGCGATGGATGACCACCTCGATGTCGTCGAGGTCGATCTGGAACAGCAGGTGCGCCTCGATCACCTCCAGCCCCTTGTTCACCAGCGTGGCGGAATTGATCGTGATCACCGGGCCCATGTTCCAGGTCGGGTGCGCCAGGGCCTGGGCCGGGGTCGCGTTGGCCATCTGCTCCCTGGTCCAGTGCAGGAACGGGCCGCCGCTCGCGGTCACGACGAGCTTGCGCACCTCGTCGGCGCGCCCGCCGCGCAGGCACTGCGCGATCGCGGAGTGCTCGGAGTCGACCGGCACGATCTGGCCGGGTTCCGCCCGGCCGGTCACCAGGTGGCCGCCCATGATCAGCGACTCCTTGTTGGCCAGCGCGAGCACGCGGCCCGCGTCAAGCGCGGCCAGGGTCGCGGCCAGCCCGACCGCGCCGGTGACGGCGTTCAGCACGACGTCGGCGGGCCAGGCGGCGACCTCGGCGACGGCGGCCGGGCCGACGAGCACCTTGGGCACCGGCTTGCCGTTCTCGCGCGCCTGCGCCTGCAGCGCATCGTGGACCTCGGGCGCCGCGCTCTCGCTTGCGACCGCCACCACCTCGACGCCGAACTCAACCGCCTGGGCGGCCAGCAGATCCGGGTTGCCGCCGCCCGCCGCGAGCGCGGTCAGCCGGAACCGGTCGGGATTGCGCCGCACGATGTCGGCGGCCTGCGTGCCGATCGACCCGGTGGAGCCGAGCAGGACGACGTCGCGGTGCCGGCCGAGCGAGCCTGGATCCATGCTGCCATTCTCACCGCCAGCGCGGCCATCCGCGAACGCGGCCTCGCCGCGAGGTGACCCACGCGTCACATCGAACCCTCGTCCCGGCACCGGCAACCGACATCCCCGGTTCCGACTTTGCGTTGCGGGCCACCGATCGCTCTGCGCTCACGAGCGGCCGCCCTCGGTTGCCGCCCGCGGTTGCCTGCCGGGGATGCCGCCCTCGGTTGCCGCCCGGAGTTGCCGCCCACGGTAGGGCCACGCCGGGCCGGAAGGGCCACGCCGGGCCGGAAGGGCCACGCCGGGCCGGGCGGGAGGGGCCACGCCGGGCCGGAAGGGCCACGCCGGGCCGGGCGGGAGGGGCCACGCCGGGCCGGAAGGGCCACCCGGGCCGGGCGGGAGGGGCCACGCCGGGCCGGAAGGGCCACCCGGGCCGGGCGGGAGGGGCCACGCCGGGCCGGAAGGGCCACCCGGGCCGGAGGGGCCACGCCGGGCGGGACACGGGCGCGCCCGGCACAGGGAAAGCGGCTTGGGCCGTGGCCTCAGCTAGTGTCGTTATCCGTGACTGCCACCCGCCCGCATCGCCTGACTGACAGCGAACCGGCATGACTGCGACCGCCCCGTCCGAGCGTTGGCTCGATCTGGCGCCCGAGCTCGCTCCGCCAGCCGGTGACCTCCGGCCCGACCTGGTGAGCTGGCGCAGCCTCCCGGCCGCCCAGCAGCCGGACTGGCCCGATCGGCACCGGCTGGCCGCCGTGACCGCCCAGCTCGCGCAGCTGCCGCCGCTGGTCTTCGCCGGCGAGTGTGATCTGCTGACCGAGCGCCTCGCGGCGGTCGCGAACGGCGAGGCGTTCCTGCTGCAGGGCGGCGACTGCGCGGAGACGTTCGCCGGATCGACCGCCTCTGCGGTCCGCGCCAAGCTCCAGACCCTGCTCCAGATGGCCGTCGTGCTCACCTACGCGGCAAGCGTCCCGGTCGTCAAGATCGGCCGGATGGCCGGCCAGTTCGCCAAGCCGCGCTCCAGGCCGACCGAGGTCAGGGAAGGCGTCGAACTGCCCGCCTACCGCGGCGACGCGGTGAACGGATTCGAGTTCACCGCACGGGCCAGGACGCCGGATCCGGACCGGCTGCTGGGCGCCTATCACAGCTCGGCCGTGACGCTGAACCTGTGCCGGGCCTTCACCACCGGCGGCTACGCGGACCTGCACCAGGTGCATGCCTGGAACCAGGACTTCGTCGCCGACAGCCCGGCCGGGCAGCGGTACGAGCGGCTGGCCGGCGAGATCGATCGCGCGCTCAGCTTCATGCGGGCCTGCGGCGCCGACCCGGCCGAACTGCGGACGGTCGAGCTCTACTCCAGCCACGAAGCGCTGCTTCTGGACTACGAGCACGCGCTGACCAGGGTGGACTCGCGAGCCGGACGCGCCTACGACACGTCCGCGCACTTCCTGTGGATCGGCGAGCGGACGAGGGCGCTGGACGGCGCGCACGTCGCGTTCGCGCGCTCGGTCAGCAACCCGGTCGGCGTGAAGATCGGCCCTGAGACCACCCCGGCCGGGCTGCTCACGCTGATCGGCGCGCTGAACCCGGACCGTCAGCCAGGCAGGCTTACCCTGATCACCAGGATGGGCGCCGGCCGGGTACGCGACGTCCTGCCCGGCCTCGTCCGCGCCGTGACCGACGACGGCGCCCCGGTCGCCTGGGTCTGCGATCCCATGCACGGAAATACCTTCGAAGCGCCGAGCGGGCACAAGACGAGGCGATTCGACGACGTGCTGGCCGAGTTGCTCGCCTTCTTCGACGTGCACCGCGCCGCGGGCACGCATCCTGGGGGCATCCACATCGAGTTCACCGGCGACAACGTCACCGAGTGCGTCGGCGGAAGCCACGAGATCGTCGCCGGTGACCTGCACCAGCGGTACGAGACCGCCTGCGATCCCCGGCTCAACCGCAGCCAGGCGCTCGACCTGGCCTTCACGGTCGCCGAAAGCTACCGCCGCCCTTAAGCCGCGGCGCGCGGGCCGTCGGCCTGCCGCTCGCGCCGTCCCCGGCCACGCGCTCCGGGCGTCACACCCGCTGAACCGCTGTTTTGCGGTGCGGGGCACGGCCGGAGAACATCCGTGCCACATCGATGCTGGCGATGGCGCGGCCTCGGGAACATCGATGCGGCACCGTTGTTCGCCGGCGAACAGCGTTGCCACATCGATGCTGGTGATCGCGCGGCCTCGGGAACATCGATGCGGCACCGTTGTTCGCAGGCAGCCCGGTCCCGCGGTCAGCTCGCCGCGGGCGGCTCCCAGTCGGGGCGCAGCGGCATGGCGGACTCGCCGCGGGCGCTGAGCTTGACGCCCAGGATCTGGTGCAGCTGGATCTGGTTCTGCTCGAACCCGAGCCGGGATCCGGCCATGTACAGCCGCCACACCCTGGCGGTCGCCTCCCCCACCTCGGCCACCGCCTCGTCCCAGTGCTCGTCGAGGTTGGCGCACCAGGCCGCCAGCGTGAGCGCGTAGTGCTCGCGCAGGTTCTCGGAGTGCCTGACCTCGAACCCGGCGTCGTGCATCTGCGAGACCAGGAAGCCTGGGCCCTCAAGCTCCCCGTCCGGGAACACGTAACGGTAGATGAACCCGTCGGTGGCCCGGGCCGGGGCGCGGTTGTCCGGCCGGGTGATGCAGTGGTTCAGCAGCCGGCCGCCCGGCTTGAGCTTGCCGTACAGGAAGCTGAAGTAGTCGGGAAGCTGAGCCTTGCCGACGTGCTCCGTGAGCCCGATCGAGCTGATCGCGTCGAACCCGGTCTCGCTGACCTCCCGGTAGTCCAGGCGCCTGACCTCGGCGAGGTCCTCGAGGCCCGCCTCCTTGATGGCGCGCTGCGCCCATGCCGCCTGCTGCTCGGACAGCGTGACGCCGAGCGCGCGAACGCGGTAGGTGCGCGCGGCGTGAATCACCATGCCGCCCCAGCCGCAGCCCACGTCGAGCAACCGCATGTCTGGCTTCAGCCCGATCTTCCTGGCCACCAGGTCGAACTTATGCTCCTGCGCCTGCTCCAAGGTGGCGCTGGCGCTCGGGTAGCACGCGCAGGTGTAGGCCATCGACGGGCCGAGCACCCACTCGTAGAAAGTGTTGGAGACGTCGTAGTGGTGCGAGATCGCGCTGGCGTCGCGGCCCTTGGAGTGCCTGCGCCCCGACAACCACCGGCGGTTGACTCTGACCTCCTGCGCCGGCGGCGCGACGCGGCGGATCAGCAGCTTCGGGCCGCCAAGCCGGGAGAGCACGGACAGCCGCTCGGACGCGGACAGGCCGATCCGCTGCGCGCCGGCCAGCCTGGTCAGCGCGGTGTACATGTCACCGTCGACATCGAGATGACTGGTAACGAATGCCCTGGCCAGGCCGAGGGCACCGGGAGCCTGTGCCAGGTAGGACACGGCAACCGGGCTGCGGACGTTGACCGTGACGCCTGGCGAGCCTGGGTGGCCCGCGCTGCTGCCGTCGTAGGCCACGAACTTGACGTCGGCCTTGGCCCCAGCGACTTGCTCGAATACCTCAGCTAGCGGCATACCGCTCTCCTTCCTTACTTTCCGCCAACACATTTCTCGTAGAGGCTGGCCAGCCGGCCATCCGGGTCGTACTGCTGCTTCAGGTCGGCATAGGCGGGGCCGTTGTACAGCCGCGAGAACTCCTCGCGGGAGTAGTACGAGGTCGAGTACAGGCCCTTGTGCCCGCCAAGCTCGGTGACCTTGTCCTCGACCTGCCTGTTGTAGTAGCCGTCGGCGGCTCCCGGCGGCAGCGCGACATTGCCCCAGAAGCCGAAGTTCACGTAGACCCGGCCGGGCTCCAGCGGGTACAGCGGCCAGGCCCGGCCGGCGCGCAGCCGCAGCGGGCACAGCCAGACCGGGCTCATGCCGACACCGGCGGCAAAGAATTCGTAGAACTCGGCGCTCGTGTCCACCGGAATCTCGACGTCCTGGATCACCGCCTCCTGCGCCGGGCCACCCCTGCGGGCATCGAGCTGGCGGGTCAGCCCGTGCCTGCGGTCGAGTGCGATCAGCTTGCGGTACACGTCAGAGCGGCGGTAGCGGCGCGGCCACATCCGCCGGATCATGGGCCGCTGCACGCCGAATGCGCGCGAGCACCAGAACCAGTCGGTGTCCCACCGCCACAGGTAGTCGCGGATGGTCAGGAAGTCCTCATGCGGGCCGCGGATGGACTGGTAGTAGATGTTCTGGCCGGTGTAGTCGCTGAGCCACGGCGCCATCTCGCTGTGCGCGCCGACGGTCAGGTAGAGCTCGCCGGTGCCGAACGCGGTGCCGTCGACGAAGTCGGCGCGGTGGCCGCGGTAGCTGCCGTCGCGGGCGATCTCGGCGATCGCCGCCATGGCGTCGGCCGGGCTGGCGAACCTGAAGTGGCGCAGGTGGACGTACGGCGCGACCGGCTCGAGCGAGATCGTCAGCCACAGCGCATAGCCGAGCGTGCCGTAGGAGTTCGGAAAGCCCCAGTACAGCGCCGCGTCCTCGGAGCCGGGGGCGGCGGTCACCAGCCGGCCATCGCCGGTCAGGATCTCCATCTCCAGCACCGACTCGTGCGGCAGGCCGTTGCGCAGCGAGGACGACTCGATCCCCAGGCCGGACACCGCCCCGCCCAGCGTGATGGTCTTGAGCTGCGGCACGACGAGCGGCATCAGGCCATGGCGCAGCGTGGCGTCGACGAGATCCTCGTAGGTCGTCATCCCGCCGGCGACGGCCGTCCGCGCCGCCGGGTCCACCCCGAGCACGCTGCCGAAGGCGGACACGTCGAGCGTCACCAGCCCGGGACCGCCCTGGTCGCGGAACCTGAACAGGTTGGACGTGGACTTGGCCAGCCGGACCGGCGTGCCTGGCGGGATCGCGGCGTACGCGTGCCGCAGCCGGGCCGCCGCGGTGTGCCGGCTGGCGAGGAAGGGACCGGCCTGCTGCCCGTGATCAGCGACCTTTGTCAACAGACCCTCCTCCGACTCGCTTCCGACGGCCCGCGCCGCCCGCGGACCTCATGTACGCGGCCAGGCAGCAGCAATCAGCGCCGGCATGGCCAGAATGACTGTTAGCGGGCTAATCCTACCGCCCAGTAGGCGCCGTTCCCCAGGTCTGGCCGCAGGTCATCCGGCCCGCTCCCCCACCCTGCCCGCGCGGTCAGCCCGGCCCGCGGCGCACGCGGGACGAGGCGGCAGCGAAGATACAGCCAGCACAGCGTCGTGCGGCTATGCCGTGCCGATCATGGAACTTACCTGTGAGCGCGACCTCCTGGCGCGGTGGTCCGAGCGCGAGTCAGCGGGGATCTGGCGGCATACCGCGTGAAGCACAACAGCGAGAGCATCGACGGACTGCCCGGGCTCGGCTGAACACGCCCTAGTCCGCACGGCGTTGTTGCCGGCGGTTGACCGCGCTCCTCCCGGCATCTCTTACAGTAAGCGGATGCGGTTCGTCCTCCTCAACTCCGGGCTTGGCCTGCTCGCCGCCGCCAGCGAGCTGCACGGGCTTCGCCTGGACGCCGACCTGGTCATCGCCATGGACCCGGACGGGATGCCGTGGGGGCCGCGGACGCCGCAGGACATTGCCGAGCGTTCGCTGGCCATCGCCAGGGCCGCGGCGCGCTACGACCCGCCGCCGCCGTGGCCGGTTCGGTGGCGATCTGGGCGACGGTCGCCACGACGGCCAGCGATTACCAGCGCAAGCTCATCGAGGAGTTCGGGGGGGAGGCCGTTGTGACGCCGGTCGCCTGCCCCGGCCTGGCGACCGCGGTCGACGCAGGAGACCAGCAGGCGATCGAGGTCGCGATCGCCGACGCCGCGCGCCGGACCCCGGCAGGCTGCGGAGCGGTCGTGATGGGCTGCACCGAATACGAGCTCGCCGCCGACCAGATCAGCGTCGCCGTACCTGGTGCGACCCTGTTCGGCTCGGCCACCGCTGTCGCAACTCAGGCACTCCGCCGGGCGGTCCAGGCCGGCCGCGCCGCCGACCCGGTCGGCGACGGGGACACCGGCACCCTCAGCGTCCTGCTCAGTGGCCGGCTCGCCGACCTGCCGCCCGCGGCCCTGCAGTACCGGCAGGGACGCGAGCTCGCGCAGCTCGCCGCCGGCGTCGGTCCTGCCGCCGAGGTCGCCGTCTGACCGTCCGGGTCCGTCGACTGAGCCGGTCAGCAGGCTCTCTTCCAGCCGAACTGGCCGGTGCGGGCAGCCCTCCTCCTCGCATAACTCGCCGCCACCTGCTTGGGCGTCATCGGCAGCCGCGCCGCCGAAGGCGGCAGCCCGGCGTGCAGCGCGTCGGCGACCAGGAGAGCCATCGAGTACTCCGGATCGGCTTCAAGCGCTCGCTCGATCGCGACGCTGGCTAGCGCGCCGTCCCCCGCCTGCCAGGCGGTGAAGGCCAGCAGCGCCGCCGGAGCGGCCACCACATCGCCGGGCAGATAGCGGACGAGTTCGATCCACAGCCTCCGGTGCGCGTCGTTGAAGCGCGGATCCATCCGCGCCCACGCGTCGTCCCTGACCCGGAGGTCCCCGAGCGCGACCCCGAGCCAGGCGATCTCGTCGTGGTCGGTCAGCTCCCCGCCCCGCCGGTAACGCGCGATCGCCTGCTTGACCGCCCGCCGCCCGGCGTCGGCGATCGGCAGGAACGGATCCCTGCCGGCGGCCGCGGCCTCGAGGTCGATCAGGTGCCCGGCCTTGCGCCTAGCGCGCTGAACCGCCTCGCGCATCGACTGGGCAGCGCCGGCCACCGGCGCGACCGTATCTGCCAGCGCCGCCCGGTCAGCGCGCACCGTGAGACCTGCCGCGGCAAGCGCGGCAGACGCCGGGTGACCGGCGGTGTCGAAGGCAACGCCGTCAGGCGGGCAGCACTGGGGGTCGCCGCACAGGTACGACCAGTACCTGCCGCCTTCCACCCTGAGCACGTCCTGGACGGCTATCCCTGCCTTGCGCAGCGCGGGAACGACCACGTCCACCACCGGTGTGACCGCCTTGCCCGGCCCGTAGCCGACCGCAATCGCCATCGCCAGGTGCTGGCGGCGCAGCACGGTTGCGGCGTGCTCGGCGATATCGACCGCCAGCTCGTCCTCGGGCGGATCGGGCAGGTCATAGCGGAACGCGAGCCTGATCCTGGCGTGCGGGCCGCCGATGCCCAGCATGACCAGGCTGTCGGCGGGGTGAAAGCCGAGCAGGTGCGGTACGACCGCGAGTATGCCGTCGGCAGAACCGACCCGCACCCGGCAGCGCAACCCGGTCGTGCGCGGGTCCACGGCGTTCGGGTCGACAGGTTGCCGGTTACCAGCCAGCGGGTCCTCAGGCTGTGAGCCAGGGGACTGTGGGTTATGCGACTGCGGGTCGTGAGGCCCCTGGTCATGAGGCTGCCGGTCGTGAGCTTGTGGGTCGTGAGGCTGTGATTCAGTCATGTGGCCAGGCTTTCGGTAGCGGCCAATGGCCAGCTATCTACGAAAAATCGGGCTGTTAATAACTTGGGTCATACTCCACAGGCAGAACCAGGCCCTTGACGGCCCAGCGGCCCTGAGATTCCCTCGGGTAGGTTCAGCGCGGCTTCCGCGGCTTCACGGTCTCGCGCGCCATGGGGATCGGAGTGCCAAAATCGACTTACCCCGGGCTGCGGTCACGATCGCGAGGCTTTTGCCCTATTCGCGTGGCGCCAAAGCGTGGTAAGTGCCGCCGAAGGTCCGGCTACGCTCTACCTTCCCAGCGATATAGGTCTTGATAGGTGTTTCGCCCGGACGACGCATCTCCAGAGTCCGTGACGACCAGCTGCGCGACCTCGCCGACGGACGTGGTCGGAGATCTGGGCGAGGCGTTACAGGTCGATGCCGAGAAGCGCGTCGACAGCGCCCCTGACCAGTCCGGCAGATGCGTCCGCTGCCGCCGTACCCGTCGCGGCACGACCGGCAAGCACCGCGTCGGCCCACGCGTCGACGACGGCCAGCGCACCAGGCGCGTCCAGATCGTCGGCAAGCCGCTCGCGCATCGCCGCAAGCACGCTGTCGGCTGTCTCTCCTGCGGTGTTCTGCCCGGCGGACCCTGAGCCCGGATCGGCGGGACCCGGGCCTTGCCGGGCGGAACCGGAGCCCTGCCGGGCGGAACCGAAGCCCTGCCGGGCGGAACCGGAGCCCCGCCGGGCGGAACCGGAGCCCTGCCGGGCGGAACCGAAGCCCTGCCGAGCGAACCCCGAGCCCTGCGCAGCGAACCCCGAGCCCTGCGCAGCGAACCCCGAACCCCGCTCGGCGGACCCCGTCGCGGCCGCGGCGCCCGCCCGTTCGCCCGAGCCGACCGTGTCACCCGAGCCGACCCGGTCACCCGAGCCGACCCGGTCACCCGAGCCGACCCCGTCACCCAAGCCGGCCCGCAGTTGGCCCAGCGCGCGGCGCCAGCGATCCAGCCGCCCGGATGCCGCTGCCAGTCCCTCGTCCGTCCAGTCCCAGTCGCGCCGGTAATGGTGGGCGAGTACCGCGAGCCTGATCGCCATCGGGTCGGAGCCCGACCGCCGCAGCTCGGAGACGAATACCAGGTTGCCCAGCGACTTGGACATCTTCTCGCCGTCCAGCCGCACCATGCCGGAGTGCACGTACCTGCGCGCGAACGCCTCGCCGCCCACCGTGCCGAAGGCGACCCTGGCGTGCGACGCGCTCATCTCATGGTGCGGAAAGATCAGGTCAGAGCCACCGGCCTGCACGTCGAACGCTGGCCCCAGGTACTGGGTCGCGATGGCCGAGCACTCCACATGCCACCCAGGCCTGCCCGGCCCGAACCTGGAGTCCCACGATGGCTCGCCCGGCCGCCTGGCCTGCCAGACCAGCGGGTCAAGCGGATCCTTCTTGCCTGGCCGGCCCGGGTCACCGCCGCGCTCGGCGGACAGCTTGACCATGGTCTGGTTGTCGAGCCCGGAGACCGAGCCGAAGGCCGGGTCGGCCGACCGGCAGAAATACACATCGCCGTCGAGGTCGTACAGCGAGCTCCGGTCGGCCAGGACGGCGCTGAACTCCTCGATCATCCCGAGTGCCTCGACGGCGCCGACCAGGTGATCGGGCGGCAGCACCCGCAGCGCGGTCATGTCCGACCGGAAGCGGTCGATCTCGCCGTCGGCCAGCGCGCGCCAGTCCTGTCCGTCGCGCGCCGCGCGCTCAAGCAGCGGATCATCGACATCTGTGACGTTCTGGACGTAACGAACTTCATGCCCGGCATCCCGCCACGCCCGGACGAGCAGGTCCCACGCGATGTAGGTCGCGGCGTGCCCGATATGTGTCGCGTCGTACGGCGTGATGCCGCATGCGTACAAACTGGCGAGGTGCGCCTGTGCGGCGGGAACCTTGCCGCCGCTCGCGGTGTCCCAGATGACTACCTCGGGGCCTCGTCCCGGCATCCGGGGAACGCTCGGAGCAGGCCAGGAGTCCATGGCGGCAAGGTTATCGCTCGACTTGCGTGCCATCACCCGGGCCTCGCCCGTCCCGCCCGGCCCTCGCCCGTCCCGCCCGGCCCGGTACCAGCCGCCAGGCCCGATGCCGCCCGGCCCCGGCCCGTAACGGCCGCCCGACCCGGCCGCCCATCCGATGGATGGCACCGTCCGGCGCCGACCCCGGCGCCGATGGATGGCACTTACATCCGGGTTTTCCGATGATGCATGCTGGTCAGCCTCCCGGTGGCTCGAAGCCCCGCGCCTGCTCAAAGCAGTGCGCCAACGCGATCAGCCTGGGCTCGCTCCACGCCGGGCCGATCAGCGAGATGCCCACCGGCAGCCCGCTGACGCGGCCCGCCGGAACGGTGATCGCCGGATACCCGGAGACGGCCGCGGGGGACGAGGTCCCGACGCCGTAGTGGTCGCCGAGCACGTAGTCGGTCAGCCACGCCGGATTGCCGCTGAGGGCGAGCACGGTGTCGAGCCGGTGCTCGGTCAGCGCAGCGTCTAGACCTGACCGGGCCAGGCTGACCGCCTGCTCCCTGGCCGGCTGCCAGTCGGGATCGGACCGGCCGGACGTGGCCTCCGCCTGCTCGAAGATCTGCTGGCCGAAGTGAGCGAGCACGTGCTCCGCGTCGCCGCAGTTGAACGTGATCAGCTCCGCGAGCGACATGGGATGCTCACCGCCGAGTGCGGCCAGGTACGCGTTCAGGTCGTCCTTGAACTCGTGCCGCAGGGCGAGGAACTCGGAGTCCCCGATCTTGTCCGCGCCGGCCAGCTCGACCGGGTCGACGACCTCGGCACCGTGCGCGCGGAGCAGGCTCACCGCGTCGTCGAGCACGGCAGCCGCTGCGGCGATGGCCTGAGCCGAGCCGTCCCGCCAGATGCCGATCCTGGCGCCCGCCAGCGCCGACGGGTCGAGGAACTGGGTGTAGTCCGCTGGCTGGCCGGCCGCCTGGGCCGTCGCGGGGTCGGCCTGGTCGGCCCCGGCCAGGGCACCGAGCAGCGCGGCGGCGTCGGCGACCGTCCTGGTCATCGGCCCGGCCGTGTCCTGCTCCGCCGAGATCGGGACGATCCCGGTCCTGCTGACCAGGCCGAGCGTGGGCTTGATGCCCACGATGCCGCAGGCATGCGCGGGGCTGATGATCGAGCCGTCGGTCTCGGTCCCGACCGCCAGCGGCGCCAGCCCGGTCGCGACGGCCACGGCCGAGCCGGAACTCGACCCGGACGGGTTGCGGCCGGTCCCGTGCGGGTTCACCGCCTGGCCGCCCAGGGTCGACCAGCCGCTCGATGACTGGGTGGACCGGAAGTTCGCCCACTCGGACAGGTTGGCCTTGCCCAGGACGACCGCGCCCGCCGCGCGCAGCCTGCCGATCAGGAACGCGTCGGCGGCCGCGGCCCTAGCCAGCGCCGGGGAGCCGGCCGTCCCCGGGTAGCCGGCGACCGAGATGTTGTCCTTGATCAGCACGGGGATACCGGCGAGGGGGCCCAGTTCGGCGCCCTCGGCCCGCGACTGGTCGATCGCGCGGGCCTCGTCGGCGGCCCCGGCGCAGACCGAGATCACGGCACCGAGCGCGGGATTGAGGTGCTCGATCCGGTCCAGGTAGAACCGGACGATGTCGGCGGCGCTCAGCTGCCCCGCCGACAAGGCCTGGCGCAGCCCGGCGACGGTCACGCGAGTCAGGGCGATGCCTGACCCGCCGATGGTTTCGCCGGGAGATTCGTGAGACGTCATGGTGGAAGACTAGGAGAGCCGGCGGTTCCGGCTGTGGGGGTATGCGAAATGGCTTCTGTTCTGCGGCGGCGCGGCCGCGCGCGGACGGCCGCCGTGGTCGCACTGGCCGGCGCGGCGGCGCTGGCGGTCGTCGCGGCCTGCACCTCGGGACACGCGTCCCGGCCGGGCGCGAGGACTCCGCTCCAGGCCGGCTACCAGTCGACCATTGCCAGGGAACTGCCCTCGGTCGTGGAGATCGAGGCCGGCCGGGCAACCGGCTCAGGGGTGGTGCTCGATCGCCACGGAGACATCGTCACCAACGCCCACGTCGTCGGGACGGTGAAGAAGTTCGTCGTGCGGGTGTCCACGACCAGCCAGCCGCTGCAGGCCAGGCTCATCGGCGAGTTCACTCCCGACGACCTGGCCGTGATCAGGGTCAAAACGGACGCCAACGACCTCAGGCCGGCGCACTGGGCCAACTCGGTACGGGCTGATCGACAGCGTCACCCAGGGGATCGTGTCGGCTACCGGACGGATCGTGACGGGACCGACCATCCCTGGGCAGCCCCCGACGGTCATCGTCGATGCCGTCCAGACCAGTGCCGCGATTAATCCGGGCAACAGCGGCGGCGCGCTGGTGTTGCTGTCCGGGCGGGTGCTCGGGATACCGACCCTGACGGCCGAGGATCCGGAGCTCGGCGGCGCCGCGGAGGGAATCGGGTTCGCGGTCCCCGCCAATACCGTGGTGGATATCAGCCGCCAGCTGATCACGACCGGCAAGGTCAGCAGATCGGACCGGGCGTCGCTGGAGATCACCGGCGAGACGCACGTGAACTCCTCGGGCAGGCCGGACGGCGTGACGGTGGAACGCGCCAAGCCGGGCGGCGCCGCGGCCGTCGCCGGTGTCAAGCCGGCCGACGTCATCGCGGGGATCGCCGGACAGCCGGCCCAGGACGCCGCGGGGCTCGAGAGTGGGCTGGCCGGCTACCGGCCAGGCGAGCGGGTCAGGGTCGAGGTGCTGCGGGACGGGAATCCGAGAGAGTTCATCGTCACGCTCGGCAGCCTGCGAAGCTGACCGGCCGCCGCCCGGGCCGGACTCTTCCCTAGAATTCGCGGGTGACCTTCACACTGGGCAAGCTCGACTTCACGCCAGCGGTGCGCCAGCCTGACATGCTGGCCGCACCGGTAGCCGCCGCGCTGGCCAATCCGTCCTGCTCGTTGACCGCCGACGACGTCGGCGTGGCCGAGATCGATCCCGACCTGGCCGACACAGCCGCGTTCTGCGACCGGTACGGCGTGTCGCCGGCCGACTCCGCCAACTGCGTGGTGATCGCCGGCCGGCGTGAGGGCGAGGTCAGGTTTGCCGCCTGCGTGGTGCTAGCGACGACCAGGGCCGACGTCAACGGGGTCGCCAGGCGAGCGCTCGACGTCCGCAAGGCGTCGTTCGCCGCGACCGACGTCGCCGTCGCCGAGACATCGATGGAGTACGGGGGGATCACGCCGATCGGCCTGCCGGCCGGCTGGCCCGTGCTGGTGGACGCGGCGGTCGCCGCTGCCCCGCAGGTTGTCATCGGCAGCGGGTTGCGCAGGTCGAAGCTGGCCCTGGCCGGAAAGACGCTGGCCGACCTGCCTGGCGCGGTGGTCATCGAGGGTCTCGGCCGCTAGCCGCCCGCGCCGCCCAGGCGCTGGCGCTTGCGGCCCCGCGCACTCCGGGCCGCCGGAGCTAGCGACCCCGCGGCGTTGCGGCGCTCAGGGTAGCCAGGAGACCTTCCCGTGCAGGGCCGCGTACCCCACGAATGCGGTCGCGTCGATCAGAGCGTGCGCGACGACAAGCGGCATGACCCGTCCCCAGCGGCGGTAGAGCAGCGCGAAGATCACGCCCATGACGGCGTTGCCGACGAAACCGCCGACGCCCTGGTAGAGGTGGTAGGTGCCGCGCACCAGCGCGCTGGCGGCTATCGCCCAGTAGGGCTGCCAGCCCAGCTGTCCGAGCCTGAGCAGCAGGTAGCCGATGACGAGCACCTCCTCGAGCAAGCCGTTCTGGAGCGCGTCGAGCAGCAGCACCGGAATGCGCCACCAGACGGCCGGCAGGTGCTCGGGGACCACGTTCAGGCTGACGCCCAGATGGAACGCGGCGAGGTACAGCGCCAGGCCGCTGCCGCCGACCACGGCCGCGAGCACCGCTCCGCGGATGGCGTCTCTGGCGGGCTGGCTCGAGTCGAGCCCGATGACGGACGGCGGCTCGCCCGAGCGCGCCATCAGGTAGAGCACGAGGAAGACGGGTGCCAGGTTCTCGGCGATGCTGGCCAGCTGCAGCGTAAGGTCGAGCCAGTGGTTGAACGGGGCCAGCGAGCCCACGAGCAACGCTTGCTGGCTGGCCAGGGACTTGTTCAGGAGCAGCGAGCCGACCAGGTTCAGCACCGCGTTCAGGGCACTCGCGCCGAGCGACACGGCGAAGACCACGAAAATCTCCCACCGGATCAGCCACGGCGGCGGCGGGCGTAGGCTGGTCTCCCTGAGTGCCACCTGATGGACTTTAGCCTGTGCCACCGGCGCCGAACCGTCGGCGGATCGCTGCTACCGCCAGGCCAGGTACTCGTGCGTGGCCGGCCGTCAGCAAGCTCCCCCGGGCTGGTCGAATCCCTGGATAAGCCGCGGCACAAACGGTACATAAGGATCGGTCAGAGCGAGCGTAGACACAAGGTGGTCCGATGATCCGTGCAGGCCGTAGCCAAGGCGGCCAGCCGATAGGTCCTGGCCCGGCCGAGCCGGACCTGGACCGGTCAGGTGGCCCCGCACAATCTCGCGAGACCAGTGATGTGGCGCCCGCGTCTGGCGCGGGCATGGTCCCCGAGCCGGAGCCGCGGACGGCGCGCGCGGCCGAGGCTTCGCTCGCCGGCGGGACGGCCGAGGGGCCGGCGGCTGCGCATAGGTCCGGCACCTCCGCGGCCACCCTGCAGGAGCAGGACGGGCCGGGAACAGGAGCCGACGACCCCGAGCAGGCCGCCGCCGGGGCCGCGCGGGCCGCGGGCGGCGGCGGCCGGGCAGCCTTCCGCCGTGCGCTCGGCCGCACCTGGGTCAGGCACCTGATCCTGATAGCCGTTTACCAGGGCGCGGGCGTCGCGGCGACCTGGCCCAGGTTCACCTACCTCGCCGACGGCAAGCTGCCCGCTACCTCGGACGTGTCCGGCTTCGTCTGGAACATCTGGTGGTCGGGACACCAGCTGCTGCACCTCAACAACCCGTTCTTCACCAAGTACATGGCCGCGCCGATCGGCACCCACCTCGCGTTCAGCACGCTGATGCCGCTCGCCGGGTGGATCACCGCGCCGATCACGGTCCTGTACGGGCCGTCGGCCTCCTTCACCCTGCTGACGATCGTCACGCCCGGCCTGCTCTGCTATGCCATGTACCGGGCGGCGAAGATGTGGCTGAACGAACCGGGCGCGATCATCGCCGGGGCGTTCTTCGGCCTGTCCTCGATGCTGCTCTGGCAGAACTGGTATCACGTCAACATCGCGATCGGGACCATCTTCCTGCCGGTCGCGATCGAGGCGGCGGTCAGGCTCAGGCGCAACCCACACTTCGCGCCCGCCATCGCACTGGGCATCGCGCTGGGCGCATCGATCCTGATCAACCAGGAGAGCACGGTCGTCGCCATCATCCTCGCGGCCGCGATCCTGGTTCCGTGGTTTGTCACGGCGCTGATCAGGGATCGCCCGCTGGCCCGCCAGGCGACCAGGCCGCTCGCCGCGGGCATCGTGGTCGCGGTCGTGGTGGCCGGCCCCGAGCTCATCGGCATGATGCAGCAGATCCTCTCCGGCGGAGCCTCGCCGCCCGCCGGCGAGTTTGCCTCGAACTACGCGCAGTTCGGGGTGTCGCTGCCCACGCTGTTCGCGCCGTCACCCCGGCTCGGCACCTTCGGCCTGGGCCAGCTTGCCTCGGCTTACAGCTACAACAACTCAGAACAGCTGCTCGAGGGCCTGCCGACCTTCGGCGCCGTGCTGACCGGCCTGGCGCTCATCGGCCTCGCGATCGGCTGGCGCAAGCGCAGCACCTGGGCCTTCGTTTCGGTCTGGCTCGTCAGCGCCGCGCTCGCGCTCGGAACGAGCCTGACCATCGGCAGCAACTGCCAGATTAGCCAGGGCAAATGGCACCGGCCAGGCAAGGTGTACGGGCGGTTCTGTGACCAGTACCTGCCGCTGATGAGCCACCTCCACGCCACCAACGTGATCATGCCGGGCGGTCCGGAGACCGGCGTTTGGAAGCCCGTCGTGATCTCGAATCTAATGCCCTATAGCTGGCTGGTCCGCGTCCCCGGCCTGTCCGGCCTGCGGGAAGCGGACAGGTTCGCGCTGATCGGGCTGATCGGCGCGGCCCTGCTCGCCGGGCTGACCGTCCAGTGGCTGAGCAAGCGGAAGGTCACAATGCCGCTGATCGGCGTGATCGTCGTCCTCGGCGCGCTCGAGGCGGGGTGGTCAGGCGATACGCCGGCCTCCAACGGCTATCACGGCACCATGCCGACCACGCTGCCCGCGCTCGACCGTTCGCTGACCCGCGACCATTCGGGCTCGATCGTGGTGGACGTGCCTTACGGGCTGCGCGGCGGTGTCGCGGTGACCGGCTCGGAGATCGCGCCGAACGCCATGCTGATCGCGACTCATGACCACCATCAGCGGGCCATCTCCTACACGGCCTGGGTGTCGAAGGCCGCCATCAACGGGGTCGGCAAGCACGCCTTCTTCCGTAACCTCTACATAGCGGAGCACAGCCAGAACCCCACGCCGACGAACATCAGGCGGGCCGCCGCGGACCTGACAACCATGAACATCGGCTGGGTCGTCGAGTGGCGGAACCTGTGGACGAAATACAAGCCACTCGAGCGGTACGGGCACGTTGACAGGTATCTTGAGGCGCTGGGCTTCCGGCACACCAATGGGATGTGCCTGGTGAATCTCCAGCCGGGGGAGCAATGCCCGCACTTCAAGAACATCTGGCTGTGGCAGTACAAGCCAGGCCGTACTGGCTAGGTGCGGGACTCACCGAGGTAGGCTCCGCTCAAAGACAGCCAAGGAACAGCCGATGAACAAGCCCAAGGCCCCGGCCGCGAAATCTGCGGCGACCGGGCAGTCCGCTGCGCCCGCGAAGCCGGGCGCGCCCGGCGCGCCCGCCAAGCCCGGCGCGCCCGCCAAGCCCGGCGCGCCCGGCACGACCGCCAAGCCCGGCACGACCGCCAAGCCCCGCACGACAGCGAAGTCCGCGGTGTCCGGGCAGTCCCGGGCGTCCGGGCCGGTCGAGCCGGCCAGCCAGGCGGCGCCGGAGCGGCCGGCACCACCGCGGTCTGTCTTCCTCGCCGTCCGCCTGATGTACGCCGGGGCCGCGCTGACCGCGATCGGCATGGTGGTCAGCGTGGTCGCGGTGGCCGTCGGCGGCGAGAACGCGCTGCGCGCCAGCCACAAGCACGCCACCCTCGCGCAGCTGCACGCCACCCAGAATTTCCTGATCACGGGCGCGATCGTGTCCGGGCTGGTCGAGATCGGCGCCTGGCTGTTCATGGCCAGGGCCAACCGCAGCGGCCTGAAGTGGGCGAGGATTATCGCCAGCGTGCTGTTCGCGCTTAACACCTTGAACTTCATGGGCCACATGCTGGGCAAGGTGACGATCGGCAACATCGCCTACTCGGTGGCGCTGTGGCTGGTCGGCCTCGGTGCGCTGTACTTCTTGTGGCAGAAGGACGCGAGCGCGTACTTCGCTGACCGGTCCGGCTAACCGGACCAGCTCTCAGGTCGCCGTCGCCGGGGCCGCCGCGTCACCGTCCGCCGGCCACTCGGCTTGGGCCTGGGCGAGCTGAACCTGAGCGAGCTGGGCCGTCAGCCGCCGCCAGGCCAGGTCCGCGCCCGAGGCGAGGCACCCGTCGACGACGGCACCAGTGCCGAGCGCGCTGACCCGGAGCTCAGGCAGCACGGGCGCGATCCGGCCGAGCTCGGCCGTGACCGCGGCCGCGAAGCCCGGGGCCTGCCCGATGCCGCCGCCGAGCACGACGAGTCCCGGGTCCACCACTGCGATGATCGCGCAGATCGCCTTGGCCACCAGCCTGGCCTCGGCGGCCACGATCGCAGCGGCCCGCTCGTCCCCCGCCGCGGCTGCCGCGAAGACCTGCCTGGCTGACCGGGTCCGCAGGCCTGCGCGCCGGGCCGCGCGGACGATCGCGGCGGCCGAGCCGACGGCCTCCATCGTGCCCCGCCTGCGCACCTCCTCGTCGGCGACGTCACCGCCTGGCCCTTCGGTGATCGGCAGGAACGCGATCTCGCCCGCCACTCCGTGCGCGCCCCTGTGCAGCTGCCCGCCGAGGACGAGGCCCATCCCGATGCCGGTCCCGATGGAGACGAAGACGAAGCTGGCGAACTCCCTGCCGTGGCCATGCTCGCGCTCGGCCAGCGCCGCCGCGTCGGTGTCGTTCTCCACGGCCAGGCTATCGCCGAACGCGCTGCGCAGTCCCGCCAGCACCGAGGGGTTGTCCCAGCCGGCCATCCCGCCGGTCAGCGTGATCGCGTCCCGCTTGGGGTCATAGACGCCGGGGCTGCCGAGCACGGTCTGGGTCACGTCCGCCCGCGCGACGCCCGCCGCCGCGCAGATCCCGCCGGCCAGCCTGACCAGCTCGTCCACCCGCATGCGCACGCTCGCCGCCGCGCAGCGCGACTCGGCCTTCGCCCTGATCTCGCCGGTCAGGTCGGCGACCGCGCCGCGCAGGTACTCGTGCCCGATGTCGAGACCGAGCACGTAGCCCGCGTCGGGCCTGATCTCGTACAGCACCGCGGACCGGCCGGGCACGCCCGTGCGCTGGCCGGCCGTCCTGACCAGGCCAGAGCGCTCCACGTTGGCGAGCGCCAGCGAGACCGTCGGCTTCGACAGCCCGGACAGCCGGGCCAGGTCGGCGCGCGAGCACAGGCCGAGCTGGCGAATCTGATTGAGCAGCAGCTGCTCGTTCATCGTCCGCATCAGCTGGGGCCTGGCCGGCTGCATCCCCGCCGCCAGCGGGCGCGCGCGGGCCTGGCCCAGGCCGATGGTGGCCGGGGCCTGGCCGCCCTGGCCGACTGCCTCGCTCGCCACCTCGGTCATCGGGGGGTGGTCGCCGATTCGCGCCGCCAAATTTCCACGAAACACCCCTAGCGCAGGTAGGCGAGGTGCTCGCCGTGCAGCTCGATGTACTCGGCGACCAGCTCGCGCGCCGCGGTGATGCCGGGCACCAGCGGGTTCTCAGCGAGCGCGACCGCGGCCAGGCTGGCGTTACCCGACATGGCGGCCTCCACGATCCCTCGCTCGTACTCTTTCACGGCCAGCACCAGCGCCCGCGCCGACCTGGGCAGGTCGGCGGCCTGGAGCTGGGTCAGGCCCCCGGTGTCCACCCTCGCGGGCACCTCCACGATGTCCTCGGGGTCGAGGAAGTCGAGCGCGCGGCCGTTGCGCATGTTGACGATCACGTCGCTCGCGCCGCGCCCGGCCAGGCCGTCGATCACCCGCAGCGCCAGCCCCTCGTAGCCGCCGAGCTCGCCCGCCTCGATCGGGACCGCTCCCGCGGCCGAACGCTGCGCCCGCGCCTCCGCCTGCCCGCTAGCCCCCTGCGTGTCGGTCTTCATGTACGTGTCGCGCCGCACCCCGAGCAAGTTCGCGTAGGCCGACCAGGCGGCGTGCACGTCACCGTCGGCGAATGCCTTGCCGATCGCGGTGATCAGCTCGTCGTTCAGGCCCTGCACGTCCTGGCCCCGGCTCGACCCGGCGCGCGCCACGCCGTCGACGTACCGTCGCGGGTCGTAGTAGTAGTACACGTACTCGGTCGGGATCGCGCCGACCCGCCGCACCTCGTCGGCGTCGAAGGCGGCGAACTGGTGCTCGGCCCGCTGCAGCTCGTCGAAGCTGGCGATCAGGTCACCGATCAGCTCCTCGCCGTCGAGCTCGAACGAGCTGACCCAGCCCAGGTGGTTCAGGCCGCCGTACCTGGCCCTGACCCGCCCGGCGTCCCCTTCCGCGCCGCGGTGGCGGGCTCCCGCGAACCTCGCCAGGTCCGCGATGGTCCCCGACGGCGTATCGCAGACGCCGACCGCCCGCACCTTCCCGTGGGCGCTGACCGCCTGCGTGATCAGCCCCGCTGGGTTGGTGAAATTGACCAGCACCGCTGCAGGCGAGCACTCGGCCAGCAGGTCGCAATAGGAGAGCACCACCGGTATGGTGCGCAGCGCCATCGCGCAGCCGCCTGGTCCTGTCGTCTCCTGCCCCACGATCCCGCGGCGCAACGCCACCTGCTCGTCGATCACCCGGCCGCGGTCACCGCCGACCCTGACCGCCGAGAAGACATAGTCCGCCCCGGTGAACGCCTCGGCGGCGTCGGCCGTCACCGTCACGACCCCGGGCTGGCCGAGCGCCACCGCCAGCTCGGCGGCCAGCCTGGCGGTTGTCGCCCGCCTGGTCGCGTCCGGCTCGAACAGGCAGATCTCGTCGAACGCCCCCGGCCGGCCCGCCAGCACGGCACGGACGAACGCCGGCATCCGCACCCCGCCGCCCCCGAGAACCGACAGTTTCATCGCGCGCTCCCTAATCGCCGTCCCCGCATGCCGCTGCCTCCGCCTGCTTCTCGTTTCCGCTACCCCTGGTCCCGCACGCCGGGCCGCAGCGCCGCGGCCAGCACCGCGGGGGGTTGAGGGGGGTCGTCCCCCCTGGCCAGCACCGCGGGGGGTTGAGGGGGGTCGTCCCCCCTGGCCAGCACCGCGGCGAGGTCCTTGACAACCATGGGCCGCAACGGCCAGCCAGCGCCAGTGCCGGCACCTACCTCGCCCACTCCGCCGAGCCTGCCGACGGCCTGCGATCCCGCGGCGTTGGCCACGACGGCGGCCTCCGCGATCGTGGCACCGCCGACCATGGCCGCGATCATCGCGCCCGCGAAGCTGTCGCCCGCGCCGGTGAGATCCCTGACCGTGACCTGGCCGACGCCCCGCGATATCTCGGTGACCACGCGGTCGCGGCCGGCCACGAGCGCGCCGGCCGCTCCCCGCGTCACGACCAGGTCGGTGCCCCAGGCCGCCGCGGCGGCGATCGCCTCGTCCAGGCCGGCCGCGCCGGTCAGCCTGAGCAGCTCGTCGGCGTTGGGCACGAAGATGTCGGCCAGCCGCACGCACTCGATGACGGTGTCGCGTTCCCGTTCGTCTCCCAGCGAGGTATCGAGCATGATCTTGCAGCCGAGTTCGCGCGCCTCCCGCAGGAACGGCGGCACCCACCGGCCGGGGTGCAGGTAGCACCAGGCCGGGCGGTGCGAGCGCAGGACGCCGTGCCAGCGCTCGATCTCGGCCTGCTCGCTCACCGCGGCGGACGGCAGGTGAGTCACGAAGCCGCGGTCGCCGTCGAAGTTCAGCACGACGGTGATGCCCGCGGTCGGGCCGGAGACTCGCACCGACGGGGACAAGTCCACTCCTGCCGCGGCGCAGTGCTCGGTGACCACCTGCGAGCCCAGATCGTCGCCGAGCATGGTGCACAGCCCAGCCCGCGATCCGGCCGCGGCCGCAACCGTGGCGCTGGTGACCGCGCCGCCGCAGGAGATCGCGAACTCGTCGGTGAAGACCTCCTCGCCTGGCCCCGGCAGCCGGTGCAGTTGCCCGAAGACCAGCTCGAGGAAGACCAGCCCGAACGAGATCATGTCCACCGAGCAGCCTCCCGCTGCGCACCGCTGTCCGGACGCGGACCCGGCGCCGGCCGGTCTCCGCCTGCAAGGTTCGCGCGCCACATTACGGTTCGGCCACGAACTCTGTTACGTCCCGGATAGTTAGGATACTGTCCTAACAATCTCCACGATAGCGTTACCCGACGTCATTACGAACAGCAGGGTCATGGTCGGACAGTTCCCGGCGGCGCCGGCATACCGCACTCCTCGCGGATCGCCTGGTCGCCCCTCCCGCGCGGGTCATGGTCGCAGTATCACATGAGGTGGCCGACCGTGCGAGCCGTACGTTTCGCGAGGAATACCTGGATTACTCGGGTTACCGAGACACGTAACGAAGGTCGCGACCAGGATGTGTTCAAGAAGTTCATGATGGTTCCTGGCATGATCGCCGACGGAGTCACCGTCGGCCCCACGATGGCCGGGGAACTCCCCGGCCGACCGCCCGGCGCGAGCGCGGGAAGCCGAGGCGGAGCCCCCTGCCGCGCGCAGAGCACTCACCGAAGGGCCGAAGCATGAGACGCCTTACCAGAATCGGTGTCGTCGTCGCACTCAGCCTGCTGGCCGCATCCTGCTCCAGCAGCGGAGGTACCGGGCCGTCGTCCAACGGCGGTCCAAGCGGTGTCCTCACCATTGACAACGAGAGCGGCGGGAACTGGACCTGCGACTTCAACCCGTTCAACCTGTCCGATATCTCGTTCTCCCTCGGCACCGTCTACGAGCCGCTGGTGTTCGTCGACACGCTCGCGAACAACAAGACAAAGTCATGGCTGGCCACGAACTACGCGTGGAGCAACGGCAACAAGACCCTCACCTTCACGATCCGCAAGGGCGTGAAATTCACCAACGGAACCCCGCTGTCCGCCTCGGACGTGGTCTATACCTTCAACCTTCTCAAGCAGAACAAGACCCTTGACATCAACGCGGTCTGGTCGGTGCTTTCCAGCGTCACGCCGCAGGGCGCGGACCAGGTGGTCATGCAGTTCAAGGCGCCCGCGGTGACGTACTTCTACTACATCGCCGACCAGATCGGCATCGTCTCGCAGAAGATCTGGTCGAAGATCGCGAA
>WNGG01000056.1_pt1 | contig 95597 bp, 84 predicted proteins | sample 5400661 | NCBI WGS metagenome assembly WNGG01 (sample SAMN13153372, study PRJNA577476) | soil metagenome | isolation source: 100 cm soil or saprolite under Garry oak tree replicate 1 | place: USA:California | collected 2016-06-15
GCAGGAGCCGACCGCCGGCACCGTTCTGGCGTCGGACGCCTTCTTCCCGTTCCGCGATGGACTCGACGAGGCGGCGCAGGCCGGGATTACGGCCGTCGTCCAGCCGGGAGGATCGGTCAAGGACCCCGAGGTGATCGCCGCCGCAGACGAGCACGGGCTGGCGATGGTCTTCACCGGCGTCCGCCACTTCCGGCACTGAACGCCGCGGCCCGAGCGATCGCCGCCGCGGCCCGGGGCGGCGGGCTATTTCTTGTCGAAGGTCCGCAGCTTCAACGTATCGGTGAAGGCGTAGTAGACGCGATCCTTGGCCCGGCTGACGTAGTGCTCCGCCACCTCCTGGAGCTTCAGGGCCTCGGCGTCGTCGGGGTCGACCTCCAGCAGCTCCTTCAGCTTCAGGAGGGCATCGGTCGCGTTTCCGGCCTTCATCGAGACGACCGCCCAGTTGAACCAGGCGTTGCGGATGTAGCGGTCGATGTCGCCGAGCCCCTTGTCGCGGGGGAGCCGGTAGTACTTGCGCAGGGCGTTCTCGTAGTCCTTGTCGGCGAACGCCTGCTTCGCCGACTCGAAGTCGTCGAGCAGGTGCTGGTCCTCGTCGATCTTCGCCTGCGTCCTGTCGAGGAGATCCTTGGCGGCGAAGTTCGCCGGGTCGAGGGCGAGCGCGGCGCTCAGCTTGGCGCGGGCCTCGCGCCACTTTCCCTCGGCGACGAGCCGCCGGCCGTCGGCCAGGAACGCGGCGACCCTCCGGCGCATCTCCTCCGGCGGGATCGGAGGGGGCGTCGCCGGCTTGATCGGCTCGACGCGCATCGGCGCCGCGGGGGCCGGGGAGGGCGCGCCGGCCGGGGCATGAGGTGCCGTGGTCGTCCCTCCCGGCCCCGGAGCGGGACCGCTCTGGGCGCGCGCGCCCCGATCGGGCGGCGTCTGTCCCTGGGCCCCCAGCGCGGCGCCACCTTGCTGCGGAGCGGGAGCGGCCCCGCCACCGGCCGGAGAGCCGCCCTGGGGATCCTGAGGCTGCCGGCTGGTCGATCCGATCGGCGTCGGGATCGCCCCTTGCGCCTGGGTGGCGACCGCGCCGGAAGGCGATCCGGAGGGTGGCGCGCCGGGTCCTCCGGCGGATCCCGCCCCGCCCGCCATGCGCGGCTGGAACAGGAACCACCACGCCGCCCCGCCCGCCATGCGCGGCTGGAACAGGAACCACCACGCCGCCCCGGCTCCCGCCAGCAGAAGGAGGCCGAGGAGGGCGAAGAACCTCGAAACCGAGGAGCGCGGCTTCGGCCCCGGAAGGTGCGGCGGGGTCCTCGGCCGCCCCGCGGGACGCTCCCGCGGCGTGGCGGCCGGAGCCTCGGACATCGTATGGGTGGTGGCCCGGGGAGCCTCACGCGCAGTCCTTGGGGGCGCCGGAGGAACCACCGGCTTCACCGACGCCCCGGTCCCGCCGACGGGGATGGATCCTCCCTTGGTGGGGACCGCGTGGTCGCTCGCGGCCTCCGGCATCCCGCCCAGATCGGTGTCGAGGAGCGACATGAGATCGACGTCGGCCTGGCCGTCGGGAGGCGCTTTCGAAACCTTGGCGGCGGTTCCGCGGAGGAGATCTCGCTCCCCCTGCTTGATGTTGAGCTGGGCCAGCTCCGTCTCCCATGCCGTCTCCTCGGCGTCCGCCGGCTTCGCGGCCGACGACGCCGGCTTCGCGGACGCTCCCGCGGGTTTCGAGGGCGTTCGCGGGACGAGCCGGACGGACGGAGGCACCACCGTCCGGGCCTCGACGACCGTCTCCTGCGGGGGCTCGGGCCCGCCCGGCCCTCTCTCGGGCTCCATGGCGACGGGCTGGCCCGTGACTCCCGGCTCCTCCACCACGCCGGCCTGCTCGAACGCCTTGTCGAGCGCCGACCGCGCCGCGACCTCCTCCTGGGACGCCGCCGCGCTGCCGTGCTCCAGAGGCTCCGCCTTCGGGGCCGTCCCCGCCAGCGGGATCGCCGGATCGTCGCCCCCGTCGAGCTCGATGTCCCCCGCGAAGCCTCCCCCGGACGGAGCCGGGGCGGAAGCGGGCGGCTCGGTCGCGGCCGCCTTCTTGGGCGCCCCCCCCTTCCCCGCCGCCATGACGTCCGGCAGCGTCAGCTTGACGGTCATCCCCCCGAGCTGGTCGGCGGCCCGCTTGAGATGCCCCTGGATCTTCTCCCGGATCTGCGCCAGGAGGAGGCGCGCCCCCGGGTGGGTGGCATCGAGCGTGAAGACCTTCTTGCATTCGGTCTCCGCCTCCGGATAGCGCTCCTGCGTCATCAGCTCGCGGGCGAGAGTGAGGTGCTCCTCGACGAAGGGGGCCGACTCGAAGGCGTGCTGCGCCTCCTCGAGGAGCCTGTGGACCTCTTCGGACTCGGGGCTGAGCGGGAGAAGGCCGCGCGCTCCGTCGCTCGCTTCGGTGTACTTGCGCTGGGCCAGGAGCTGCTTGACGCGGGCGATCCCGAGATCGAGCTTCGCTTCCATCTCCTCGGGGGATAGACCGGCCTCGTCCTGGGTGGCGCCGTCGGAGGCGGCAGGAGGCTCCTCGGGCGACGCGGCGGGGCCCTGCGGCTCCCAGTCGCCCATCAGGAGGGTCGCCATGCGGATCCCCTCCTTCGCCTTCTGGCTCGAGGGGTCGACGGAGAGCGCTTCGCGCCAGGCGTCGATCGCTCCCTTGTACTCGCCGTTGTTGTAGAGCGAAGAGGCTCTGGCGAGGAGTTCCTGTAGCCTTTCGTCGTCGATCACGACACCGACCCGCGGGACAGATCACGCCCGCACACCGGTTCCAATTTATGCCCCGGTGCGCGGAAGTCAACCGGCTGGCGGGGGGTCAAGCCGATGAAAAGCCCGGTCTTAGGAGGGTTTGCGCTGGGACGCCTCGCGCGCCTTGCGGAGCGCCTCCTTGAGGAGAGGCAGGTCCTTGAAGCCCGGGTTGAGCGCCTCGACCTTGGCGAAGGCCTCCGAGGCCTCCTGCACGTCGTTCTTGTCGAACAGCGTCACGACTCCTAGATTGAGCCAGGTCTGCCAGTGCCTGGGGTCGTAGTTGAGGGAGGTGCGGAACTGGGCGATGGCGTCGTCCGACTTCCCCATCTCGCGGAGGCAGATCCCCATGTCGGTGCGGCTGTCGACGTTCTTGGGCTCGATCTCGAGGACCCGGCGGTAGTAGTCGACCGCCTGTTCGTACTTTCCGGCGTCGTGATACATGTTGGCGAGGCGGGTCAGCGCGGTGATGTCCTTCGGGTTCTTCTCGATCGCCGTCTTGAGCGCGGTGATCTCCTCGAACACCCGGCCCATCACCTGCTCCGCTCCAGGCCCTCTCGGCGTGCCATCGGGCGCGGCCGGCGGCGCGCCGGCTCCGCCCCCTGCCATCCCCAGATTCCCGGCCGCCGGGACCGGGGAGGCGCGCTCCACGACGCGCGGCTCGTAGACGCCGTAGGCGATCAGGAAGCCGATCAGGAAGCCGAACAGGATGCCCGACACCAGGAACCGGATCTGGTCCTTGCTCACGAGGAACCTCGCGCTTCGTCGAGGGGCGCACGCTAGCACAGCTGTCGGGTCGAATCAAGGCGCGGAGGAGTGTGCTATAGTCCGCCGCGTGACGCCCGACTCGCCGCCGGCCGCGCGCCGCCTCCACCTGTCGCGCCCCCGGATCTCGGTCGCCCTCGGCGCCTTCCTGGTGGCGGCCTTCGTCCTGTGCGCCCTGCTGGCGCCGCTCCTCACCCGCCTCGTCGGCTACGATCCATACGAGCAGGCCCTGCCCCGATCGGTCGTGCCTCCGACGCCACCCGACCGCGCCCACCTGCTCGGAACCGACGGCCTCGGCCGCGACCAGCTCAGCCGCCTGATCCACGGAGCGCGCATCTCGCTCGAGGTGGGGCTGCTCGCCGAGATCATCTCCCTCGCCCTCGGAACCGGCCTCGGGGCGGTGGCCGGATACGCCGGCGGAAGGATCGACGCCGCGCTGATGCGGTGCGCCGATCTCTTCTTCGCCTTCCCCGAGCCGCTGATCGCCCTGGCGATCGTCGCGGCGATCCCCGACCCCGAGAGCGCCCCGCTGCTGCGCCACCTCCCCCACCCATCGGTGGGAGTCGTCTTCCTGGTCCTCGGCGGCCTCGGCTGGGCGAAGATCGCCCGCCTGGTGCGAGGCGAATTCCTGAAGATCCGCGAGCTGGAGTTCGCGCGGGCGGCCGAGGCGATCGGCGCGCGCGGCGCCCGCGTGGTGCTGCGTCACCTCCTCCCCAACGCCCTCGGCCCCCTGATCGTCGCGGCCTCGCTCGGGATCGGCGGCAACATCCTGATGGAGGCCTACCTGTCGTTCCTCGGTCTCGGCGCGCGCCCGCCCCTTCCGTCCTGGGGCACGATGGTGACCGAGGGGCAGGCCTACTTCCTGAGCAGGCCCTGGGTCGCCGTCGCCCCCGGCGTGGCGATCCTCCTGGTGGTGCTCGGGTTCAACCTGCTCGGAGAAGGGGTGCGCGAGCTGACCGATCCCCGGCGGCGGAGGATCGTTGCGTAGCCTTCTCTCGAAGGCCCGCGCGCGGTCCCCGCGCGGCGCCGCGCGGAGAGGACGGCGGGGCGCCACCCTGGCGCTCGCCTCGTTGCTGATCTCGGGCGCGCTCGGGGCGCTCGGCTGCGGCCGGGCCGGCGCTCCAGCGGGCACGGCGGAGCAGGTCTTCCGTTTTCGCCTGCGAGAGGACCCGCCCACGCTCGACCCGGCCCTGTCGAACGACAACCTGTCGGAGGCGGTGATCCAGCCGCTCTTCCGGGGCCTCGTGGGTCTCGACCCCGAGACGCTCGAGGTGCGTCCCGCCGTCGCCGCCTCCTGGACGATCTCGCCGGACCACCGGACCTACACCTTCCACCTGCGCGACGACGCGCTATTCCACAACGGCCGCAAGGTCATGGCGCGCGACGTGGCCTACTCGTTCCTCCGGATCCTTCGCAAGGAGACGAACTCGCCGCGCCGGTCGATCCTGGAGCCGCTCCAGGGGGCGCGGGAGTTCACGGAGGGGAAGAGCTCCTCCGTCGCGGGGATCACGGTGCGGGACGACCGGACGATCGAGCTGCGGCTGGCGCATCCGTTCGCGCCGTTCCTGGCGACGCTCACCATCCCGGCCGCCGCGATCGTCCCGTCCGAGGTGTACGACGATCCCGCGAAGGCGTACCTCCGCGCCCCCGTCGGCTGCGGCCCCTTCCGCTTCTCCCGCTGGCAGCAGTCGAACTTCATCGAGCTCCTCGCCTTCGATCGGTATTATGGCGGGCGGCCGCCCCTCGACCGGGTGGTCGTGAGGATCATCGAGAACCACCTGAGCGCCCTGCAGGAGTACCGCGCCGGCGGGCTCGACAGCCTGGACCAGCCGCCCGACGAGGGGGACGCGGCGCTGATCAAGGAGCTGGGGCCGGAGATCAAGAGGTATCCGTTCATGGCCACCGGGTACCTCGGCTTCAACCACGCGCTCCCCCCGTTCAAGGGGAACGCCAAGCTGCGCCAGGCGTTCAACTACGCCGTCGACAAGAAGTACATCTGGGAGGTTCTGGAGCCGGGGGTCGCGATTCCGGCGCACGGGCTGATCCCGCCGGGGATCCCCGGGTACGACCCGGACCTGCCGGGCTATCCGTACGACGAGGCGAAGGCGAAGCACCTGCTCGCCGAAGCCGGCTATCCGGAGGGGCGCGGGCTCCCTCCGATTACCTTCTGGATCAACACGAGCGAGGACAACCGCAGGGTGGCCGAGCAGATCCAGGCGGACCTCAGGAAGATCAGCGTCAACGTCACGATCCGGGAGGTCGATTGGAGCGCCTATCTCGCGGCGATGCAGGGAACGAAGGACCAGGCGGGCCCGGCCCAGATGTTCCGCTTCGGCTGGGGTCTGGAGTACCCGGACGCCGACTCCATCCTGAGGACGGCGCTGCACTCCTCGAACTGGGGACCGGGCGGGAACTTCTTCCGGTACAAAAACCCGGAGGTCGATCGCCTGCTCGACCAGGCGCTCGACGTGGTCGAGCCGGCCGCGCGCGCCGCGCTGTACCGCCGGGCGGAGCGGATCGCCGTCATGGACGACGCCGCGCTCCTCTTCCTCAACTACTACATCGAGGCGACCCTGTTCAAGCCGTACGTCCAGGGGGTCGTCCTGACACCGCTGGGGGAGTTCCGGATCCCGCTCGAGAGGCTGCGGATCGCCAAGGGCCCCGCCTGACGCGCCGGCCACGGCGCGGCCGGCGGCGGGGTGGGAGATGGCCAGCTACCTCGTGAGGCGCGTCGCCGGCCTGGTGCCGGTCCTGCTGGTCGCTGCGACGATCGTGTGGCTCTTCGTCTTCTACCTGCCGGGGGACCCGGCCCGCGCCATTGCCGGCGGGGAGAGGTTCGATCCCGAGGTGCTCGAGTCGGTTCGCCAGGAGTGGGGTCTCGACGCCCCGCCGGCGCGCCAGTACCTCACCTATCTCGGTAAGCTGCTGCGAGGCGACCTGGGGACCTCCTACGTCCAGCGCCGGCCGGTCACCGCCATCATCCGGGATCACTTCCCCGCGACCTTCATCCTGGCCGGCGCCGCGATCCTCCTCTCCTCGACCGCCGGCCTCGTCCTCGGAGCGCTCGCCGCCTACCGCCGCGGCCGCGTCACCGACGAGCTGATCCTGCTCCTGTCGCTGCTCGGCGCCTCGACGCCGGCCTTCTGGCTCGGTCTCATGCTGATGATGGTGTTCGCCTCCCGGCTCGCCTGGCTGCCCCCGCTCGGGTACGGGATGAACGGGATCGTCGTGCCCCTCCTGGACGTCAGGCTTCCGGAGTGGGATCACCTCGTCCTGCCGGCCCTCACCCTGTCGCTCCTGTCGCTCGGGACCGTGGCGCGCATGACCCGCGCCAGCCTCCTGGACTCGGGCAACGCCGAATACCTGACGACGGCGGCCGCCAAGGGGGCCTCGGCCTTCCGCGTCTTCGCGCGCCACGCCTTGAAGAACGCCCTCCTCCCCGTGGTGACGGTCGTCGGCCTCGACTTCGCCTCCATGCTCGGGGGCGCGGTCGCGACGGAGTACGTCTTCGCCTGGCCCGGCCTCGGAAAGACGCTCGTCCGCGCGATCGCGCTCCGGGACCTGCCCCTGGTCGAGGGGTGCGTGATCTTCCTGACGGCCATCTTCGTCCTGGTCAATCTGGTCGTCGACCTGCTCTACGTCGCCCTCGATCCCCGCGTCCACTACGAAGGGACGGCCGGCTCCTAGGTGTGCCCGTCCTCGAGACCAGGGCGGGCTCCTCGCCCCCCGGCGGAGTGGGGTAGAATGGCCGCTTCCGGAGGAGCGGACATGGATCGACCCTCGGTGGCGCCGCCCGGCGCGCGGCCCCGAGCGAACCTGTACGGTCTGGAGCGGGAGGAGCTCGCCTCCGTCCTCTCCCCCTTCGCGACACGGCCGTTCCAGGCGGCGCAGATCTACCACTGGATCTACGGCCGGCAGGAGACCGACCCGGCCGCGATGACCGATCTGCCCGCGTCGCTGCGCGGGGCGCTCCAGGAGCGCTTCGTGGTGTCCTGGCCGTCGATCAAGGAGGCGCGGGACTCCGCGGACGGGTCGAGGAAGTACGTCCTGGCGCTCCGCGACGGCGGCGAGGTCGAGGCGGTCTACATCCTTTACGGCGAGCGCGTCACGCTCTGCCTCTCCTCCCAGATCGGCTGCCCGCTGGCCTGCCGTTTCTGCCTGACCGGGACGATGGGGTTGGTCCGCAACCTGACGGCCGGGGAGATCCTCGGACAGGTCGCGGCGGTGGCCCGTGATCGAAGGATCGATCCGAAGTCGATCCGGGTCGTCTTCATGGGGATGGGTGAGCCGCTGAACAACTACGACGCGGTCCTGCACGCCTTCAGGGTCATGGTCGACCCGAAGGGGTTCGGGATCGCGCCGCGCCGGGTGACGCTGTCGACGGCGGGGCTGGTCCCCGGGATCGAGAGGCTGGCCCGCGAGACGCCCCGCCCGCGCCTCGCGATCTCGCTCGTGGCCGGCCATGACGCGCTCCGGGACGACCTCATGCCGATCAACCGGAAGTACGATCTCACCCGGCTGATGGAGACCTGCCGCCGCTTCCCTCTCGCCCCGCGCGAGAAGGTGACCTTCGAGTACGTCCTCCTCGAGGACGTGAACGACACGCCGCGTGACGCCACCCGGATCGCGCGCCTCCTCCGCGGGCTCCGGGCCAAGGTGAACGTCATCCCGTACAACGAGGCGGGCCTCGGCGCCTTCCGGACGCCGGCGCCGGAGCGGGCGGCCCGGTTCCGCGACGCGCTCCTCGCGCACGGGGTGCCGGCGACGATCCGCTGGAGCAAGGGACGGGACATCGGGGCCGCCTGCGGGCAGCTGGTCCGCCCGGCGGCCGCCTCCGCCTGACCGGCTCGCTAGCCGTTCCGCCGGGCGGGATCCCGGGACCCGGGCGCGGGCGCCGCCTCCTCGAGGGCGGCGCGCAGGGCGCGGACCGCCGCGGCGGGATCGGGTGCTGCCACGATGGCGGAGATGGCGGCGGCGCCCGCGATCGGGATGCCGCGCAGCTCGGCGGCGTTCGCCGGACCGATCCCTCCGATCGCCCAGACCGGGAGACGGACGGCCTCGACCACTTTGCGGAGGACCGCCGGGCCGTGCGGCGCCCCGAACGCCGCCTTGCTCGGCGTCTCGAAGACGGGGCCGAAGATCAGATAGTCGGCTCCCTCCTTCTCCGCCTGGCGCGCCGCGGCGAGGGAGTGCACCGATCGGCCGACCAGGAAGCGCCGCGGGGCGCAGCGCCTGACGCGGTCGATCGGCAGCCCCTCGGCCGGCAGATGGACGCCCGCGGCCTTGGCCGCCAACGCGACGTCGAGACGGTCGTTGATCAGGATGCGGCAGCCGCCTCCGGCGGTGCGGGCCGCCTCCACCGCCTCGCGCGCCAGGCGCAGCAACTCGGCCCCGCCGAGATCCTTCTCCCGGATCTGCACCAGGTCGGCGCCCCCCGCGATCGCCGCCCGGATCACCTCGAGGATCGGGCGCTCTCCCGCCGCCCGACGATCGGTGACGCAGAGGACGCCGGCCCGCCGGGGCCCCGCGGCGGGGGGGGCGGTCATGATTCCTTGAGGACGCGGCAGAACGCCACGAAGTCCTTCGTCGCGACCACGAGGTGCAGCAGTCCGATCGCCGTCACCCCTCCGCGCAGGTAGCCGCTCAGGAGGATCGAGCGCAGCGTCGGTATCTGAACGAAGTAGCTGTTGATCCAGAACCTCGACCAGGGGACGAGGCAGAGGAAGATCCCCGCCTCGACGCAGTAAAGAAGATAGAGGAAGTAGAGCAGGGGGCGCTTCACGGCCCTCCTCCGGACGGCTCGGCCCACGAGAGGTTAGCAGATCCCGGCGGCGATTGACTGAGCGGAGCCTTCTGGTAGAATAGCCGCCCCTGAACGCCGGCCCTCCCGCGAGGTGCTGCTCCCGATGGACCCGCTGCGCCTGGCCTCGGTCCCCTTCGTCAACGCCGAGCCTCTCGTCTGGGGTTTCCGCCGTGGGCCGTACAGGGAGATCGCGCGGATCGTGGACGTGCCGCCCTCGCGGATCCCGGACCTGCTGCGCGCGGGCGAGGCCGATCTGGGGCTCGTCCCGACGATCGAGTACCAGAGGCTCCCGTGCGTGCAGATGCTGCCGCACCTGTGCATCGCCTCCAAGCGCCGAGCGCGATCGGTCTACCTGGCCTCGCGCGTTCCCTTCGACCGGGTCAGGAGCGTCGCCCTCGACGAGAACTCGCGGACCTCCGCGGCGCTCCTCAGGATCCTCCTGGCCCACCGCGGCGCGCGCGACGTCGTCTACGCCGAGCAGGCGCCCTCCCTGAAGCGGATGCTCCTCCAACACGACGCCGCCCTGCTCATCGGCGACGCCGCCCTGACCGCCGACACCTCGGGGCTCCATGTGACCGACCTGGCGGCCGAGTGGTTCGCCATCACGGGGCTGCCTTTCGTCTTCGCCGTCTGGGCGGTGCGTCTCGGCGTGGCGCTGCCGGACGGCGTGCGCCCCTTCCTCGAATCGCGGCAGATGGGTCTCGCCAGCATCCCGGCGATCGCCCGTGAGGCGGCCTCCCGGCTGAGGCTGAGCGCGGAGGGGATCGAGGAGTACCTGCGGGTGAACCTCCATTACCACATGGGATCGGAGGAGGGGCGCGGGCTCGATCTCTTCTTCCGGCAAGCCCACGAGTTGGGCCTGGTTCCCGGGCACCGGCCGGTGCTGTTCCTCGAGCCGCTCGATCGCGAGCCGGCGCGCGCGGGCCGGAACCGCCGATGAGCGAAGCTCCCGCCCGGGACGCACCGCGCGCGGCCTCGTCCGTGCCGGAAGCCTGGATGAACCTCGGCGACGAGGAGCGGCGGACGGTCCGCCGGCCGGGCGCGGACGTGGACGGCATCCTCGAGCGCGCCGCCGGGGGTGAGCGGATCCTGGCCGAGGAGGCGCTCCTGCTGTTCCGCCAGGCGCCGCTCCTCGATCTCGCGATGGCCGCCGATCTGGTGCGGCGCCGGATCCACCCCGAGCCGATCGTCACCTACATCATTGACCGGAACATCAACTACACCAACGTCTGCGTCGTGCGCTGCTCCTTCTGCGCCTTCTACCGGGACCCGGGGCACCCGGAAGGGTACCTGCACTCGAAGGAGGCGCTTTACGAGAAGATCGAGGAGACCCTGGCGCAGGGCGGAACCGGCGTCCTGATGCAGGGCGGGCACCACCCGGACCTGCCGATCGCGTGGTACGAGGATCTCCTGCGCTCCTTCCGGGAGCGCTTCCCGACGCTGCACATCCACGCCTTCTCTCCGCCGGAGATCCACCACATCGCGAAGGTCTCCGGGCTCTCGATCGAGCAGGTGCTGGTGCGCCTCAAGCAGGCGGGGCTCATGAGCATCCCGGGCGGGGGCGGCGAGATCCTGGTCGACACGGTGCGGCGCGCGATCTCGCCGCTCAAGACGATGTCGGAGGACTGGCTGGCCGTCATGGAGACCGCGCACCGGATCGGTCTGCCGACGACGGCGACCATGATGTTCGGCCACGTGGAACGCTACACCGATCGCGTGGCGCACCTCGAGGCGATCCGCGCCCTGCAGGACCGCAGCCGGGCGCGCGGCGCGCGGGGCTTCACCGCCTTCATCGCCTGGACCTACAAGGCCGAGAACACCGCGCTCGGCGGCCACGAGGTCACCAGCGCCGATTACCTGAGGACGCAGGCGATCGTCCGTCTGGTCCTCGACAACATCCCGAACCTCCAGAGCTCCTGGGTGACGCAGGGGAAGGAGGTCGGGCAGGTCGCCTTGAAGTTCGGCGCGAACGACATGGGAAGCATCATGATCGAGGAGAACGTCGTGCGCGCCGCGGGTGCCCAGGGCTGCACGACCCGCCCGGAGATCGAGCGCCTCATCCGCGAGGCCGGCTACATCCCCCGCCAGCGCGATACCCTCTACAACCTGGTCCCGTAGGGCGCCCCCGGGCATGCGGCCGCCGCGCCCCCCCGACCTCCTCTGGCTCGCGGCCCTTCTCGCCGCCGGGCTCGCCGCGGGAGTCCGCCCGGGCCTCGGGAGGGATCGCTCGCAAGGGGCCGCCGAGGGTGGCGCGGGCGAGGCCGCGAGCGGGGCGCTCCGCGTCCGCATCGAGGGCCCGAGCACGATCCCCTTCGACTGCCCGTCCGGGCTCGTGATCATGACCGCCCGGCTGAACGGACGCGCCCACGTCCGCCTCCTTCTGGACACCGGCGACCCGTCGGGCTTCACCCTCGATACGGCGACCGCCCGGGCGATCGGACTGCCCCTGAGCGAGCGGACGCCGACGCGCGCCACCGGCGTAGTCGGCAGCGAGCGCTACACCCTCTATCGCGCCCGGGTCGGCTCGTTCCTCCTGGGCGGGCTCTCGGCCCGGGATCTCAGCATCTGGACCGCCCCCGACGCGGTGCTGATCGCCAAGACGATCGGCATCCAGGTGGACGGCTTCGTCGGCGTCGACCTCCTGCGCGGGATCGTGGTGACGATCGATTACCCCGCCCGGCAGATCACGTTCACGCCCCCGGGGAGCGGGCGCCGGCCGGCGGCGCCCGCGGGGACACGCTTCATGCCGATGCGCCTCGAGGGAAACCGGATCGTGTTCGAGGCGCTCCTGAACGGGTCCGAGAGGCGGGCCGTGATCCTCGACACGGCGGCCGGGACCACCTTCGTCGCCGAATCGGATCGGGATCTCACGCGTCCCTCGCCTACTGGCAAGACCACGCAGATCGTCGACAGCAGCGGCAGCGCCGTGTCGGTTCCGGTGCGGATTCTGCCGCGGCTGCAGCTCGGGGACGCCGTGGTGGAGGACGCGCCGGTCGTGCCGTTCGACTTCGAGGCGCTGAACCGCGATCTCTTCGCCGGGACCCCGCACACGGTGGCCGGGATCATCGGCAGCGACATCCTGTCGCGGCACGTGGTGATCCTCGACTTCCCGGGACGCGCGCTGGCGGTGCTCTCCGGAGGACCCTGACGTGAGCGGCCTGGTCCTCGCCAAGGCGCTGCTCATCACCGCGGTGCTGTTCGTCTTCCTGGCGACGGTCTTCACGATCCACTACCGGATCACGGACACCGCGGTCGAGGTCCTGATTCTCGGCATGGTCATCCGCCGCGTCTTCCTGGCCGACATCGAGGAGGTGCACCGGAGGGGAGCCCTGATTCACGAGAACTGGTCGGGACCCAGGTTCTGGAATGCCGTCACGTTCCGGCGCCGGAGCGGTCTCCTGAAGAACTTCGTCATCAGCCCGGACGACGCGGACCGCTTCGTGGAGCGCGTGCGCGAGGCGGTGGAGCGCGCCCGCCTCCTAGGGGGAGGTTGAGCGTCAGGTGGTCGCTCGACCCTCGCCAGGGTCCGCGGTCGGGCCGGACTGCGGATGCCGGGCGCCGCCGTGCCAGACGCCGGGGACCGGGACGCCGCAACCGGGGCAGGTCCCGCCCCCCGTGATCCGGTAGTCCAGGATCCGGTACCCCACCCGCTCGATCAGCAGATCGGCGCAGCCCGGGCAGCGCGTGTTCTCCCAGTCTCCCACGTCGCCCGGAAGGTTCCCGGCATACACGAACCGCAGCCCCTCCCTGCGGCCGATCTCGGCCGCGCGCAGGAGCGTCCGCACGGGCGTGGGATCGGGGTCGGTCATCTTGTAGTCCCTGTGGAACGCCGTCACGTGCCAGGGGATGTCCGGCGAGACTCCGCGCAGGAAGCGGGCGATGTCGGTGAGCTCGTCGTCCGAGTCGTTGAAGCCCGGGATGGTAAGGGTGACGATCTCCACCCAGAACCCCCTGGCCTTGAGCATCACGATCGTGTCCAGGACGTTCCGCAGGGTGCCGCCGAGAGCGCGGTAGTTCCTGTCTCGGAACGACTTGAGATCGACTTTGTAGAGCGTGACGTAGGGGCGGATGAAGTCGAGGACCTGCGGGGTGCCGTTGCCGTTGCTGATGTAGGCGCAGAGGAGTCCGGCCGCCAGCGCCTCGCGGAACACGGCCACCGCCCACTCCGACGTGATGAGAGGCTCGTTGTAGGTCGAGGCCACGATCGGCGCGCCGTGCCCGCGCGCCAGCGCGACGAGATCCCCGGGGGCCATCTCCTCGGGCGTCGCCACGGCTCGGGGGTCGCGGATCGCCTGCGAGGTGATCCAGTTCTGGCAGTAGCCGCAGTGGTAATCGCAGCCGAGCATCCCGAAGGAGAGCGCGAGAGCACCCGGCAGGGCGTGGAAGAACGGCTTCTTCTCGACCGGGTCACACTGCAGCGCTCCGACGTACCCCCAGGGGACCCTGAGGATCCCCTTCTCGTTGAAGCGGACCCGGCAGATCCCCGGACGGCCTTCGGGAATGAAGCAGCGGTGCCCGCAGGCGTAGCAGCGCACCGCCCGCTCCGGGAGCCGCTCGTAGAGCTCACCCTCGCGGGTCAGCTCGGCCAGGACCCGGGTGAGCGGTGCCGCGGCGGCAGGCTGGGCGCGTTCCATGCGTGGCTCCGATCTTTTGAAAGTATAGCGCCTCCGCGAGGGGAAAGGGGATCCTGCTCCGGCCGCTCCGGAGAGTTCGCGGCCACGAATCGTCCGGGGGTGTGGTAGTCTCATGGCGTCGCCGCACGTGATCCGCCCGTCGAACCAGTGACCCCGCCGCGTCTCCGACCCGGGCCTCCGTGCCCGTCGGCGCGCGGCCGCGCAAGGGGATCGCTCCGTGACGCTGTCCAGTGCGGCGCCCGTGCTCGTCCTCCTGCTTCTTCTCCTCCTCGTCGGCGCCGGCCTCCTCGTGATCGCGGCCGGCCGTCTCGACCTCCGCCGTTCGGTCCTGGTCCACGTGCCGCGCGCCGGCGTCTGGGAGGGCGTGCGCCATTTCCCGTCGCTGCACGCGCGTCACGGCAAGGCGCGTAGTCTTGGCCGCATCGAGGAGTGGATCCTGCAGCGCGGCGACGGCGAGGGGCCGGGCACCGTCTGGCGCGCGATCGGGTGGTGGGGCGACGCGCCCTACTGGGCCGAGGTGGAGATCGTCGCGGCGACGCCCGGGCGGGCGCTGGCGATCGCGCTCCTGCGCGACTCCCTCGGCACCCATCACGGGCTGCGCCGGCACCTCGGTTCGTTGACGCTCGAGGAGCTCGGCCCCGGCACGACCAAGCTCACCTGGCGGCTGCGGGCGAGGCTGCGCGGGGTCCGGCTGCGCTCGGAGCGGCTCCTGGACATCTCGAGGCTGCAGGCGCGCCTCTTCGACCAGGGTCTGCGGTCGATCAAGGTGAGCCTCGAGAAGGCGGACGAGCGCCCCGCCGCCGCGACCCTCCCTCCCCTTCCGGCGGGGCCGCGCCCCGCCCGGGACCCGGACGCCGGGCCGCCCCGTCCGCCGCGCGGCCCCGGTCCTCCCGAAGCGGGTCTGTGAGGGGCGGCGGGCCCGGCGCTCGAGCCGCTCAGGGGCGCCGCGCTCCCTCCAGGATCCGGTCGCGGACATAGCCGGCCGGGATCGTCCCCACCGACAGGAACATCTCGTGGAACGCGCGCAGCGAGAAGCGATCGCCCTGAATCTGGCGGACGCGATCGCGGAGATCGAGGATGTCGCGCTTGCCGAGGTGGTAGGTGATCGCCTGGGTCGGCCACTTCGAGTAGCGGTAGATGGCGCGCCGGGCGGAGGCGCAGGAGGCCGACGGCACCGGATCGGAGCCGGCCGCCTCGCAGGCGTCCGGGAGCAGCTCGACGTTGGCGGTGAAGTAGGCCACGGCCTGGTCGAAGGTCATCCGTCCGGTATGGATCCCGGTGTCGATGCGCACGCGAGCCGCCCGCAGGAGCTCGCCCTTGATCTGGTAGAGCCGCTCCTCCGGCGTGTAGAAGCCTCCGGGCGCCCCCCGCTGCGGCTCCGCCATGAGCCGCTCGGCGTAGAGGGCCCAGCCCTCCGCGGCCATGCTGTCGGCCCACATCGACGAGGATCCCTCGACCTCCCCGGGCGTGAGCCAGCGCACGTTGCCGATGCCGTGCGCCCGCGACCGCATGAACTGATAGTGCCAGTCGTGCCCGGGGAACCCCTCGTGCGCGCACAGATCGGCGACGGCGTGGACATTGTTCTCCTTGAGGACGCCGACGTCGCCGTGCGACGGCGTCAGGTAGAACCGTCCGACGCCCGAGGTCTTGAACGGCGGGGCGGGGTAGTAGGCCGCCTCGAGCGTGCTCTCGAGGACCGGAGGGGTCTCCACGATGTCGAGCCGGTAGGCGTCGGGCAGGTCGAACATGTCGTGCCGGCGCGCGTACTCCACGAGCTCCCCGGCCTTGGCGCGGTAAAGGCGGAACATGGACGCGTCGTCGCGCGGGTACTCCCGGGACAGATCGTCCATGACCCGGCGCGCCGATCGGAGCGCCGCCTCGTGCCCCGACCAGTCGAGCCTGAGGGCGCGGCGGTCGGCCACGGCGCGCGCCGCGGCGACGAGACGCTCTTGCGCGAGCCCGACCTGCTCCTGCCCGTACTCGAACAGGCTGGCCGCGGTCTCCTTCGGATCGAGCCTGAGGCTGTTCCGCAGCCGCCAGTCATACTCCCGCGCGCCGCAGGCGAAACGGTCGACACCGGCCGCGTCGTTGTAGGACTCCTTGAGGAAGGTGGCGAACGCCTCGAAGGCGGCGGCCGCGGTCTCGCCCGAGCTCTTCAGCGCCGCGATCGCTCTCTCCTCGCCGCCGGAGAGCGCGGCGGCGGCCAGCCCGGGAAGCGTGGCGCGGAAGTAGACGGCCGCGTCCCGCGCGGCCTCGAGACCGTCGTGCTCGACCATGCGGCGGTCCGGAACGTTGCCTTCCTTGAGCCCTTCGCGCAGGTTGGCCTCGGCCGCGCGCAGGAACGCGGGGATCGCCGTCACGCGGCGCGTCACGGCGCCCCACTCCTCCTCGGTGCCGCGCCGGCCGCCGGCGCGATCGGCCATCTGCTGGATCTGCCAATCGACGCCGCGGAACGGAGCGACGGTGTAGGTGTCGAGGCTCCTCTGCTCGTAGCGCAGATCCTCCGCCCGATGGAGGAGGAAGCCGATCTGCGCCCGGACGACCTCACGGTCGATGCGGTCGTCGGCTCCGAGCGACGAGGGTTCGACCCTCTCCAGGTCGGACAGGACGGAGCGGTAGAAGGCCACCGACTCCGCGCGCCCCTCCGGCGTCACGTCGGGAAGGAGAGCGTTGACACCGGCGAGATCGGGGCTGTAGCCGTCGCCGCCCAGGTAGGTGCAGGTGACGGGGTTTCTCTTCAGAAAGCCGATGAAATAGCGCTCGCGGACGGCGGACCACACGGGACGACTCTCCCTCGGGGCGCAGGCGAGGAGCCCCGGCATCAGCGCGGGAAGCACGATCAGAGCGGCCGCCGCGCACCCGCCGGCCCTGGTGGTCCCGCCGTGATCCCGCCCGCGACGCGCCCGTCTCATCAGGGCGCGCATGATAACATTTTCCCGTGATGCTCCGAGGACATCCCCGGGATCCCGCGCGCGGGCGCGCGTGGGCGGGCCTCGCGCGGGGCCTCGCCCTCTGGGCCGGCGGCCTGTGCGCCGTGGCCGGGACGGGCGGCGCGGCGCCCGCGGCCGAGCCCGTGCGCCCGCGTCCTTCGCCTCTGACGTCGATCGCGATCGCCGGAATGACCCTGGAGGTCCGGCAGGGACGCCTGGTGATCGACACGGTCCAGGCGGGCTCGCCCGCCGCCTCGGCCGGTCTCCTCGCGGGCGACACCGTCCTGGTGGTGAACGACTTCAGCCTGATCGACCTCGATCCGATCTCCCCGCAGGCGGCGCTGACCATGTTCGAGAAGGAGGCGGGCCAAGACGTCAGGATGATCGTCGGCCGGGGCGCGGGGACGCTCGGGATCCATCTCCCCCTGACGGCGAAGGAGCATCCCGCCATCCCGCCGGTCCCCACCGAGCCGCCGGGCGTCGGCTCGGAGGCGCCGAAGTTCTCGGCGCGCGGCCTCAAGGGGGAGGAGGTCGTCCTCGAGGCGCTCCGAGGGAAACCGGTGCTGATCGAGTTCTGGGCGGCCTGGTGCCCTCCATGCCGCGACAGCGTGATCCCGCTCCGCCGCCTCGCCGGCGAGTACGGGGACCGGCTGGTGATCGTCGGAGTCAGCCTGGATACCGACCCGAAGGCGTTCGAGGCGTTCGCCTACAACCACCATCTCCCCGGCCACCAGATCCTCGACGGCGGCTGGTCGGGACCGATCAGCCGGCTGTACGGGGTCGCGAAGGCCGGCATCCCCTACTCCGTCCTGATCGACGCCGCCGGGAGGATCGTCTCGGCCGGCGACAGGCTCCAGGGGCAGGAGGAGGCTCTCGTCCGGCTCATGAGGCCGCCGGCCCCGTGACGGACCGCGGGACCCGGGAGCCCGCCCGGGTCCCGGGACGACGCGCGCCGCGCCGCTTCTACTTGCGCTCCAGGTGGGCGACCGACTCGTAAACATCCTCGGCGGGGCGGGGCTCGGGGCCGCGCGGGAACACGGAGCGCAGCCAGAGGGGGGTGACCATGGTCGTGATCAGGACCATCAGGACCATCACCGAGAAGATGTCGTTGCCGATGATGCCGTGCACCAGGCCGTAGCCAGCGACGATCAACCCGACCTCGCCGCGCGAGATCATCCCCACGCCGACGCGGTACGCCTCGGTCCAGGAGAAGCCCGCCGATCGGGCCATGAGGCCGCAGCCTGCGACCTTCCCGACGATCGCGATCCCGATCACGGCGAGGGTCAGGGCGAGCCTCGACCCGAGCCGCGTGACGTCGGCCTGCAGCCCGATGTTGATGAAGAACACCGGGACGAAGAACGAGTAGGTCAGCGGGCGGATCCCTCGCTCGATGCGCTCCTTGAACGACGTCCGGGCGAAGAGGAGTCCCGCCATGTACGAGCCGGTGATGCTCGCGATCCCCCCCAGCGCTTCCGCCGCCCAGGCGTACAGGAACGCCACGACCACGACGAGAGCCATGAGAGGCTCGCTCACGCGCAGGCGGGAGGCGGCCGCCGCGATCCTCTCGAGGTAGCGCCGCCCGAGCACCCAGGCGACGACGAAGAACAGCGCCATCCGGGCGCAGATCCAGAGCAGGGCGCCGCCCCTCGCGGCCACCTCGGGGCCGGACGCCGCGCCCGGCAGGGGGGCGGCGACCTCGCCCCCCTCGAACGCCACGATGAGGGAGAGGATGATGATCCCCATCACGTCGTCGATGACGGCGGCGCCCAGGATCGTGCTCCCCTCCTTCGAGCGGAGGCTCCCGAGCTCCATGAGCGTCTGGGCCGAGATGCTCACGCTTGTCGCGGTCAGGACCGCGCCCATGAAGAGGCCCTCGTTCCAGGTGAAGCCGAACAGGCGGGCGACGGCGGCGCCTCCTGCGAGGGGGAGGAGCACGCCGCCCAGAGCCGCCCGGAAGGCCACCTTCCCGACCCGGCGCATCTCGTCGAGGTCGGTCTCCATCCCGGCCACGAACATCAGGAGGATGACGCCGATCTCGGCCAGGTCGTGCACCACACCCCCGAGGTCGGGGTGGGGCACGAATCCCTCGGCCTGGCTTACGAAGAGCGACCAGCCCAGCACGTTCAGGAGGCTCGGCCCGAGGATCAGCCCAGCCAGGATCTCGCCGAAGACGGCCGGCTGTCCGAACCGCGCGCTGAGGTAGCCGGACCCCTTCGAGGCCACGGTGACCAGCGTGAGGAACAGGAGGACCTGGAGGACGTGCGGCATCGTCTCCCCGGAAGCGAAGATCGGCTCCGCGGCGCCCTCTATATAAGGATGCGCGACTCCGGGTCAAGCGAAATCGCGCCGCGCGATCCATGCTATCCTGCCCCGCCGGCCGGGGGTGCCGCGCGATCCGGACGGGGGGCCGGCGCGGGCCCGGGCGGGGAGATGGAGCGGCATGCAGGAGGCGCGTACGGCGCTCACCGACACCGAGCTGGTGTCGAGCCTCAAGACGGGCGAGGCCGCCGCCTTCGAGGAGATCCTCAGGCGGTACGAGCGCAAGGTCTACAGCCTCGTGCGCGGGCTGACCCGCGACGAGGGCGACGCCCAGGACGCGCTCCAGGACACGTTCCTCAGCGTCTACCGCAAGATCCGCTCCTTCAGGGGCGCGTCGAGCCTGTCGACCTGGATCTACCGGATCGCCGTGAATGCCGCGCTGATGCGGATCCGCCGGCGCAGGCACGACGACAAGGTGGTCCCGATTGAGGACTATCTGCCGCGCTTCGATCGGTCCGGCCATCGGGTGACCTCGGGCCCCGACGGGCCGCCGCGGGGTGACGAGGTGCTCCTGCGCAAGGAGCTCTCGGGATTCCTGCGGGCGTCGATCCGGGCGCTTCCTCCCGAGTACCGGACCGTTTTCGTCCTGCGCGACCAGGAGGGACTGAGCAACGAGGAGGTGGCGGCGATCCTCGACCTGAGCGTTCCGGCCGTGAAATCCCGCCTGCACCGGGCCCGGCTGTTCCTGCGCGAGCGGATCGGGCGCCAGGGGTACGGAACAGAGAGGCGAGGCTGAGCGTTCAAGGGGAAGCCGGCGAGGGGCGGATGCGTACCTGCAAGGACATCATCGATCTCCTGAGCGATTACCTCGACGGCGCGCTCACGGCCGGGGCGCTCGAAGACTTCGAGGCGCACATGGCGCTGTGCGCCGCCTGCGTGCAGTACCTCGAGAGCCTGCGCGAGACGCAGGCCCGGGTCCGGGAGCTCCGGTGCGACGATCTGCCGCAGGACGTGCACCGGGCGCTGCGGGCGTTCCTCGACCGCGCGACGAAGGGCCGGCGATCCTGATCCAGCGCAGGGCCGCCCGCCTTCCGGCCCTCCTCCTCGCGATGGCGCTCCCGCTCCGAATCGCCCGCGCCGGAGACGACGATCCCTTTCCGCTCCGCAATCAGCTCCCCTTCAACCTCCTCTTCCTGGACCAGACACCGCGCGGCGCGCGGGTCCTCGAGGCGCGCCGGACGCGCGTGGCGGTGCACGCCGCCTACGAGAGCACCTTCGTCGCGAGCGCGGACCTGATCGCGCTCTACCGGCAGGATGACTTCGCCACGCTCGACGGGCGTGTGACGCTGCCGATCCTCGAGGGGGTGGCGGCCGGGACGCCCGGCCGGACCGGCTTCGTGCTCGACGGCGAGACCCTGCGCACCACCGTCGACTTCGGGATCGGTCTCGGACGGCGCTTCGAGATCGACCTGGAGGTGCCTTTCCTCCTCCACACCTCCGGCGTTCTCGACCGCGCCATCGACGGCTACCACGCCCGGCTCGGCCTGCCTGACGGGGGCCGGTCCGCCTTCGCGCGCGATCGCTACGTCGCGGCGTATGTCGGCGACGGCGCCGAGGTCTTCTTCGATGGCCCCGCGGGGGGAATCCGCCCGGGCGACGTGGTCCTCACCGGACGGGCGGCCCTGCTGCGACAGGCGGCGCGCCGCCCCGATCTCGCGGCCTCCCTCGCGGTCAAGCTGCCGACCGGCGACCCGCGCCGGCTGGACGGCAGCGGCCGCGCCGACTATGGTGCCTCGATCCAGATCTCCCGTGTCTTCGGCCGCACGACGCTTCACGCGGGCTACCAGGTCACGCGGGTCGGCGGGTGGGCCCTGGCCCCGAGCCTGCCCCTGGGCGACCCGCGCAGCCTCTTCGGCGCCTGCGGGGTGGCCCTGACGCGGCGCTCCACGCTCATCGTCCAGATCCTCCGTTCCAGCGGACCGTTCCGCTACCGTCCCGGCAGCGACCTCGGGCGCGTGGCCCAGGAGATCGCGGCGGGCTTCCGCACGCGGACGGCGCGCAGCCTCCTCTTCCAGTGGGCCCTCATCGAGAACCTTGATCGGCACCTCAACACGCCCGACGTCGGTCTCTTCGTCGGCCTCTCCTCCGCCGGGACGGTTCCCGCCGGCCGCCTTCCCTCGCCTCCCCTCCCGATCGCACCGCCGGCTCCACCCGCCGCTTCGCCGTAACGATCTGGCCTGCCGTCACTTGCGCACCATTCCCGCCGCTTATCAAAGTCGTTGCGCGCCGCGGCCGGTCGCCGTATAATTCGTGGCAACCCAAGACAGTTCGCGGCTTTCCGGGGAATGTCCCCCGCGGCATTCCCGGAAGGACGGGGGCGGAGAGGCGGAGAGGAACGTGGAGCGACTCGACAAGTCGGTGATCGGTCATCGGATCAAGGCGCTGAGGAAGTCCAAGGGGCTCCGGCAGTGGCAGATGGCGGAGCTCCTGGGAGCGACGCAGCCTGCGGTGCACAAGTACGAGAACGGGATCCTTCCCGAGGTGAAGAGGCTCCTGACGCTGGCGCGGATCGGCAACACGTCGGTGGAATGGATCCTCACCGGGCGGCACTGTGAGAACGGGGCGAAGGAGATGGATCGCCTGGCGCCCGAGATCTACGACCTGGCCTACCAGCTCCGATCCTTCGGCGCGGAGGATCGCAAAATCCTGGCGGACGCGCTGGAGATCATCAATCAGGCGGCGCAGGCGGTGCGCGACAGCGCGCGCCGGGATCCGAGCGAGATGACCGACGCCGATCTGGGACGCGCCTTCCGCTCGTTCGAGTCGCAGGCGCGCGGCGCGCTTCAAGCCGCACTGGCCGTCTACGATGCCGTCGTCACCACCGTCGCGAACGGCAAGGTTCGCGAGCTCCACGGCTTCTCGGGGGCCGCACCCGAAGGCGCGGAGGAAGGCCCCGTCAGCATCCCGAACCTCCAGAAGAACGCCGGCTGAGCGGCGCGCCCCCGGCAAGCGCCCGCATTGACAAGGCTTTCCCGCGGGACTAGGCTCGCCGCCATGGACCTGTTCGGCCCCGATCCCGACGCTTCCGGCTCAGGCGACGCGCCCGCCGGCGCCCCCGACCCGTCGGCGCGCGGTGACGAAGGGCCGGGACCCGCGTCGGGAAGGGACGCCCCGCTCGCCGAGCGCCTGCGGCCGCAGGCGCTCGAGGACATCGTGGGGCAGGACGATCTCATCGCGCCCGGACGCCCCCTGCGGCAGGCGCTCGAGACGGACAGGGTCCCCTCGATGATCCTGTGGGGGCCGCCGGGATCGGGCAAGACGACCCTGGCCCGCCTGGCCGCCCGCCTGACCCGGGCGCAGTTCATCTCCTTCAGCGCCGTCCTCTCGGGGATCAAGGAGATCAAGGACGTCATGCGCGCGGCCGAGCGGTACCGCGGGGCGGCGGGGCGCCGTACGATTCTCTTCGTCGACGAGATCCACCGCTTCAACCGGGCCCAGCAGGACGCCTTCCTCCCCTACGTCGAGCAGGGAACGATCGTGCTGATCGGCGCGACCACCGAGAACCCCTCGTTCGAGGTGAACGCGGCGCTCCTCTCCCGCTGCACCGTCTACGTGCTGCGGGCGCTCGAGGATCGGGAGATCGTGACCCTGCTGCGGCGGGCGCTCTCCGATCCGCGCGGGCTTGGCGACCTGCGCGTCACCGCGGGTGACGACGAGCTGCTCTATCTCGCCTCCCTCTCCGGCGGCGACGCCCGGCGGGCTCTCAACGTCCTCGAGATCGTCACCACCACCACGGCGCCGGGCGGCGACGGCTCGCGGCCGTTGCGCCGCGAGGCGATCGCCGCCGCCGTGCAGCGCGCTCCACTGCTCTACGACAAGGCCGGGGAGGAGCACTACAACCTGATCTCCGCGCTGCACAAGTCGTTGCGCAACAGCGATGCGGACGCGGCCCTCTACTGGCTCCTGCGCATGCTCGAGTCGGGCGAGGACCCGCTCTACGTCGCCCGCCGGATGGTGCGCTTCGCCTCGGAGGACGTCGGCAACGCCGATCCTCAGGCTCTCTCCGTGGCGCTCGCCGCCAGGGACGCCTTCGACTTCCTGGGGATGCCGGAGGGGGCCCTGGCGCTCGCCCAGGCGGCGGTCTATCTCGCCTGCGCGCCGAAGAGCAACGCCGTCTACGCGGCGTATGGGCGGGTCCAGGAGGACCTCAGGCGCGGCCTCGCCGATCCGGTGCCGCTCGCGCTGCGCAACGCCCCGACCGGCCTGATGAAGGGGCTGGGGTACGGCCGCGGCTACCAGTACGCCCACGACTTCGAGGAGGGAACGACGGGATTGGAGTGCCTGCCGGAGAGGCTCCGCGGGCGCCGGTACTACGTCCCGGCGCCGATCGGCCACGAGAAGGAGATCGCCCTGCGGATGAAGGAACTCGAAGAGATCCGCCGACGCCTGCGGCAGCGATCCGGGGGGCCGAAGGAGGTCAAGGGTTAGGAACCTGTCGGGGTCCGAGGAGCGCGCGTGGTTGTGGAACGCGCAGGCCCGCGCCTACGCCGCCCGACCTTCGTGGGCCTTGAGGAGCCTCCAGGTGGAATCCTTCTCCGGGCAGGCGTCGCACATCGGAAAGATCGCCCCCGCCTGGAACTCCCGCAGGGTCTCGGTCCCGGCCCGATGGCAGATCTCGCAACGGTAGGTTCCGGAGATCCTGCACCGCTCCCCGCTCTTCCAGGTTCTCGACGAGTTCATCCACCCCTCCGGAGTCGACGGGCATTCTCGCAGAGGCGCTCCCGCCCGTCAAAGACGCCAGCCCGCCGCGCCGTCCTCCAAAAATAATTGAGGGGTGACATCCGCCACCCCTCGAAAACAAGATCCGGGAAGGGATCCTATCTCTTTCCCTTCTTCTTTCCCTTTTTCTTGGAGCCCTTCTTCTTCTTCGGAATGGCGGCTCACCTCCCTTCATACCATGCCCGCGGTGTCGATCCCCGGCGATCGTGCGCGACGGTCTCGGTGCGGCCGGGGTGCTCGTGTCGCGGCCGCGTGCGCGGCCTCGGACTTCGTCGTCGCCCGGCACGCGCCGGGCGGGTCTTCAGCGTCGCGAGAACAGTTTCGGCGAGTGCGTGTGTCGGGAGTTCCGGGAGAGGAAGGTCCGCCGGCGTTCCACCGTGAAAACGGCCTTCGCGTCCCCCCCGACGAGTGCGCCGTTTCTCGAGTCCGTTTCCCGGACGCAATCGCGTTCGGGAACCTTGCTGGCCGCCGTGGATCGTCGCTGCGGCTTCGATCGATCGTGGCGCGTCGTCATCAAAAACAATCGCGATCGATCACGAAGAAAGTGGATTCGATGAAATCTATAACATGAAGAGGATCACCTGTCAATAGATCGAGGCGACGATCACGACGAGGATCGGGCGCGACGCGCGCACACGCACTCGCGACGCGCGCGATCAGGATCGTCCGACGATGGAGCGGGGGTCGCGCGTGCCGGGAGGCAACCCGCCGCGCAGGGTGATCACGTCGATGCGAGGGCGGCAGAAGAAGCGGACCGGCGCCCACGACCATCCCAGCCCGCGGCTCACGTGCAGGCGCGCGCCGCCCTTCACGTCGAACCATCCCTCGACGTAGTCACGCGTGCCGGGCGGGACGTACAGCGCCCCGAGACCGGGAAGGCGCACCTGGCCGCCATGGGTGTGGCCGGCCAGGACGATGTCGATATCCCAGTTGCCGAGACTCGGCACCACTTCGGGGCTGTGCGACAGGAGGACGCAGACATCCCTGCGCGGCACGCCGCGCATCGCCTGCTTGAGCGCATCGTGCCCCGTCACGGGGTCGTCGATCCCGGCGATCACGATCGGCCCCGCGACGGTGGCGATGCGCACGCTGGCATTCTTCAGGAGACGGACCCCGGATCGGGCCAGGGCGTCGGGGCCCCAGCGCGTCGCGACGCCGTCCCAGTAATCATGGTTGCCCCAGACGGCGAAGACGCCGTAGCGCGCGCGCAGCGCGCCGTAGAAGGCCTCGACATCCGGCCGCGACGCTCCGCGTCGCGTCAGGTCGCCCGACACGAGGAGGAGATCGGGACGGACGCCGTCGATCATCGCGATCGCGTCGCGCTCGCGGCGTCCCATCCGCACGACATGCGGGTCGCTGAGGTGCACGACCGTCAGGTCGGGCGCGCTCGAGGGAAGCGCCGGGACGTACTCGATGGAGCGGGAGATCTCGACCCAGTCCGGCTCGACCAGGAGGGCATCGATCGCCATCGCCAGCCCCGAGATGAGGCAGAGGGCGATCGTCCGGGCGCGGGCGCGGCGCGTCCAGATCCGCGTTGCGCCGTCCAGGATCGCAGCCCAGGAGAGGCTGGGCGCCGCCCCGAGCGGGACGCTCCACCCCTCGTTCCGCAGCCTGTCCATGCCAAGCAATATAGGGGGCGGTGGCCCCTCCGGCCAGGAGTCCCGCCGCACCATGGCGCGTCATGGCGCTTGACCCCGGGGGGGTGATCGGGCTAGCCTTACTCGTCACGCCAATCGGGGTCTCTCCTGCCCCTCATTAGGAACGGCCTTACCCTTGACTGACGATCATCGCCACGGCCATGGCCGGCCTGCCCGCCACGGGCAGGGACGGCGGGATCAACCTCATCGCCCGCACGCCGACCCTGGCAAGCGGTCCGCCCCGGCCGATCCGCAGGGCGCCTCAGGATCGGCGGTCCATCGACCGCTCCCGGACGGCGCGCCGCGCCATGGCGAGCCGCCGGGCCAGGGGGCGCCGCGCGATCGCCGGCACGGCCGTCATCGGCGCCGCTGGCACGGTCACCGGCACGCGGGCGGCCACGGCCCCAGGCCCGCATCGGGCCGGGCCGCCGGAGTTCCGGAGAATTCCGGCGCCGATCCTGGTGGCGCGGCCAGGGCGGGCGGCCCGGACTCGACTCCTCATGTCGAGGTGGAGGCGCGCGGCGTTCTGGAAGTCCTCGGGGACGGGAACGGCTTCCTGAGGCAGCCGCAGCGCAGCTACCGTCCCTCGCCCGACGACATCTTCGTCCCGCGCGACATCCTGGCGAAGCTCGGCGTCGCCGAGCCGCGCGGCAATGGATCCGGGATCGAAGGGAGCGAGATCGAGGGCCGCGCCAGCGCCCCGGGCGGCGCCGCAGCGGCCCGGGGAGGCCAGGGATCCTCCCGCTCCGGCTCCGGGGGGCGGGCCCCCAGGCTCTCGGAGGTGCGCGCGGTCAACGGCGTCCCGCTGGAGGAGTTCGCGCGCAGGCGGTCGTTCTCCCAGCTCACCTCCGTCGATCCCTTCGAGAGGATCCGGTTGGAGACCGACCCCGACGAGCTGTCGACGCGGGTCATCGACCTCCTGACGCCGATCGGCAAGGGGCAGCGCTGCCTGATCGTGGCGCCGCCGAGGGCCGGCAAGACGACGCTGCTGCAGAGAATCGCCGCCGCGATCACGCGTAACCATCCGGAGATCCACCTGATCGTCCTCCTGGTCGACGAGCGGCCCGAGGAGGTGACCGACATGAAGCGGAGCGTGCGCGGCGAGGTCATCGCCTCCTCCTCCGACGACGTGGCCCGCAACCATGTCTCCGTCGCGCGCATCGTCCTCGAGCGCGCCCGGCGCCTGGTGGAGGTCGGCCGCGACGTGGTGATCCTCCTCGACTCCCTCACCCGCCTGGCGCGCGCCCACAACACGGCCACGCCGGGCACCGGCCGGACGCTGTCGGGAGGGCTCGACGCGCGCACCATGGAGCAGCCGCGCCGGCTGTTCGGTGCCGCGCGCAAAGCCGAGGAGGGGGGCAGCCTGACGGTCATCGCCACGGCCCTCGTCGACACCGGCTCGCGGATGGACGATGTGATCTTCCAGGAGTTCAAGGGCACCGGGAACATGGAGCTGGTGCTCGACCGGGCCCTGTTCGAACAGCGGATCTACCCGGCGCTCGACATCGCCCGCTCCGGCACGCGCAAGGAGGAGAAGCTCTTCGCGCGGGAGGACATCCCGCGCGTCCACAAGCTTCGCCGCGTGCTCTTCGAGATGAAGCCTCACGACGCCATGATGAAGCTCCTGGACAAGCTGTCGAAGTACCCGACGAACGCCGCTTTCCTCAAGGCCCTGGACGCCTAGGCGCCCACGGGGTCTGGAGGACCGGCTCCTCGCCGGCGCTCTCGTCCTTGACTTTCCGCTCCCGTGGCTCTAGAATTTCCTTCGTAAGGTTGGTGAAGTTCTTGGCCGGACTGATTTCGCCCCAGGGACGCACGACCCCCTGGGGCTTTTTTTACGTCTCCAGAACGGAGCAAGGAGGAAAGGCAAGTGGCACAAGGTCGCGTGAAGTGGTTCAACAACAGCAAGGGGTACGGATTCATCGAGATCGAGGGGGGCAAGGACGTCTTCGTGCACTACTCGGCCATCGAGGGCAGCGGCTACCGCTCGCTAGAGGAAGGCCAGCCCGTCGAGTTCGAGATCACGCAAGGCACCAAGGGCCCGCAGGCCTCGAACGTCAGGTTGGTCTGAGGAGGTCGTCCGGGCGCCCGGGGCCCCTGTCGCTGAGGCGCTCTAGAGGCTGTTCAGGTAGTTCTGGAGCTTGACGCGATCCTGCGGCTCGACCCGGACGAACTCGAGGGCCACCTCGTAGCGGCGGTTCTCGAGGGCGCCCGGCTTCTCGACGCAGCGCAGGACGCGGGCGTCGACGTCGATCGGGGCCGGCTGGCGGAGGTCGCCTCCGACCAGCATGAAGGTCATCTTCACGGTCAGGCCATCGGGGAGGGCCCGGTTGGATCCGCAGCGAGCCCCCCCCACGGCGATGTCGATCGTCCCGAGCCGGAGATCGGCCGGGATCCGGTCGCCCGGCAGGACCCGCACCTCCAGAAGCGCCAGGAACCGGTGGTGCTTCCTCTTGTCGGCCGGGCCGCTCACGTCGGAGATCCGGGCCTCATCGGTTCCTGGCGACCTCGTGCTCCTCCTGGCTGTGCCTGTCGATCAGGCTCGTGAGCACCGCCTCGGGGATCTTCTCCAGCGTGACGTCGCGCGTCGTGATCTCCCTGCCACGCTTGACGCCGTAGGCCACCTTCTCGCCGATCCTCAGCCCGCCGTCCTTCATCGTCTTGATCTTCACCGCGTTCTCCGGCGACAGGGTGACGCCGTTCATCGATACGAGCAGGTCGCCGGCCTCGATGCCGGCCCGGTCCGCCGGGCCGTTCGGGATCACCGCGAGGACCCGGATCGTCGCGTCGTCCAGCTCCTCCAACTCCATGCCGGACCAGCCCTTGACCTGATAGGCCTCGCGCAACGCCGCGGCGCATTCCTCGGCCGGCTTGCTGCACTTCGCGTGCCGGGCGAGGGCCGTGCCGGAGGGGAGGAGCGTGAGGAGGACCGCCACCACGCAGGATGCCAGCCAGAGGGGGCGCATCGTCTGACCTCCTTTGGAAACGGGTCACACGCGCGGATCGTACCACGAAACGCGGCGTCCCGGGGGCGCCGGGCGCGCGGGCCACGCCGCCGGGCACCGGGCGCGGAGGGGCGCGTGGGACCGGCTTTACCTGGAGAAATGGAACGGGACGCTCGTCACGACGACGCCCGGCTTGAAGAGGAGGGCTCCCTTGATCATGAACGCCGACTGGTTGTGGAAGAGCCCCTCCCACCAGTGGGCAGTGACGAACTCCGGCAGGACGACCGTCACCATCTCGTTGCGCCGTTTTCCGTGCATCAGATCGTCGATGTAATCGACGAGCGGCTCGATGAGCGAGCGGTAGCGCGACTCGAGGATGCGCAGCGGCACGCCCCCGCCCCAGGTCTTCCACTGCTCGCGGATCAGGTCGACGCGCTTCGGATCGATCGCGATGTGCACCGCCTCGACCTCGTGGGCGATCGACTTGGCGTAGCGCAGGGCATGGACCGTGGCGCGGTTGACGGCCGAGATCGGCACGATCGCCGTATGCCGGATCGGCCGCTCCTCCTCGATCTCGACCAGGGAGAGCTGGGTTCGGACGTAGAAGTAGTGGCGGTGCGTCCTCAGGAATCCCACCACGAAGAGGGGGATCAGCGCGATGACGATCCAGGCGCCGTGGAGGAACCGGGTGACCGCGATCACCAGGAGGGCCGCGCCGGTCGCCATCGCGCCCGCGGCGTTGACCGCGGCGTGCAGGCGGTAGCGACCCTCCTTCCTCCGCAGGTGCCGCATCACCATCCCCGACTGGGAGAGCGTGAACGCCAGGAAGACCCCGACCGCGTAGAGCGGGATCAGGGCGTGGGTGTCGCCTCCGAACCGTACGATCAGCAGGCCGGCGGTCCCGGCCAGCACCACGATCCCGTTCGAGAAGACCAGGCGGTCCCCCAGGCTGGAGAGCTGGCGCGGCAGGAAGCGATCGCGCGCCAGGATGGCCGACAGCCGCGGGAAGTCGGCGAAGGCGGTGTTGGCCGCCACCATCAGGACGGCGGCGGTCGCCGCCTGCAGGAAGTAGTACAGCGGCCCGGAGCCGAACACCGCGTGCCCGAGCTGCGAGATCACCGTCTGGCCGGCGCCGGGGACCACGACGTAGGCGTGCGCCAGGTAGCTGGTCCCGAGGAAGAAGACGCCGAGGATCAGGCCGAGGATCACGAGCGTGGTGGCCGCGTTTTTCGACTCCGGAGGGCGGAAGGCCTGGATGCCGTTACTGATCGCCTCGATCCCCGTGAGGGCGGTGCAGCCGGCGGAGAAGGCGCGCATCAGGAGAAAGAGGGTCAGGGCGTGCGTGGCGGGCGGCAGCGCCGCGACCGGCGCCTCCAGCGGCGGGTACCGCAGGAGCGCGCGCGCGATCCCGCCCAGGATCAGGAGGCCCATGGCGGCGATGAACAGGTAGGTCGGAACCGCGAAGATCGCCCCCGATTCCCGCACGCCGCGCAGGTTCCCCACCATCAGGACCGCGATGAACAGGAGCCCGATCGCGACGCGGTGCTCGCGCAGGAACGGCACGGCGGAGGTGACCGCCGCGACGCCGGCCGCCGTCGACACGGCGACCGTCAGGATGTAGTCGATGAGGAGCGCCGCCGCGGCCACGAGGCCCGGCATCGTCCCGAGGTTCTCGCGCGCCACGATGTAGGATCCCCCCCCTTCCGGGTAGGCATACACCGTCTGCCGGTACGAAGCGATGAGCAGGGCCAGGAGCAGGATGATGAGGCCGGAGATCGGCAAAGACCGACTCAGCGCCGCGACGCCGGCCAGGCTCAGGACGAGCAGGATCTCCTCCGTCGCGTAGGCGACGGAGGAGAGCGCGTCCGAGGCGAAGACGGCCAGGGCGATCGGCTTCCCGAGACGCTCCTGCTGGGCCCGCTGCGTCTCGAAGGGGGTGCCGAGCAGCCAGCGCTTCCAGCTCACGCCGGCCCCCGGGGGACCAGCAGGTAGATGACGGGCGCCACCGCGATCCTGTACCAGGCGTACGGTCGCAGCGTGAACCGTCCCAGGAGGGCGAGGAAGGTGCGCACCGTCGCCCAGGCCGCGAGGTACGCGACCAGGAAGCCGACGGCGAAGGGGACGAGGTCGGCGCGCGAGAGAAGATGGCGGCTCTTGAGGAGATCGAATCCCGTCGCCGCCGCCATCACGGGGACGGCGGCGAAGAACGAGTAGATCGCCGCGGTCCTTCGCTCCAGGCCGCCGACCAGGCCGCCGATCATCGTCGCGGCCGAGCGCGACATTCCGGGCCACAGGGCGAGGCACTGGAACAGCCCGACCAGAAGCGCCTGTCCCCAGGTGAGGCCGTCGAGGCTGTGGGTGCGGGCGGTCCGGCGGTAGCGCTCGGCCAGGAGGATGCCGAGACCGCCGACGAAGAGCGCCAGGGCGACGGTCGCGGGACCGAAGAGCCGTGCCTTGATCGTCCCGTGGAACAGGTAGCCGAGGACCAGCGCCGGGAGGGTCGTGACCGCCAGGAGGGCGCAGCCGCGGGGCCCGGCGAAGCCGCCGCGGGCCCGCGGGTTCAGGAGATCGATGAAGCGCCGGCGCTCGATCTGGACGATGGCCAGGATCGCCCCGAGCTGGATGAAGATCTCGAAGGTCTCGGCCTTCTCCCCCACGAACCCCAGGAGATGCCCCGCCACGATCAGATGCCCCGTCGAGGAGACCGGAATGAACTCGGTCACCCCCTCGACCAGCCCGAGCAGGACGGCGATCACGACGAGCCCCATGGCGGCGCGGAGGGTACATGAGGGCGCGCCGGGCTTGCAAGTGAGGCGCGCGCTACGCCTGCGGGGGATCGGGCGTTTCCGGACGGCGGGCCGCCCGCTCGGCCCCGGTGTGCGGCTCGGCCTCGGGATGCTGCATCCTCTTCATGCCGGTGATCTCCACCATCACCCCGTGCCAGGCGATCGGCGTGCCGGCGGGGTCGCGGACCAGGACCGACTCGTCGCGGAACCAGCGGATCTCCCCGCGCCGGTCGATCACACGGTACTCGGCCCGGGCGAAGCCGCTGCTCCGCACCGCCTCCGCGTCGAGGTCGATCACCGATTTCGCGTCTTCGGGATGGATCAGCTTCATGAAGAAGCTCGTGTCGTCGAGCCACTCCTTCGGCGAGTACCCGAGCATCGGCTCGGTCTGCGGGCTGACGTAGATGGTCGGATACGGCGGCTCGACGTCACAGATGTAGACGATGGCCGGGATGTGCTCGACCAGGCTCCTGAACCGACCCTCGGTCTCCGCCAGGCGGTTCAGGAGCCGGAGGTTCTCGAGGGCGACGGCGGCGAAGTTGGCGAAGTACCGGGCGAGCTCGATCTCCTCGGAGGACCACGCGTGCGGCCGGCGCGTGACCAGGATCAGCAGACCGAAGCTCTGCCTCCCGCCGAGCAGCGGCAGGTAGGCGACGCCTCCGATCGAGAGCACCTCCCGCGCGCGCGCGTTGACCCTCGGGTCCCTCAGGGCCCGCGGGATCACGACGGGCCGGCGGGTCCGGAGCGCCTCCTCCGCGGCCGCCGACTGGGAGAGCTCGAGCCGGAGACGGGGGGCCGCCGGCGGGTGGCGCCCGGAGCTGGCCACGCCGTAAAGCGTCCGCTCCTGCCGGTCGACGAGCGCCAGGTGCGCCGCCTGTACCCCGATGAGCGAGGCGGCGGTGTCGACGATCTTCCTCAGGGTCGTCCGCTCGTCGCCCAGCTTGGCGATCTCGGCGGTCAGGCTGCAGAGGCGGTGCAGCTTGCGGCGAAGGTTGCCCGCGGCGTTGCTCCGGTTTCGCTCGGTGGGACGCGGCATCGGGGGAGTCCTCCGCCCGGCGTGCGTTCCGGACCCGACCCAGGCAGGTACGCTCCATGATCTACCGCGGCCGCGCCGAACTGTCAATCTCTTCGTGAGGTCCCGGCGAGGGCGTTCGACCCGGGGTGTTGACTTCCGGCGGCTCGCGGGCTATACGCTCGGCTCCGTTCCGCCGCCGAGGACCGCGCATGCATCGACACCTCAGGGTGCTCCTCGCCGCCGCGCTGGGAGCCGCCATGAACCGCCCCGCGATGCCCGTCGGGCAGGCGCCGCCCCGCACGCGCCTGACCCTGGCGCGCGTGGCCCGCTTCCCGCCCCCGGGGACGAGGGTCCCGGGGAGCTTCCGCTTCACCCACGACGGCCGCCACCTTTATTTCCTGCATGCCGAGGACCGCGGGACGGCCCGGGTCCTGTTCCGGGAGGAGGTGGAGTCGGCCCGCCGTGAGGTCGTGGCCCGCCCTCCGACCGATCGGCCCGAGGAGCTGTCGCGCGAGGAGACCCTGCGCCGCGAGCGCCAGCGGATCCAGGAGAAGGGGATCACGCAGTACGTCGTGGCGGAGAAGGCCGACGTCGTGGTCTTCGCCTACGGCGGCGATCTCTTCCTGGTCCGGCCCGGCCAGGATCCGCTGCGTCTCACCGCCACGCCGGACGCGGAGGTCGATCCCCGGCTCTCGCCCGACGGCACGCGCCTGGCCTTCGTCCGGCGGGACGACCTCTTCGTCATGGACCTCGCGACCCGCGCCGAGGTCAGGCTCACGGAGGGGGCGCGCGAGGGAGTGACGCACGGGGTCGCCGAGTACATCGCGCAGGAGGAGATGGACCGCCCGTCCGGCTTCTGGTGGTCCCCCGACGGCTCACGTCTCGCCTACACCGAGGTGGACGAGACGGGAATGCCCGTCTACCCGATCGTGCACCAGGGAGGCCCGGCGTGGGACGTCGAGCCGCACCGCTACCCGTTCGCCGGAGGTCCGAACGCCCGGGTGCGCCTCGGAATCCTCCCGGCCGACGGCGGACGGACGATCTGGCTCGACCTCGCCCCCGGAGACCAGGAATTCTATCTGGCCCGGGTCGCCTGGGACCGGGACGGCTCGGGGCTCCTGGCGCAGGTCGAGAGCCGCGATCAGAAGACGCTCCGACTGGTGAGGTTCGACGCCGCGACCGGCGAGCCGACACGGCTCCTCGAGGATCGATCGGAGAGCTGGATCGACCTGCACGACGACCTCAAGATCCTGGCCGACGGACGCTTCCTCTGGTCGAGCGAGAGGAGCGGCTTCCGGCACCTCGAGCTGCGCGCCCGCGACGGCGCGCTCCTGCGGCCGCTGACTTCGGGAGACTGGCCGGTCGACGCGCTCGCGGGGGTGGACGAGGCGCGCGGTCTCGTCTACTTCACCGCCGGCAAGGACAACCCGCTGCAGCGCCTCCTCTACCGCGTCCCCCTCGACGGCGGGGCGATCGAACGCGTCGCGGGCGAGCCGGGGTTCCACGCCGCGACCTTCTCGCCCGACGGGGCGCTCTTCGTCGACGTGCACGACAGCGCCACGACCCCGCCGCGGGTCCTCTTGAAGGAGGGATCCGGGCGGACGCTCCGCACGATCGACGCCAACGACGATCCGGAGGTGAAGGATCTGGCGCTGCGGCCGCCGCGCTTCGTCACGCTCCGGGCGGCGGACGGCACGGTGCTGCACGGGGCGATCTACGCCCCTCCGCGGCCGGCCCCGGGCAGAAGGTACCCGGCGATCGTCCGGGTCTACGGGGGGCCGACCGATCAGACGGTGAAGGACTCCTGGGATCTGACGCACGACCTCCGGGCGCAGTATCTGAGCGAGCACGGGTACGTCGTCTTCCGCCTCGACAACCGGGGCACGATCCGTCGCGGCAAGAGGTTCGAGACCGCCCTCGCCCGCCACCTCGGATCGGTGGAGGTCGAGGACCAGACGGCCGGGGCCCGCTATCTCGCCTCCCTGCCGTACGTCGACGGATCGCGCCTCGGGATCTACGGCTGGTCCTACGGCGGGTACATGGCGGCACGTTGCCTCATGATGGCCCCGGAGATCTTCCGCGCCGCGGTCGCCGGCGCGCCGGTGACCGACTGGGAGGGGTACGACACGCACTACACCGAGCGCTACATGGGGACGCCGAGGGAGAATCCCGAGGGCTACCGGGACAGCTCGCTCCTGCCGCTCGCCTCACGTCTCCAGGGGAGGCTCCTGATCATCCACGGCATGGTGGACGAGAACGTCCACTTCCGCCACACGGCGCGCCTGATCGACGCGCTCAACGCCGCCCAGAGGCCGTACGAACTCCTGATCTTTCCCGAGGAGCGCCACTTGCCGCGGGGCGAGGACGACAGGCGATACCTCGAGGAGCGGCTCGTCGCTCACTTCGATCGCGTCCTCAAGGGACGCTGACCCGGCCGCGGCGGGGCGGTCCCGGAAAAAACTTGGGGCCGCGTCCCGTGGCGCCGGACGCGGCCCCCGATCCTGAAACCGGACTGCCGAAAGGCGTCAGACCTTGCGGACGTTCGCGGCGGCGGGACCCTTCTGGCCCTGCTCGATCTCGAACTCGACGGCGTCACCCTCGGAGAGGGTACGGAACCCCTGCGCCTGAATGGCGCTGTGGTGGACGAAGACGTCCTTGCTCCCGTCGTCCGGAGTGATGAACCCGTACCCCTTCGCGTCGTTGAACCACTTCACCTTGCCTCTAGCCATCCGACTCAACCTCCAAAAAGCATGGGCCGTTTTCCGGTCGCCGCCACCGCTGGCGTGCTGTCTGCTCTGATCAGAGGAGAACCGGTTGTCCCATGGGATTCGGTATTCTCCCTGAAGTGCCGTCGTCCTGTCTAGACCCCCGTGCAAATTTCTCGGGGGGGATGCTCGGAGGGGATCGATCGACCTCGGAGCGCGACGGACGACTCCCGGGTCACTTCCGCCGGAAGATCAGGTAGGTCACCGGCACCGAGGCGAAGACCGCCAGATCGACGATCGCCTGGGTGCGGTCGAGCACGCCGTCGTGCCAGACGCTCTGGACCATGACGAGCGCCGCCAGGACGATGCTCGGCAGCGTCATCAGGACCAGGCCACCGGTCCCGAGCGGGATGCGGAAGGGACGCTCGGTGTTTTGGGCCCCTGCGGCTCCGCTCGGTCCGCCGCCGGACACCGCCGCGACGGGCACGGCCCGGGCGTCCGTCCCGCTTCCGACCGCGTGGCGCGGCGGGTGCGTGCGCAGCCTCAGCAGCGCCGCGTAGATCAACATGTAGGCCAGGACCTGCACGATCGAGAACAGCCCGGTGAGATAGGAGAACTTCAGGCGGCAGAGCCCGCTCAGAGCGAGGCCGCCGACCAGAAGGGAGACCACGGGCGTGCCGAACCTCCGGCTCGTCCTGCGGAACACCTGGGGGAAGAGGCCATCCTCCGCCATGACCATCGGCAAGCGCGACTGGCCCAGGATCGTGACCATCAGCAGGCAGGCGTCGCTCACCAGACCGCCGGCCGCCATCGCCGCCCCCAGGCGCGGGCCGCCGATCGCCTGGGCCGTCACCGTGAAGTACGACTCGCCCCAGCGACGCCAGTTGTCGTGGGCAGCCAGGGCCGCGAGCGTCGGGATGATGTAGCTGGCCGCCGTCATCGGCACGGCGAAGGCCAGGGCGATCGGGAAGGCTCGCGAGGGCCGCTCGACCTCCGCGGCATTGGTGGTCAGCTTCTCGAACCCCGCGTAGAGCCAGATCGCGATCATCAGCCCGGCGTTGAACGCCCCGAGCGGCGCCCTCTCCGGGTTGACGAACGGCACGACCGGGCTGAACCGCCAGTGCAGGAGCCCGAGGACGCTCATCACCAGGAACGGGAAGAAGATCAGGATGGTGAAGACCACCGACGTGTTCCCCACCAGCCGGATGCCGCGGTAGTTCATGTAGACGGTCGCCCAGACGAGGGCCAGGGCGGCGATCCAGTGCCACCGTGCCGGCATGTCCGGGAAGAAGTAGCGCAGGTAGTTGGCGAAGAGGACGGCGAACGTTCCATTGGTCGCCAGGTTCGCGAGCCAGACCAGCCAGCCGGCCATGTACCCGGTGAAGTCGCCGAACGCCATGCGCGCCCACCGGTAGTAGCCTCCCTCGACCGGATAGCGGGAGGACAGCTCCGCGCACGCGAGAGAGACCGGTACGGCCCAGATAAACGGCAGGACGACGAGCGTCAGCATCGTCATCCCGGGCCCCGATGACGAGACCATCTCCTCGAGCCCGTAGGCTCCGCTGCAGATGACCGAGTAGGTCATGAAGACGAGCTGAAAGGTGGTCGCCTTGCGCGAGGGTGACGTCGGGGCCGCGTCGTGCGCCATGCGCGGGGACTCTAGGCGAAGCGCGGCGCGAGGTCAAGGCTCCGTGCGCGCCAGCGTCACCGGTCGGCCGCGGCTCGCAGGGCGTCCGACGCGAGGTGACGCGTCATCTCTTTGCGCCAGCGGAGGGCGAAGTCGGTGTTGTCGACCGGCTTTGCGCGCAGAGAAGCGAGGCGGGCGGCCTCTTCGATCGAGTCGTCGGTGAGCGGGCGGCCGACCAGCGCCGCCTGCGCCTCGACCGCCTCGACCGGCGCCATCGACACGGCGCCGAGCCAGATCCTGGCGCCGGCGACCGCCTTCCCCTCGAAGCGGAGGCAGACGGCGACGCCGAGGACCGGGAAGTCGAAGGCACCGCGCCGGCGCAGCTTCCTGTAGGCCGACCGCCAGCGCCCGGCGGGAGGCAGGTCGATCTCCGACAGGATCTCGTCCGGGCGCCGGGTGAGGTAGTGGATGCCGTCGCGTCGGTAGAGGTCCTTCGCCTCGATCGTCCTCTCCGCTTTCCTGGAGACGAGGCGGAGGCGGGCGCCGAGGGCGCACAGCATCGGCGCCGTGTCGCTCGACGAGACGGCGAGGCAGATGTCGCTCCCGGGCGCCACCCAGCAGACCTCGCCGTCGCACTTCATGCAGAAGTCGATGGCGCGCCGCCACTCATAGTTCTGGTTGTAGTAGTTGCAGCGGGTGTCGAGGCACAGGTTGCCGCCGATCGTCCCCATGTTGCGCAGGATCGGCGTCGAGATCGAATGGATCGCCTGAAAGAGACCGGGGTAGTGCTCCCGCAGCGCCGCGGTCTCTTCGAGATCGGTCAGGGTCGTCGCGGGGCCGATCCGGAGACCCCGGGCGACGCTCCCCCGCACCCCCCGCAGCGCCTCGATCCGCCGCAGGCCGACGAGCGTCTCCGGTGTCTGATGCCGTCGCTTCATGTTCGGGAAGAGGTCGGTGCCGCCCGCCACGACCATCGCCTGCGGTCCTTCGCCGGCGAGGACCGCCGCCGCCTCGTCGAGAGACCGGGGGGCGAGGTAGCGGAACTTCGGCAGCCGCATCATCGGCGCGACCCTCGCTCGCGCCAGGGACGCCCGGGTCCCGGGGCCGCGGCGCCCCGGCGGGGAACGCCCGGATCTCTGGCGCCTGGCGCGGCCGCCCCCGCCGGCGCGGCGACGCCCCCCTCCGCCGGGCTGCCGGTGCCCCCCTCCCAGGGAGTCGGCACGCGGATTGGATCCGGCCAGCGCACCTGCGGCACCCGCGTCGGCCCGTAGCGCTTCGCCGGAGAGTCGAGCGCCTTCAGGACCTTGTCGGGGGTGATCGGCACCTCGTCGATCCGGACCCGGAGCGCGTCGTAGACCGCGTTCGCCAGCGCGGGCGCGACCGGCAGGAGCGGCCCCTGCCCGACCTCCTTCGCCCCGAACGGACCGTTCGGATCGGGATCCTCGACGAGGTAGGTCGTGACCTCGGGCATCTCCATCGTGGTGAGGCTCTTGTACTCGAGCATCGAGGGAGCCTTGTGGACGCCCTGGTGGTTCGCGCGGAAGGTCTGCTCCTCCATCAACGCCTCGCCCAGTCCCATGTACACGCTCCCCTCCACCTGTCCGACCACGAGGACCGGGTTGATCGAGCGGCCCACGTCGTGCGCCAGGTGCACCCTCTCGACGCGGATCCCTCCGGTGCGTGGATCGGCCTCCAGCTCGACCACGGCGGCGCTGTACGAGTAGGCGGGCGAAGGGCCGACCCCCGACCCCTTGTAGCGGGCCGGCGACGGCGGTGGTGTGTACGACCCGACCGTGCCGATCGTGCCGAACCTCCCTTCCGCCGCCACGACCGCCTCGGCGAACGACATCCCGCGATCGGGATCCTCGACGTCGAAGGCCCGCCCGGAGGCGAAGCCGATCCTCTCGACGGGCGCGCCGAGCCTCTCCGCCACCGCCTTCGCCAGCAGCTCCCGCGCCCTCTCGGCCGCCTGGATCGCCGCGTTCCCCATCATCAGGGTGACGCGGCTGCTGTACGACCCGAGGTCGATCGGGGTCAGGTCCGTGTCGCCGTAGACGATCCGGATGTCGAGCGGATCGATCCCGAGCACCTCGGCCACCACCTGCGCGAGCACCGTGTCGGAGCCCTGCCCGATGTCGATCTCGCCGCAGAAGACCGCGACGCCTCCGCCGCGATCGAGCTTGAGCTGGACGCCGGTATGCGGCATGTTGTTCCAGTAGATCGGCAGTCCGGCGCCGCAGATGTACGAGGAGCAGGCGAGGCCGATCCCCTTCCCGCGCGCCAGGCGCCTGAACTTCCCCTTCCACCCCGAGCCCTCGACCACCTTCTCGATGCAGGCCCGAAGCCCCATCGATCCAACTTTGAGATAGTTGGCGGTCAACGATCCGGGCGGCACGAGGTGCCGCAGGCGAAGATCCGCCGGGTCGATCCCGAGACGCTCGGCGATCTTGTCGATCTGGACCTCCAGGGCGAAGCGCGGCTGGGGCGTGCCGTGGCCCCGCTTCGGGCCGCAGGGCGGCTTGTTGGTGAAGCAGCGCAGCCCCTCGAACCTGTAGTTCGCGATCGGATAGGTCACGGTCTGGAGGGCGCCGGTGTAGTAGGTGCTGGCCACGCCGTACGACCCGTACCCGCCACCGTCGAGGAAGGATCGGAAGTGCATGGCCCGGATGCCGCCGTCCTTCGTCACCCCCGTCCTGACCTGCATGAGCACGGGATGCCGGCCGCGGTGGCAGTAGAAGACCTCCTCCCGCGTCAGCGTGATCTTCACCGGCCGCCCCGTCAGCAGCGACAGCCTGGCCACGACGATCTCGTGGTTGAACGGGTCGCTCTTCCCCCCGAACCCGCCGCCGTTCGGGCAGGCGATCACGCGAACGCGGGCCGGCGGCATCCGCAGCACCTTCGAGAGCGCCCGGTGCACGTAATGCGGCGTCTGCGTGCTCGACCAGACGGTCAGCCGGCCGTCGGGCTCGACCTGGGCGACCGCGGCGTGCTGCTCCATCGGCAGGTGCGTGCTCCCTTCGTAATAGAAGAGGTCCTCGACGATCGCGTCCGACTCCCGGAAGCCCCGCTCCACGTCGCCGAACTCGAGAGCGATCCTCTTGTGGATGTTCCCCTCGTCGCCGTAATCGTGCAGGCGCGGCGCCGGCTTCGCGATCGCCTCCTCGATCGAGAAGACCGGCTCGAGCGGCTCGTACTCGACCTGGATGGCGTTCATGGCGTCGAACGCGGCGTCCTCGTCGATCGCCGCCACGGCGGCGACCGGGTCGCCGACGAAGCGCACGCGATCGAGGCAGAGGGCGTGCTCGTCCTCGCTCACCGGCAGGATGCCGAACGGGATCGGCAGGTCCTTCCCGGTGAGGACGGCGACGACGCCCGGCATCCTCGCCGCCCTGGCGGTGTCGATCCTCACGATGCGGGCGTGCGGCAGGGGGGCGCGGTGCATCTTGCAATAGAGCATCCGGGGCAGGACGATGTCGTCGGCGAACTTCACGAGGCCGGCGCACTTGGCGAGGCCATCCACCTTGCGGACGGGGGTCCCGACGACGCGTAGCCCGGCCCGTCCCGCCACGCTCGGGCCCCCACGGTGGCGCTCAGGCACGCCGGCCATGGAGCGTCTCCTCGGCCGGGCGCGCCTGCGGATCCTTCAGGCGGCGGGCGGCCAGCTCGACCGCCTCGAAGATCTTGAGGTAGCCGGTGCAGCGGCAGAGGTTCCCCGACAGCGCCTCGCGGATCTCCTGGCGGGTCGGCGCCGGGTTCGTGTCGAGCAGCGCCTTCGCGGCGCAGAGGATCCCGGGGGTGCAGTAGCCGCACTGCGCCGCTCCCAGCTCGGCGAAAGCCGCCTGGAGCGGATGCGGCGCCGGCCCCTCGGCCAGCCCCTCCACGGTGACGATCGGACGGTCCTCGCACTCGAGGGCGAGCACGAGGCAGGAGAGCTGCGGCCGGCCCTCGAGGAGGAGGGTGCAGGTCCCGCACTCCCCCAGCTCGCAGCCGTGCTTCGTGCCGGTGAGGCCGAGATCCTCGCGCACGACCTCGAGGAGTGTCTTGTGCGGGGCGAAGGCGACCTCCTGGATCTCCCCGTTGACGAGGAGGCGCAGGTGCACCTTCGCCCTGGCGGTTGCCCGCACCGCGGACCTGACCTTCGTCCCGGCTCCCCCGCGGAGTCCCGCGCCGCCGGCCGCGGCGGTGGATCCCGCGCCGGGGCGTTTCAAATGCCGAGCCACGAACCGATCAGAGCACTCGCCCAGGCCGCTGTCAACCGTGGCCTCCGTTCGGCTAGCATAGCGGCCCAGGCCGGGAGCCCGTCGGGGAGGGTCGCCGGGACGGAGACGGGGAGGACGCGCGAAGGAGGTTCCGCCATGGTCGTGCTGTCGAGGATCTACACGAGGACGGGAGACAAGGGGACGACGGCCCTCGGGGACGGGCGGCGGGTGCCGAAGGACCATGCGCGGATCGAGGCCTACGGCACGGTGGACGAGCTCAACTCCCTTCTGGGCCTGGTGATCGCGACCGGCCTCGAGCGCGAGGACGCCGATCTCCTCCGGAGGATCCAGAACGACCTGTTCGATCTCGGCGCCGATCTCTGCGTGCCGGAGTCGTCGCGCGCCCGGAAGACGCCGGTCCGGCCGGCCCTCCGCGTCACCGAGTCTCACGTCACGCCTCTGGAGAGGGCAATCGACCGGCTCAACGCCGGCCTCGGGACGCTCCGGAGCTTCGTCCTGCCCGGCGGGACCGGCGCCTCGGCCCGGCTGCACCTCGCCCGCGCCGTCTGCCGGCGCGCCGAGCGCCGGCTCGTCACGCTCGCCCGGAGCGGGAAGGTCAACCCGCAGGCGGTGATCTACCTCAACCGTCTCTCCGACCTGCTCTTCGTCATGGCGCGGCGGGCGAACGACGGCGGGCGAGGGGACATCCTCTGGGTGCCCGGGGGGAGCGAGGGCGGCCGCTAGCCCGGATTCCCCACCGGGCTGGGAGTCCGTCCGACGTCAGCGCTGGCAGCGCGGGCAGAAGAAGGTGCCGCGTCCGGCCTGGACGATCCGTCGGATCGGAGCGCCGCAGCGGCCACACGGCTTGCCGGCCCGGTCGTACACGCGCAGCGACAGGGCGAAGTAGCCGGCGTCCCCCTCGGCGTTCAGGAAGTCCCGCAGCGTCGTCCCTCCGGCCACGATCGCCTCGTTCAGGACCTCGCGCAGGCTCCCGAGAAGCCGCTCCCAGCCGCCCGCGCCGATTCGCCGCACCGGCCGGCGGGGATGGATCCCCGAGCGATGGAGCGCCTCGCAGGCGTAGATGTTGCCGATCCCGGCGATGGCGCGGGTGTCGAGCAGGAAGTTCTTCACGGGCTTCTTGAGGCCGCGTGTCCGTCGGAAGAGGGAGGCCCCGCTGGTGGCGCCGTCGAGCGGCTCGGGGCCGAGCCCCTTGAGGCGCGGGTCACGCTCGAGACGGTCGGTCCGGATGACGCGCAGCAAGCCGAACCGGCGCGTGTCGGCGAAGCGGAGCTCGCGGCCGTCGTCGAGCGCGATCACCACATGCTCGTGCGGCCGTCGCGGCCGCTCCCGGTCCGCGACCCAGAGCTGGCCGGTCATGCCGAGGTGGATGAGGAGCGTCAGGCCGGCGTCGGTGTCGACCAGGAGGTACTTGCTGCGCCTGCGGATCCCGGTGACCGCGGCCCCGCGCAGCCGCATGAGCGCCCGCGCCGCGATCGGCTCGCGCAGGCGGCGCTCGCGGACCTCCACGCCGAGGATCCGCCGCCCCGAGATCAGCGGGCCGAGCCCCCTGCGGATCGTCTCGATCTCGGGAAGCTCAGGCATTCATGCCGGGATCATGCGAGCCAGACGCTCGCCTTCTTGGCCCAGGCGCTCTGCGGGTAGGAGTCCCGCAGCCGCCGCGCCGCCGGCCCCAGCGAATCCGGCTTGCCGCTCGCCTTGTAGGCCGCGACCGCGGCCCAGTAGATCGCCTCCGGCGCAGCCTCGGTCGCGGGATGGGCCTCGGCGACCTGCGCGTAGCGCTGGGCCGCCTCGGCCGGCTTCCCCGCGCCGAACAACGCCTTCGCGATCCCCAGGTCGAGCTGGGCCAGGAAGTCGGCCACCGGCAGGAACCCCTCGATCCTGTGGCGCTCCGTCCGGTCGGGATCCATCGCCAGGATCGTCGGCGTCCACTGCACCCCGAACCGCTCGAACTCCGGCTTCTGCTCCTTGATGTGGATCTTGACCGGGTGGAACTCGCGCACGATCGTGGCGGCAACCTTCGCATCGGTGTAGACCTCGGCATCCAGCCGAGCGCACCCCCCTCATTGAGGGGCGGCGGTGAAGTCCAGAAGCACCCTCCGGCCGCTCGTCCGGGCCTCGCGGAAGGCCGCGTCGGCATCCTTCGTCCAGGGGATCGTCGCCATGCGCTCACCTCCTGACTCGCGTTGTCGCGTTGCGACCCGATCATGCCACAACCGCGCGGACGGGACGACGGCCTTGCACGAAGGCTAGCCGCCGCCCTTCGGGACCGCGAGGAGCATGTAGCTCGAGGGGGGGCCGATCGTCTGGAAGGGGCTCGTGAGGCGCGCGCACAGGCCGAGCTGTTCGAGGAGCAGGCGGCAGGTGCGCGTGCCGGAGGCGGCGATCCACGTGCGCCGTCCCTCCTCGGGGCAGTCGGCCCGCGCCGCCGCGGCCAGCGCCGGATCGTCCGTGGAGTAGAGCCCGTCGTAGAACCATCCGAGGTGGTCGGCCACGTCCGGAGGGAACGACGCCGCCTCGAAGCGCGCCCCCGACCGCCTCAGGTAGTACTCCATCGCCGCCCGGTACAGACCGGTGAAGACGACCCGGTCGCCGTCCCGCAGCTCGGGCGCGAGACGCACCGCCATGTCCCTCTCCGGGAACCGCCGCTGCACCCTCGCCGTGTAGGAGAACGACAGGGTGGAGAGGCCGAGGACCCAGATCGTCATCACGCCGGCCAGCCGCCCCCCGCGCAGGAGATCGGCGGCCGCCCCGGCGAGGAGCGCGACCAGGATCGGCAGCACCAGAATCTCGTAGCGCCCGAGGAGGTAGATCGGGCGGACCAGGGCGCTGTACGCGGTCGCCGCGGCCAGGGGCGTCGCGCTCATGAGGAGCAGGGCGAGGGCCACGCGCCTGCGGCGGGGGTCGAGGAGCGGCGCGGCGAGGAGCGCCCCCCAGCCGCAGGCGGCCAGGAGACCGCCCGGCGACGGGAGGAGGCTCCTCGCCTCGGCCCCGGTCGTGCCGACGCCGCTCGCGAAGATGACCAGCGAACGGAACGGCAGCTCCCAGGGCCGGATCGTCTGCACCATGCCGATGAAGCGGAAGGACTGGGCGCCGGCCTGGGACAGGAGGACGCGCGCCCAGGGGGCGTAGAGGAGGAGGGCGGCGAGAGCGCCGAGCGCGTAGCCGCGCAGGCGCGCCCGCGGACCGAGCGCGACCGCCGCCAGCGCCGCGCCCGGGATCAGCAAGATGCCCCAGTTGTGGGCGTAGCCGATCGCGGCGAGGAGCAGCGCGTGCGCCGCCAGCGCGCCGCGGCGTCCCTCCTGCATGTACGCCAGGAGCCGCTCCGCGGCCAGGACCGCCAGGAGCGGCAGGAGCGTATACATGCGCGCCTCCTGGGAGAACTGCACGACGATCGGCGTCGCGGCGATCAGGAAGGCGGCGGACGTCCCCGCCCACCGGCCGGCGATCCGCCGCGCCAGGAGCGCGGTCGCCGGGACGAGGAGGACTCCGAAGACGACCGACAGCAGACGGACCGCCCTCTCGCCGTCGCCGAACAGGGCGATCCAGAGATGGAGGATCCCGTAGAAGAGCGGGGGCCCCGACTCGTCGGCGAGCGACGGCGCGATCGCGCTCAGATCCTGGCGGGCGACCGCCACCGCGTACGCCTCGTCCAGCCAGAGGCTGTGCCGGACGAGGCCGTGGAGCGAGAGCCCCAGGAGGAGGAGCATCGCGGCGCCCACTCCGAGCGTGTCGTCGCGCCGGCTCGGAGGCGGGGTCGCCGCTTCGGGCACGCAGTCCCCGCCCGCCTCAGCCGACCGTCGGGATCGCCTGCGCGTTGGGCCCTTCCTGGCGGCGCAGCAGGTTGAGGGCGGAGCCGGCCCGGAACCAGGCGATCTGCTCCTGGTTGAGGGTGTGGCGCAGTTCCAGGCGCTCGGTCGTGCCGTCGTCGTGGTGCAGGATCGCGGTGACGGAGACGCCGGGCGCGAGATCCCGCAGGTTCGCGAGGGTGATCCTGTCGGTTTCGCGCACCCTGTCGTGGTCGGCCGGGTTCGCGAAGGTCAGCGGCAGCACCCCCTGCTTCTTGAGATTGCTTTCGTGGATGCGCGCGAAGCTCCGGGCGATGATCGCCGCCGCTCCCAGGTAGCGCGGCGACATGGCGGCGTGCTCGCGGCTGCTCCCCTCGCCGTAGTTCTCGTCGCCCACGACCACCCACTTCATGTCCGCCGCCTTGTACGCCCGCGCCACCTTTGGCACGTCCTGCGACCGCTCCCCCGTGAGCTGGTTCAGGGTCTTGCCGCGCTCTCCCGTGAAGGCGTTCACGGCGCCGGTGAACATGTTGTCGCTGATCTTGTCGAGGTGTCCGCGGAAGCGCAGCCAGAAGCCGGCGGGCGAGATGTGGTCGGTCGTGGTCTTTCCCTTGGTCTTCATCAGGAGCGGCATCTCGACGAACTCGCGATCGACGATCGGGTCGAACGGGTCGAGGATCTGCAGACGCTCGCTCCTCGGATCGACCCGCACCTCGACGGCCGCCGGATCCTCGGCCGGCTCGACGTAGCCGGCGCGCGAGCGGACGAATCCGGCGGCCGGCAGCTCCGGCGCCGGGCGCGGCGGATCGAGCCGGAAGGGTCCGCCCGGGCCCGGCAGAGGATCGGCGAGCGGGTTATACGACAGCCGCCCGGCCAGGCCGTAGGCCATCACGATCTCCGGGCTCCCCATGAACGCCAGCGTGTCCGGATTGGCGTCGTTGCGCCCCGGGAAGTTGCGATTGAACGAGGTCACGATCGTGTTGCGCTCCCCCTTCTTCATCCCGGGCCGGTGCCACTGGCCGATGCACGGCCCGCACGCGTTCGCCAGCACGGTCGCCCCCACCGCCTCCAGCGCCGCCATCTGGCCGTCCCGCTGGATCGTACGGAAGATCTGGTCGCTCCCGGGCGTGACCAGGAGCGGCACCGCCATGCGCGCTCCGTGGGCGCTGGCCTGCGTCGCGACGTCGGCCGCCCGGCAGATGTCCTCGTAGGAGGAGTTGGTGCAGGACCCGATCAGGGCGACCGAGATCGCGTCCGGGTAGTCGTGATCGCGCACCGCCCGGGCCAGCTCGGACACCGGCCGCGCCAGGTCGGGGGTGTGCGGCCCGACCAGATGGGGCTCGAGCCTCGACAGGTCGATCTCGACGACGCGCTCGAAGAAGCGCCCCGGGTGCTCCTCCACCTCCGGGTCGGCGGTCAGGAGCCCCGGGTGCGCGCGCGCCAGGTCGGCCAGAGGTCCCCGGTCGGTGGCGCGGAGATAGATCTCCATGTGCTCGTCGTAGGGGAAGATCGACGTGGTCGCGCCGAGCTCCGCGCCCATGTTGGTGATCGTCGCCTTGCCGGTGCAGGAGATCGTGCGCGCCCCCGGCCCGAAGTACTCGATGATCCGGTTCGTGCCCCCCTTGACGGTCAGGATCCCGAGGACCTTCAGGATGACGTCCTTGGGCGCTGTCCAGCCCGACAGGCGGCCCGTGAGCCGGACGCCGATCAGCCGCGGGTAGAGGACCTCCCAGGGGAAATCGGCCATGACGTCGACGGCGTCGGCCCCGCCGACGCCGATGGCGCACATCGCGAGCCCGCCGGCGTTCGGCGTGTGCGAGTCGGTGCCGATCATCAGCCCGCCGGGGAACGCGTAGTTCTCCAGCACGACCTGATGGATGATCCCGGCCCCCGGCTGCCAGAAGCCGATGCCGTACCGGGCGCTGACGGTGCGGAGGAACTCGAAGACCTCGTGGTTCCCCTTGAGGGCCGCCTCCATGTCGGCGGCCGCGCCGACGCGCGCCTGGATCAGATGATCGCAGTGGACGGTCGTCGGGACGGCGACGCGGCTGCGCCCCGCCTGCATGAACTGCAGGAGGGCCATCTGCGCCGTGGCGTCCTGCATCGCCACGCGGTCGGGGCGGAGCATGACGTAGCTCGTCCCGGGCTCGATCGGCTGGCCGACGGGTTCGTTCAGGTGGCCGAGGAGGATCTTCTCGGAGAGGGCGAGGGGCCGGTCCAGCCGCCGCCGCACGACGGCGAGCCTCTGCTCCATCGCTTCGTACACCGAGCGGACGAGCTCGGGCGTGCTGTCGATCGGGCTGCGCCCCACGCGTCCCTCCCGCCGCTTCAGTATAGCGCCGCCGGACGCCCGGCGCGCCTAGAAGAGCGTCCGCTGCCGCGCCTCCCCCAGCGTCTCCTCGAACGTGATCCCGAGGTGCGGCAGCACCTGCTCGGCGATCGGCCTGATCTGCTTGTCCACGTAATGATCGTAGTCGATCGGGCTCGTGCGGTCCGCGGCCGGCTCCGGGCCGGCCGAGGTCATGACGTACTCGATGAGGCCGCCGACCGGCCCGGAGATCTTGCGCGCCGCCTTGACGTGCGGCGGGGTGGTGGCGGTGTACTCGTCGAGGCCCTTGCGGAGCGCCTTGCGGTAGACCAGGTCCCGGTCGTGGCGCCCCTCGCGCAGATCGCGGACGAAATCGCGGAGGTACCCGGCGACGCTCTCCGCCTCCGCCCCCCGGAAGAGGCGCTCGTACAGCCCCCGCTGGAAGATCTTGCTCAGCTCGGTCCAGTCGCGCCGCACCACCTCCATGCCGACGAAGACGACCTCCTCCTCCCCGGGCCGGCCGGCCTGGACCAGTCCGGCGTAGCGCTTGCGCGCCCCCGCGCTTCCGTGCCGGATCGACGGAAGGAAGAACCTCAGGTAAAGCGTCTCGAACTCGAGCTCCAGGTGGCTCTCCACGCCCCAGCCGTCGCGGATCGTCGAGCGCAGATCGTCGTTGATCCCGGCGCAGAGCTCGGCGCCCATGCGGCGCGCCGTCTCGGCGCCGTCCTCTCCCCGCGCCCCCGAGAGGACGAACAGCGAGTCGGTGTCGCCGTAGAGCACGCGGTGCCCGAGCCCCTCGACCCGGTCGCGGGTCCAGTGCAGGACCCACTGCCCGAAGTGGGTGATGGCGTTGGCGACCGGCGACGAGTAGAAGCGGCAGGCGGGCGTCGCCAGGACGCCGTAGAAGGAGTTCATCAGGATCTTGAGGGCGTGCGCCCCGATGGCGTCGCCGCGGCGCTTCGCCTCCTCCCGCCGCGGGAAGAGATCCTTCAGGAGCTCCGGCAGGATCCCCGGCTCGCGCCGGAAGCAGGCGCCGTTGGGGGCGCGGATCAGCCGGTCGGCCTCCTCCGGCGACGGATCGGGGACGTAGCCGAGCGGATCGAGGTTGAAGGTGCGGATCAGGCTCGGGTACAGGCTCTTGAAGTCGAAGGCGAGGACGTTCTCATACAGCCCCGGAGCCGGCTCGAGCACCGCGCCGCCCGTCGTCGGCGCGGCCTCCTCTGTCTCGGCCCCGACGTTCGGGGCGACCCGCCCGCGCCGCCGCAGCTCGTGCAGGTACAGGAAGTCGAACGAGGCGATGCTGGCGCCCACCCGGTCGAGCGGCATCCCGGTCAGCAGGCTGCGCCGCACCGCCAGCTCGAGGAGGCGCGCCTTGTCGAGGATCCCGAGGACCAGGCGCGCGTCGGCCAGGTTGTACCGGACGAAGCGCGGGAGATCGTCCCGGAAGGCGCGTTCGATCGCCTCCGCCCGCCCGCGGCCTCGCCCCGCGCCGCCCGCGGGATCGAGATCGACCTTCCCCTCCCCGAGGAGGGCGCGCGCCGCGGTGTCGAGACGATAGTCCTCGAGCTTGACGAAGGCGCCCTTGAGGAGATCGATGCCGTCGAGGACGACGCGTCCTGTGATCTCGGCGCGCGATCGCCCCCAGAAGGAGGTGTCGCGGATCACCCGCGCCGCGCCGGGGGCGCGCCCCACCTCGAACGGCACGCCGAGCCGGCGCGCCGCCGCCACGAGCACGCTCAGATCGAAGTCGATGACGTTCCAGCCGGTCAGGACGTCGAAATCGAGCGCGCGCAGCCGCGCGAAGAGCGCCGTGAGGAGCCCCTTCTCGTCGCCGCACCCGACCACGCGGGCGTCCGCCGCCGCTCCGTTCAGGCCGCGCGCCACCCGCTCCTCGGGGAGGGCCAGGAGGACTTCGTCCGGAGCACCCCCCGCGAGGGCGGCCGACAGGACCCGCTCGCCGCGCGGGTCGGTCTCGAGGTCGATCGACACGATCCGGAGGTCGGACGGCGCCGGCTCCCAATCCGACGGGCGGAGGTCCGGATCCTCGAAGAGGCGCGCCACACCGCCGCCTCCCTGACGTGCGCCCCCGCCGGCACGCTCCGGGCCGGCCTCCCCGCCGGCGATGGCGAGCGAGCCGCGCAGGCCGCGATCGATGAGCAGCCGCATCGCGAAGCGGACGTCGGCCTCGAAGACCGGGATGGAGCGCGCCAGGAGGGCGTCCCGCAGCGGCGGGGTGTCGGCCGGGAGCCCGACCTCGACCCGTACGACCGGCTCTCCGCGCATCGTCAGGAGGCCGGTCGGTGCCTGGCGCGTCGCGCCGAGCCGCCGCGCCCCCTCCGCGTCGGAGGCCCGCACGAAGAAGTGCGGGACGAGGCGCGTCTCGCGCGCCAGGAACGACTCGCCGGACTCGAGGCGGCCGAACAGGTGGACGACCGGCCGGCCCCCCTCGACGCGGTAGGTCGGGTGCAGGATGAAGCCCCGGACAGGCACCGTCGCACCTTCCTCGCGCGCCTCGCGCGCGCCCGGAGGCGGAGACCCTCCCCGCCCGCGTCCACGCGGCTCCGGGCCCCGCGGGTCCGGTTGTGGCGGGTCGGTGGACAGGCTAGACTAGCGGCACCGCACGGCGCGGTCCCGGCCGGCGGCGCCGGGAGATCGACCGATGCACGACCCCCGGGTCCCCGAGACCCTCGAGGGCTGGAGTGTACTCCACCAGATGTTCGGCGTCCGGTGGGACCGGCTGCGCTCCCTCGAACCCTCCGGCCGGCGCGCGATCGCCGAGGAGGCGGCGGCGCTCCTCGCCGGGATGGAGGCGCGCCCCGAGGGCCCGAGCGCGCTCGTCTATCTCCTGGGCCACAAGGCCGACCTGATGCTGATCCACTTCCGCAGGAGCTTCGAGGAGCTGGGCCGCGCGGAGCTTCAGATCGCCGGGACCCGCCTCCACGACCACCTCGTCCCCGCGTCCTCGTTCGTGTCGATGGTCGAGCTGGGGCTGTACGAGATGACCGGCAAGATCCACCACGATCTGAAGGAGCGCGGGCTCGCGGCCGGCTCCGAGGAGTTCGAGCGCGCCTTCGATCAGGAGATGGAGCGGCAACGGGAGCGCGTGGTCGGCCGGCTGTTCACGGAGATTCCCCGCCGGCGGCACGTCTGCTTCTACCCGATGAGCAAGCGCCGGGGAGAGGCGAAGAACTGGTATACCGTGCCGTTCGAGACGCGCGCCGCCATGATGCGCGACCACGGCCTCATCGGCCGGCGCTACTCCGGCCGGGTGACGCAGATCATCTCGGGCGCGATCGGCTTCGACGACTGGGAGTGGGGCGTCGACCTGTTCGCCGACGACCCGCTGGTCTTCAAGAAGCTGATCTACGAGCTGCGCTTCGACGAGGCGAGCGCCCACTACGCGGAGTTCGGGCCGTTCTACGTCGGCCTGCAGTTTCCGGCCCGCGAGCTTCCCCGTGTCCTGCAGGGCGAGGCGCCCCCGCCGCTCTAACGCGACCGACGAAGCAGATCCTCGAGGGCCTCCCGTCCCCCCCGGGTGATCGGCATTCCGTGGCCGAAGCAGAGAACGTCGAACTCCAGCTCGAGAAGCCTCCGCGCGCTCTCCGGACCATGCGCCGGATCCTTCATGTACCTGGCCGGCAGGAAGACCACCCCCCGGTCGGGCTCGTTCATGAGCAGGTCGGTGCAGAAGACGACGCCCGGTCCGCGCTCGAGATGGAAGGCGAAGTGAGGCCCGTGCGGCCCCGGCGCCGGCACCGCCCTCAGCCCTCCGGGAAGTCGATCGTCCTCCTTGAACGTCGTGTCGGGGGCTTCCTCGGTTCCGCGGGTCCCCTGCGGCGCGTGGACCCGGGCCTTCGTCTCCCTCCGGTAGCGCCAGGCCGAGCGCTGGTGCCCCGGTCCCCCGATCACGATCGCCCCGATCGGCCCCAGCCGTTCGAGGGCCGCGCCACCGAGCGGCAGCGGATCCAGCAGCGTCGCGGTGCCGCCCTCGACCACCCCGTAGGCCTCGCTGATGTGGTCGATGCGGTCGTCCACGATCTGGTAGTGGAAGAGACCCGGCAGGATCTCGTCGATCGTTTTCGCCATCGTCTTCGGCTCGGACATCGCGCCCTCCTGGCGAGCGAACGGCCTCGCGGCGGCGCCCGCCCGTTCCTCGGACGCCACGCTCGAAGCTTTTGGATCTTACAGCATCGGTGCCTGAGCCATCCCGACGTCCAGGCGCATTCCACACCCATGACGCAACCGGCTCCAGCGCGCGGCGGGCGCATCCAGCCGCGCCATGCGGAAAGGAAGGCCTCGTGACGCCGCTCGCGAGCGAGTCTAACCCCGCGGCGCGCTGGCGCCGGTTGCGCGGTTCTTGACAGCGAGCGCGAGTGTCAAATATCGTTCCGCCGTTCCCCGCTCTCGTGGAGGTTGACGATGCCGGATGCCAGAGCCACCCTCGAGATCCTCCTGCGTTGGGCCCACCTGCTGGCCGGAATCACCTGGATCGGCCTGCTGTACTTCTTCAACCTGGTGAACGTGCCGTTCATGAAGGCGATCGAGGCGCCGATCAAGGGGAAGGTGACGCTCCAGCTGATGCCGCGCGCCCTCTGGTGGTTCCGCCACGCCGCCTGGGTCACGGTTCTCGTCGGGTTCATCTACTACGCGTTCATCATCGTGCCGGGCGACCCGGCCGGCGATACCCACAGGGTCGTCCTGATCTGGCTCGTCGTGTCGGTCCTCGCCTGGGCCGTGGTGAACGCGATCCTCACGCCGGTCAAGGGCGCCTTGAACAAGGGGCCCGTCGTCGGCATCCTCATCGCCCTCGTCGCGATCGTGCATGCCGCCCTGATCGTGAAGCTGTGCGGCGGGGACGGCCACAGCAGCCGCTCGGTCTCGATCGGGATCGGCGGAGGCTACGGCCTCATCATGATGCTGAACGTCTGGGGGATCATCTGGAGGAACCAGAAGAAGATCCTCGCGTGGACCGGCGACAACGTCGCCAGGGGGACGGCGATGCCTCCCGAGGCCGCGACCCTCGCCCGCCGCGCCTTCCTGGCCTCCCGCACCAACACCTGGCTGTCGGTCCCGATGCTCTTCTTCATGGGGGCTGCGAGCCATTACGCGATCTTCGGCGCCTAGGAGCCTGTCCGGATCCCGGGAGAGACCGCGATGTGATCGCCGGACGGCGATCGCCAGCCTGGTCGCCGGGACGCTCGCCCTCGCGGGGTGCGGGGGCGGAGCGGGGGAACCGCCTCCGCCTCCTCCCGGCGCCATCCCCGCCGGGAGCTCGATCGGCGGCGGCTCGATCACCGGGCGCGTGGTCTTCCGCGGTGTCCCGCCGCCCCGGCGGCCGCTCAAGATGTCCGGCGAGGCCTCCTGCCGACGCCCGGGGGCCGAGGCGCTCAGCGAGGAGGTGATCGTCAATCCCGACGGGACGCTGCGCAACGCCGTCGTCCGCGTCGTCTCCGGCCTCGGACCGCGCGTCTTCGCCGCCCCGCCGGTCCCCGCCGAGATGGACCAGGTGGGCTGCGTCTTCGTGCCGCACGTCCTGGCCGCGCAGGCCGGCCAGGTGGTTCTCTTCGAGAACAGCGATCCGGCCGTCCACAACGTGCGCGCGATCGCGAAGGAGAACCGCACCTTCAACGTCTCGATGGCCGGCAAGGGGCGGTCGGCGCACCGCTACTTCACGCGGCCCGAGGCGGTGCGGATTCGCTGCGACATCCACGCCTGGATGGAGGCCTGGATCGTCGTCGTGGACAGCCCGTTCCACGCCGTCACCGGCGACGGCGGCGCCTTCGCCCTCGAGGGCCTGCCCGCGGGCACGTACGTCGTCGAGGCGTGGCAGGAGAGCCTGGGGAGCGCGCGGCAGACCGTGACGCTCGCCGACGGGGAGCATCGTGATCTGGAATTCGCCTTCGGACGCTGAACGAACGCGCGCGCGCGAGGACGGGAGGCGCGCGCGCACCCTGACGGTCGTCCTGATCAAGCCCTCGCGCTACGACGACCACGGCTACGTGGTCCGTCACTGGCGCGGGGTCCTGCCGAGCAACACTCTCGCGGCCTTCCACTCCCTGACGGAAGGGGTGGCCGCCGGCGGCGCGCTCGGGCCCGGTGTCGCCGTCCGGATCGCCGCCTACGACGAGACGGTGCACCGGGTCGCGGCCGGGACCGTGATCCGCCGGCATGCCTCCGGCCGCAAGGGCGATCTCACCGTCATCTGCCTGGTCGGCGTCCAGACGAACCAGTTCCCGCGGGCCGCCGATCTCGCCCTCGAGTTCCGGCGCCGCGGTCTCCCGGTGATGATCGGCGGATTCCACGTCAGCGGCATCCTCGGGCTCTTCCACGAGCCGACGCCCGAGATCGCGGAGCTGATGGCGGCGGGCGTCACGGTCGTCAACGGCGAGGCCGAAGAGGCGTGGGGCGGGCTCCTCCGGGACGCGCTCGCGGGAACCCTCCGGACGCGCTACGACATCGCCGCCCGGCCGGACCTCCGGGCCGCGCCGCTTCCGCGCATCCCCGGGCGTTCCATGCGCCGGTTCGCCTACCCCCACATGGCGACCGTCGACGTGGGCCGCGGCTGCACCTTCAACTGCTCCTTCTGCTCCATCATCAACGTGCAGGGGAAGACGATGCGGCACCGCGATCCGGCCGGGATCGAGGGCGAGGTGCGGCGGAACTGGACGAAGGGGATCGACTACTACTTCTTCACCGACGACAACTTCTCCCGGAACCCCTGCTGGGAGGAGATCCTCGACAGGCTGATCCGGCTGCGCGAGATGGAGGGGATCGCCATCGACTTCATGATCCAGGTCGACGCCCTGGCCTGGAAGATCCCGCGCTTCATCGAGAAGGCGGCGCGCGCCGGGAGCAGCCAGGTCTTCATCGGCCTGGAGTCGATCCGCACGGCCAACCTCAAGGCGGCCGGCAAGACGCAGAACAAGACGGCGGAGTACCGCGCCATGTTCGACGCCTGGCATGGCGCCGGGATCGCCTGCCACGTCGGCTACATCCTGGGGTTCCCCGAGGACACCCCGGAGACGATCGCCCAGGACGTCGGGGATCTGCGCCGGGTCCTGAAGGTGGATCAGGCCTCCTTCTTCATGCTGACGCCGATCCCCGGATCACGCGACCACGTGGAGATGGTGCGCAAGGGGATCCCGCTGGACGCCGATCCGGGCAACTACGACTCGTTCCATCCGACCATGCGGCACCCGCGCATGACGGGCCGCGAGTGGCTCGAGGCGTACCGGGCGGCGTGGCGAGACTTCTACTCGTTCGAGGCGATGCGCGACACGCTCCTGCGGGCCAACCACAGGACCTACTGGGGCCTCTTCAAGAACTTCATCTGGTACCGCGCCGCGATGATCGAGGATGCGCACCCGATGATCACCGGCTTCGTGAGGATCAAGGATCGCCGGGAGCGCCGGCGCGGCTTCGCGGTCGAGGGGCGCCGGGCGCACCTGCGGCGACGCCTCCCCGAGATCCTGAGGCAGCTCCGCGCCTACCTGCGGCTGTTCCTGGAGATGGAGGAGCTCTGGCTGCAGACGCGCCACGCGGCCCCGCCGTCTCTGCTGTCGCGGCTCAAGCTGCCGACGCGCCCCACCTGGATCGCCTGGCCGTCCTTCGCCCCCTCGACCCGGCGCTACCTCTCGGAGCACTGGGCCGCGGTGCGCGGCGCCCTGCGCCATGGGCGGGTCTGGGCCCTCCGGCCCCTGCGGTCGGCCTGCTTCCTGGCGAGCGACGTCCTCTGCACGACGGCCTTCGGGCTGGCCCTCCTCGCCGGCCGCACCAAGTGACGGTGCCGGGATTCAGACCGAGCCGAGCGGCCGCGCGCCGCTTCCCGGGCGGGTGGTCCGGGCGCGGTAGGACGTCCCGCCGATTGGCCCCCTCTAGCCCGCATCGCGCGCCGCTCGCGGCGCCCCGAGCGCCGGCGGAGAGGGCGGTGGGTTCCGGCGTCCCAGAACCTCGAAGACGGCCTGGTACAGCCGCGAGCGCACCCGGTGACGCTCGTTCGCCCGGGTCATGTAGCGTACGACCACGTCGACGCCGTTCCTGACCGGGCGGATGCTGACCGCCGGCCCTGCGGAGAATCCTTTCAGCTCCTTCGACTGGGCCACGCGCTGCCACTCCTCTTCGGCGAGACGGACGTTGTCCTGCGTCTCCCTCGACACGATCGCCGAGATGGCCTCCATCATCGGGGAAGCGTCCTGGTCCGCCGCCAGATGGACCTGCAGCTCGTCCCAGAGCCACTGGCCCGAGGTCGAGAAATTGAAATAGTGCCCCTCGATGGCGAAGCTGTTGACGAAGGTCACGCGGCGGCCGGTGGGGTGCCCCGTCTCGGCCCAGTTGCCCGTCTCGAGAAGGACCGTGTGGAACGGCCCCAGCTCCACGACTTCCCCGCTGACGCCGTTGATCTCCACCCAGTCGCCCAGCCGGATGCCGTTCCTCCCCATGAGCACGAACCAGCCGATGAAGCCGACGATGAAATCCTTCAGGGCGACCGTGAGCCCCGCACCCGCCAGGCCGAGGAAGGTCGCAAGCTGGCCGGGAGGGCCCATGACGACCAGGAGGACCAGCACCACCCCGACGACACGCACGGCGACGCCCGATACCGTGAGGAGCTGCTCCACCCGCCTCCTTTCGAGCGTGACCTTGCGGACCAGGCGCTCGAGCCACGTGTCGAAGAACAGACCGACGAGGCCGATCGACAGAATCACGAGGACGCCGAGCAGGACGGAGTGGGACACCGCCCGCTGGCGGGACGCCACCGCCGCGCTCCAGCGAGCGTAGATCGAGGCCAGCTCCTTCTGGTCGCCGATGCGCTTGTCGAAGTCGGCAAGAGACCTCCGTTCGGACGCGAGACGTTTCGTCGACAAGATCAGCGCCGCCGATTTCGATGGAGAGGGGGCGGCGGCGCCGGCCGTCCCCGCGGGCGACGGGGCGACCGCATCCCCAGCACGATCGGGTGACGCGGCGGCCCGCCTCTCGACCTGCGCCTCGAGCGACTCGTGGGAGGCGGACAACCGGGCGGCGGCCGCTTCGGCGTCCCGTCCGGCCTGCGTCACGACGGCCCGGACCCGTCCCTGCGCGATCCACTGCCGGCACAGGCCGACCAGACCTCGCTCGCCGACGAGGCCTCCGGCCGCGGGCCCGGGACCGCCGGGGCCGAGCGAGGGGGAGGCGGTCCCGGCGGAGGCAGGTCCGGCCGACGCGGGATGACCGCTCTCGTCGTGCGCGGCGGCCTCGTGCTCCTGGACCAAGCGCCGGATCTGGGCCTGCGGGTCGCCGCCCGCACGGATGAGGTCCTGCCCGGCGTCGTCCAGCGCGTCCTGATCGAGCTCGACCTGCGCCCGGGCCAGCTCGAGGTCACCCTCGAGCGCCTGCTTGCGGGCGCCCGCGACTCTCCCCGTCTCGACGGTGAGACGGGCGACGCGCGCTTCGTCGTCCTTCAGCCGCTGCTGCGTCCTGTCGACGCGGGACTGGATGTCCCGCGTGCGGGCGTCCGGGACCGGCGGGTTCTCCGCGGCCAGGCGCAGCGCCTCCGCGAAGGCCAGGTCGACCTCGTGATCGCCGAGACGGACCGCTTCCTGCGCCAGCCGTTGCTCCTCCGGGGTCGCGGCGAAGGCCGACAGCGTCTGGGCGGTCTTGAGCGGTGACTGATCGACGAGAGGCGCCGGAGCCGCGGCCCCGGGGGCCGTGGTCGCCGGCGCCGGACCGCCGGCGGGCTCCCGGGTCCACAGCCATCCCGCGACCGTCGCGCCCATGACGACGAGCAGGGCGGACAGACCGACCCGCCGGTTGCCTGGGGTGGGGCCGAAGAGGCTCATCGTCATTCTCGAGGACCGGATGATTGTAGACCACCCCCGGCGCGCGGACCCACGCGATGCGCTCAAGGACGCGCGCTGCCTCGACGCCGGTGCTCCGTTGTGGGAGAGACCACGGGCGTGTCACGATATTGACACTCCATCCTGAACGTTGAAACCGATCGTGCCCTACCTATATTGAGATCCGGTCGTCCACAGGCGGATGACTGCGTTCCTGCCTCTCGGAGCGTAGCCCCGCGACAATCGGGACATCCCGCCGCGACCGGACGAGTCGGCCGACGACCTCGTGAAGGGGCGGATCTGCGATACGCGACGCGGTGCCCGGCGGGGGCGGTCCTGAGGCTGGCTCTCGTCTCCCTGCTCCTGATCGGCGGCGCCATCGCCGCGGTCTCCGGGGCCCCCGAGCCGGAAGGGTCTCCCGCCTTCGAATACCAGGTCAAGGTCGGCTTCCTCTTCAACTTCGCGAAGTTCGTCGAATGGCCACCGCAGGCTTTCTCCGGCCCCGGCGCGCCCCTGACCATCGGCGTGCTCGGAGACGATTCATTCTGCGACGCTCTGGAGCAGGGGCTCCGAGGCAAGACCGTCAACTCACGGCCGATCGAGATCCGGCGGCTGCGCCGCGCCGACCTCGGGAGCCCGGTCCACATCCTCTTCATCGGCGCGTCCCTCGGCAGGGACGTCGCGTCGATTCTCGGCACCCTGCGGAAGCTGCCGGTGCTGACCGTCGCTCACATGGACCGATTCGCGCTCCTTGGCGGCATCATCAACTTCACGATCGAATCGCACAAGCTTCGCTTCGAGATCAACAGGGACGCCGCGGAGCGGGCCGGGCTCCGAATCAGCTCGCAGCTCCTCGCGATCGCCACGATCGTGCGCGACACGCCACAGGAGGGGCGCTGAGATGACGTCGTTGCGCAACCTCCCGTTCCGCCACAGGGTGACGCTGGCCCTTACTCTGATCAGCGTCCTCGCCCTGCTTCTGGCCAGCGGCGCCTTCATGGCCTACGACGTCCTCTCGTTCCGCGCCAAGATGGTCGATGACCTGCAGACGCTGGCGGAGATCATCGGCAACAACAGCACCGCGGCGCTCACGTTCAACGATCCCCCGGCGGCGGCCCAGGTGCTGGGGGCCCTGCGGGCGAAGCCGGACATCTCCGCAGCCTACCTGTACATTCCCTCGGGGAAGCTCTTCGCCAGCTATCGACGGGATGCGGACGCCACCGCAGGCGACCCGGGGCCGCCGGAGCCCGAGTCGGGCGGCCATCGGTTCGAGACAAGCTCGCTCGTGCTCTTTCGCACGACGGTGCTGGCGGGCGAGCCGGCCGGGATCGTCTGCCTGCGGTCGGACCTCGGCGTGCTGCGCGCCCGCGTCGAGCGCTACGTGGGGGCGGTCTCCCTGGTTCTGCTTGGCTGCATCCTGATCGTGCTCCTCCTCTCCTCCAGAATCCAGGCGGTCCTATCGCGTCCGATCGTGACGCTGGCCGGGACCGCGAGGAGCGTGTCGCACAACAAAGACTACTCGGTCCGCGCCATCCTCCAGGGGTCCGACGAAATCGCCGACCTGACCCGCGCCTTCAATGACATGCTGGCCCAGATCCAGGAACGCGACGCCGCTCTGCAGATGGCCCACGCCCAGCTCGAGGCGCACGTCGATGAGCGGACCCGCCAGCTCCGCGCCGAGATCGTCGAGCGCCGGCAGACGGAGGAGGCGCTGCAGCGCAGCGAGGAGCAGCTGCGCCAGTCGCAGAAGATGGAGGCGGTCGGTCGTCTGGCCGGTGGCATCGCCCACGACTTCAATAATCTCCTGACCGGGATCACCGGCTACAGCCAGCTCCTGCTCCGCCAGGTGAAGCCCGACAACCCCTGGCGTCGGTACCTCGAGGAGATCAACAAGGCCGGTGTGCGGGCGACCTCATTGACCCGGCAGCTGCTCGCCTTCAGCCGCAAGCAACTCCTCGATCCCAAGGTCATCGATCTGAACAGCCTGGTCCAGAACATGCACGCCATGCTGGGTCCGGTGATCGGCGAGGACATCCGCCTCGAAAGCGACCTCCAACCCGACCTCGGGCCGGTCCGCGCCGATCCGGGGCAGATCGAGCAGGTCATCATGAACCTGGCGGTCAACGCGCGGGACGCGATGCCCCAGGGCGGCCGCCTGAGGATCAAGACCGCCAACGTCGCGGTGACCGACGCAAACGCGGGGGCCTTCGTCCCGCGCGAGACCGGGGGCCACGTCCTTCTGGAAGTGAGCGACACCGGCTGCGGCATCGAAGCTGAGATCATGCCTCGCATCTTCGAGCCGTTCTTCACGACCAAGGAAAAGGGTCGAGGCACCGGCCTCGGGCTGTCGATGGTCTACGGCATCGTCAAGCAGAGCGGCGGGCAGATCGACGTCCGGAGCACCCCGGGTCAGGGGGCGACCTTCACCATCCTGCTGCCGCGGGTCGCCGGCGCGGTGATCAAGGAGGCGCCGCGGCCGGCCGATCCGAGGCCGGAAGGCGGCGACGAGACGATCCTCCTGGTCGAGGACGAGCCACTGGTGCGGGCGCTGGCCCGGGACATCCTCGAGGCGAGCGGCTACAGGGTGCTCGAGGCGGCTCACGGCCTCGAGGCCCTGACGATCTGTCAGCAGCACGAGGGGCCGATCCACCTGATGCTCACGGACGTGGTGATGCCTCACATGAACGGCCGCGAATTGTTCGAGCGCCTCATGCCGCTCCGCCCGCGGACCAGGGTGCTGTACATGTCCGGGTACGCGGAGGCCGGCATCGTCCACGACGGCGTGATCGATCCCGGCACGTCGTTCATCCCGAAGCCGTTCACGCCGGAGGGGCTGACGGCGAAGATCCGGCAGGTGCTCGATGCGAACACGAATTGATTCGGCTGACATGGAGTGCGAACGCGCTCAGGCAAGGGAGAGTGTCATGAAAGAGAACTCCTCGCGGCGACGGGCCATGGGGAAGCACGCGAGAATCCTGGTGCTGCTCGTCGCCCTCGCGGGCGCCGCCCACGCCGAGACGGGCTCCACGAGCGAGACCGAGGCCCCGGATCTGACCGATCTCAGCCTCGAGGAGCTGATGAACATCGATCTCGTCTACGGGGCCTCGAAGTACGAGCAGAAGGTCACCGAGGCGCCGGCCTCGGTGTCGATCATCACGGCGGTCGACATCCGCAACTACGGCTGGCGCACGCTGTCGGACATCCTGGCCAGCGTGCCTGGCGTGTTCACAACCTACGACCGCAATTACTCGTACGTCGGAGTGCGCGGCATCAGGCGATCGAACGACTACAACCTGCGCACCCTCCTGCTGATCGACGGGCACCGCGCCAATGACAGCATCTACAACTCGGCGCTGATCGGCACGGAGGAGCTGCTCAACGTCGACAACATCGAGCGGGTCGAGTTCATCCGCGGCCCGAGCTCCTCGATCTACGGCGCCGGCGCCTTCCTCGCCGTCATCAACATCATCACCCGCAGCGGACACGATCTGCAGGGCCTGGAGACGGCCGGCGCCTCCGCGAGCTACGACACGCAGGCCGGCCGAGTCTCCTGGGGAACCAAGGCCGCTGGCGGCGCAGAGATCCTTCTCGACGGTTCCGGATCCAGAAGTCGCGGACAGAACTTCTTCTTTCCCGAGTTCGACGACCCGGTGAACAACCCGCTGTCCGCCCACAACGGCATCGCCGAGGGAGTGGACCGGGACGACAGCTACCGCGCGTTCGTCAAGGCCTCCGTCAAGGGATTCACCGTCGAGGCCGCCCACTCCTCGAGAACGAAGGTCCTGCCGGCCGCCCCCTACCAGACACTCTTCGACGATCCGAACAATTCGACCCTCGACCAGCGCTCCTTCCTCGATGTCCGGTATGAGACCGGTCTGACGCAAACGGTCAATTTCCTCACCCGGGCTTACGCCGACCGCTACTACTACCGTGGTCGCTACGACTACCCAGCTCCGGGCGGTCTCTACACCGAGAAGGCCTACGATTACACCACCGGCGCCGAGACCCAGTTCACCATCCGCCCGAGCACAAGGAACACGCTCATCGCCGGCGGGGAGTACCGCGATCACGGCCGCCAGGACTTCTATGCCGTAGACAGCTCCGGCGTCTATTTCGACGAGAAGCGCGACTCGACGGACTGGGCGCTCTACGCGCAGAACGAAATGACGCCGAGCAAGCACTTTCTTCTCAATCTGGGCGTCCGCCGCGACCAGTACGAGCGGTTCGGCGGCAGCACCAACCCACGCTTCGCGCTGATCTACACCCCGGTCGACAGGACCGTGCTGAAATTCCTGTACGGACGAGCCTTCCGGGCCCCCAGCATGCAGGAGCTCTTCTACGGCTCGGGTGCCAACCCCAACCTCAATCCCGAGACGATCCGGACGCTCGAGGTCGTCCTCGAGCAGTGCTTCGGCCGCGGCCTGCGCTTCACCGGGAGCGTCTTCAGGAACAGGATCGACGACCTGATCAGCCTCGACACGACGACGCTTCTCTTCGAGAACACCGGCGTGATCGACTCGACCGGTTCGGAGCTGGTGCTCGAGGAGAAATGGCCGAAGGGGGCCTCGATGCGGCTCGACTACTCCATCCAGGACACGCGCGTCCGGGCGACCGGTGACCGCCTGAACAACTCTCCCCGTCACCTCGGGAAGTTTCATCTCGAGTTTCCCTTCCCGGGCACAAGGTTGTCGAGCGGCCTGGAAGCTCTCTACACCGGTCGCCGGATCACGCTGGCCGGCAACGAGGTCGGTGGGTTCACCGTCGTCAACCTGACTCTCCTGAGCCGGGATCTCACACCCGGGCTGACGCTCTCCGCCAGCGTCTACAATCTGCTGGACAAGGTTTACTACGACCCCGGCTCATCGGGGAACGCTCCTCTGGACTCGCTGCAGCAGAACGGGCGGAATTACCGAATCAAGCTGACCTGGAAGTTCTGAGCTCGGCTCGGACCGCACGACCCGACCCCGGCGGGCACCGTCCTGTTCGGCCGGAACGGGTGAACGGGGGGGGCCTTTGCTGGATTGCAGAGTTCTGGTAGCCTTGAGCCTAAACTTGTCGAATTTGATGACTCCCCTGCGCGTGAGGTATGTCATGACGACTGGATCGGAGCTGGTGCCGGTGGCCGGAGTAGTCCTCGCGGCAGCGCTCGTGGGGGCGCTGATCCCCGCGCTTCTGCAGCTGCGCCGGACGTTGAAAAAGGCCGAGGACACCCTGGGCAGCACTGGAGCCCGACTCGATCGGGTGCTCGATGAGCTGGCCGTCACCACATCCCGCATCAACCAGCTCGGCCCCGAGTTCCGGGATCGCAAGGAGCGGATCAAGGAGCTCCTGGATGAGATCGCCGACCTGAGCCGGCCGCTGCGTCAGGCCCGCGCATCGCTCGGCAAGGCCGCGATAGTGATCGGAGCCTTGGGACCGGCGATCACCGCGGCGGTGAAGGCCTTCCTGACGACGCAGGAGGCGCGCCGCGAGCAGGCCACGCCCCGAGCCGACCAGCCGCGCGCCAAGCGGCCGGCGCGGTCTGAGAAACCTCCCTTTACGCAGGAGACGATCCGGAATGCCGACTGAAAGGCCCGGCAACGATTGGGGCTTCGTGCTGGCCTTCCTGGCCGGAGCGCTCACGGGCGCCACCGTCGCTCTGCTCGCGGCCCCGCGGTCTGGCCGAGAGACGCGCGCGCGTCTGCGCCAGCGCGCGCGCGCGGCCGGCGAGCAAGCGCGCGACCTGCCCGGGACGCTGCACTCCGCCTACCTGCGAGCCGCGCGGGCGGCTCAGGAGTCGTTTCTCGCCGCGCTCGAGCCGGAGGCGCGCGACTGGACGCGCCCGCACCCGGGCGAAAGCGAACAGTAGTCCCCGGCGAGAGGTCGATCGTCGGCGGCCAGACCGGGTCGGTGAGCGACACGGCCGAGATGCTTGCGTTCACGGCCCGCCACGGGATCACGCCGATCATCAGCGCAGGCGTGGTCTGTCCCGATATCGCAGGCTTCAAGAGCCTAAGCGCCCCCGCCGTCCGCGTTTGCCCGAATGGCGAAGCTTTTTGATAGCCTTCGGCGTATCTCCGGCGAGACCCTCACACGAGGCCCGTCCAACGAGGGAGGGAACATGAGATCGACCCGCAATCCAGGGAGAGTGGCCGGATTCTGGTACCTTCTCCTTTGCGTCATCGGCCCGCTGCGCCTCATGTATATTCCCATCAAACTGTTCGTGACCGGGAACGCGACCGCGACGGTCAACAACATCGCCGCTCACGAGCGGCTCTTCCGTTTCGGCATCGTGGGCGACCTGATGTGCGGGGTGATCCTGATCTTTCTCGTGATGGCCTTTTACCGATTGTTCAAGGGAGTGGACCAGAACCTCGCTGTGCTCGTGGTGATCTTCGGGGGCGTGATGCCAGCCCTCATCACCTTCGTGGGCGTGGTGAGCGACGCTGGCGCCCTCATGGTCGTGCGCGGAGCCGATTTCCTGTCCGTATTCGACAAGCCTCAGCGGGACGCGCTGGCCATGCTGTTCCTCAGGCTGCGTGACCATCAAAACACCGCCGCCGAGATCCTTTGGGGGCTATGGCTTTTTCCCTTGGCGATCCTTGTGTACAGGTCGCGCTTCCTTCCCCGCTTCCTGGGCGTCTGGCTGATCATCAACGGCTTCGCCTATCTGACCCTGAGCCTTACGGGCTTACTGTTACCGCGATACCAGGACAAGATGTTCACCATCTCCCAGCCCGCGCTTTTCGGGGAGCTGGCGATCATGCTGTGGCTCGTGATCAAGGGCGCTAAGCCGCCAGCGCTGGACGCGACAGGCTCATCGTCGGCGGCTGGTCAGGCTGCATGACCTGCACCGAAGAGGACAACGCGAAGCCGGAGGTTCCCATGCGAACGATGCACGAATACACGGAGGACACCGAGGCCCTCGCGCGCGCGGTCCTCGCTTACGCGCGGGGGCGCATCGCGAGCCCCCAGCCGCTCGACCGAAGCGCTCCGGCCGGCGTGCTCTCATCCCGCGCGGGCGAGACCATCACGCCACGCGGGATCGGCTGGGAGGAGGCACTCCGGATCTGGTCGGACGTGCTGGCCCCGGCGACCATCTCGACCGACCATCCCGCGTTCCTCGCCTTTGTGCCCGGCGCGCCGACGAAGGCGAGCGTGTTGTTCGACCTCGTGATCAGCGCCTCCTCGACCTACGGTGGAAGCTGGCTCGAGGGTGCCGGCGCGGTGTGGGCGGAGAACCAGACGCTTCGGTGGCTCGCCGACCTCGCCGGTCTGCCCGCCGGCGCCGGCGGGTGCTTCGTCTCGGGGGGGACCGGCGGGAATCTGTCCGCGCTCGTCGCCGCCCGCCATGCGGCGACCGAGCGGCGAGGTCGCCGTCCGACACGCTGGGCGATCGCGAGCGCCGATACCGCCCACTCGTCGGTGGCTTCTGCCGCCCGGGTGATGGACGTCGATCTCATCAGGGTGCCCCACGATCCTCGCGGACGCCTGACCGGCGATCGACTCGACGCCGTGCTCCATTCGACCGACGTCGACGGAGTGTTCGTCGTCGTGGCGAGCGCGGGCTCGACCAATGCAGGGATCGTCGATGATCTCCGGGGAGTCGCCGACGTGTGCGCCGAGCGTGAGCTGTGGCTGCACGTCGACGGTGCCTACGGCGGGGCGGCGCTCGCGGCGCCCTCGGTCCGCCACCTGTTCGATGGGATCGAGCGAGCGGACTCATTCATCGTGGACCCTCACAAGTGGCTCTTCGCCCCCTTCGACGCCTGCGCGTTGCTCTACCGCGACCCCGCCCGCGCCCGCGCCGCGCACCTCCAGGAGGCGTCCTACCTCGACTCCCTCAACGCCGGCGGCGAGTGGAACGCCAGCGATTACGCCCACCATCTGACCCGGCGGGCGCGCGGGCTCCCGCTCTGGTTCTCGCTTGCGACCTACGGCACCGACGCGTACCGGGACGCCGTCGAGGCGGTCCTCGAGCTCACCCTGCAGGCGACGGAGGAGATCCGGCGGCGACCAGGCCTCCAGCTCGTGGCCGATCCCGAGCTGTCGGTGATCCTGTTCCGGCGCGAGGGGTGGGCTTCGAACGACTACGAGCGTTGGTGGAGGAGTCTGCTCGACGCGCAGGTCGGGTTCGTGCAGCCGAGCTCGTGGGAGGGAGAGAAGGTGGCTCGTCTCTGCTTCGTGAACCCACGGACGACGATGGACCACGTGCGCGCGATCCTCGGCACGATGGCCTGAGGCCCTTTCCGCACGTGGCTCCTGGAGCGACAATTGTCTCATAATCGGTGACCACCGCGCGAGGTGCCGAAATGACCCGGAACAAGATCGTCGTCCACTTCGTCGATGGACGTATCCTGAAGGGGCACACCGACGACTTCCTCCCGACCAAGCCGAGCTTCCATCTGAGTCCGGTGGAGCCAGCCTCGCAGGCGAAACCGGCCGAAGTTCGCATCGCCGATCTGAAGGCGGTCTTCTTCGTCAAGGAGTTCCGCACCAAGCGCCACCTCAATCCGCACCGGCAGGGTTTCGATCCGAGTCGACCGGTCAGCGGGCGGAAGATCCGCGTCGTGTTCAAGGACGGGGAGGTCCTGATGGGGACCACCCAGGGCTATGATCCTCGCAGGCCGGGCTTCTTCGTCGTCCCAGCCGACCCCGCGTCGAACAACGAGCGCTGCTTCGTGGTCACGGGCTCGACCAAGGAGGTTTCGTTCATCTAAGGCGTGTCCTACACTCCATACAAAACGATCGAGGCCATTCTGGAGGGATGAAATGAGAGTTCCTGCCAAAGCGGATCCAGGTCTTACTCTAGAACAGATGAAGGCCTTTGTTCGGAATCATTTCAACGATTTCGTGAATCGCAAGCAATCGGATGCGGCTCAGCGGAATTTCAGCGTCGATTTTCTCGATCACGACGAACCCTCCGGGCCAGTCGTCGGTCCGAATGCTGCCAAGGAAATGATGGGAAAAGCCTACCAACGCTGGCCCGATCTCCATGTGGAGATCGAGGAGATCCTCGCCGAAGGAGACAGGGTCATGGTCCGAAACAAATGGCCTGCGACGGAGCGATCCAGCGGGAGAAGAATCGAGTTTCACGGATTTGTGCTTTGGCGGTTTGCTAACCAGACAATTGTGGAGCCTTGGGCAACCTTGACTCCATCCCGAGAACTATAAGGAGTCTCGATGAGGATCGTCGTCAACTCTGGAGATGTCGGAACGCCTGTCGCCCTTGAGCTCGCGACGCCCGTGCACCTTTGTGAGGTTGCCTCCCTGGGCGTTGGGGAAGTGTAGTAAGATCCGCGGCACGCGGAAACAGGTTCGTCCCCTGGAGCAGGCCATGCGTCTTGAAAGGCCGCACTCCTATCGATCCCGGGCATTCCTTGTCGTATTGGTCTGTCTCATGACAGCCTGCGGCGGTGCGCGGAAGGATATTGCGCCGCTGGTCTCGTCAACGAGCCCCACGGGACAGAAGGTGCTGATCGTGGGGATCGATGGGGCCACCTTCTCCGTACTCGATCCTTTGATTGCCCAGGGTCGCGCGCCGCAGCTCAAGGCACTCATCGACAAAGGTGCCCGCGGCGTCCTCCGCTCTCTGAACCCCACCGCCTCTCCTGCCATCTGGACGACCATCGCGACCGGAAGGGAACCCCGGGACCACGGCATCACCGATTTCACCGTGACACGGTGGAAGGGATTCAGGCGAGAGCGGGTTCTGGTCAGCGACAACGAGCGCCGAACCCAGGCCTTGTGGAATATGTTGGGCCCATTCGGCAAATCCGCCGGTTTCGTCGGATGGTGGGCCTCCTGGCCGGCGGAACCGGTGCGAGGCTGGATGATCTCGGATCGGATGACGCAGAGCCGCTTCACCGAGTGGATGCATGGAAACCGACAAGAGTTCCTCACCTTTCCCGCCGACCTGGAGATGGAGCTGCGCCCTCTTGTCGTGGACCCACTTCATGCCCCTCTCCCGGAAATCCGTGCGCTGGTCGATCTGTCCGACGAGGAGCAGGCCGAATTCGAGGCCGCCAGCCGACCCATCTTTGCCCACGGGCTCAGCGTGTTCAAGTTTGCGTATTCCGAGCAGCGGTCCTATGAAGAGATCGCCCTCCACATGTTGTCAGCGGCGCAACCGGATCTCACCGGAGTCTTCCTGGTCGCGAATGACCCCGTCTGCCACACCTTCTGGCATTTCTATCAGCCCTCGAAATTCAGGGGAGTCGATCCCGGGAAGGCGGAGCGCTTGGGCAGAATCATTCCCAACCTCTACGAGCACAATGACAGGTATCTATCGGAGCTGATGAAAAGGATCGACCCGGAGACGACTGTCTTTGTGGTCTCGGATCACGGGTTCGAAGCCTCCGGAGAGGTTCCTGTGCCGAGGTCTCGGGCCGGGTTCTCGCGCTGGTTCGACGCGGAGAAGTCCAAGGCGATGAAGGAGGGGACGGTGGCGGTTGGCCAGTCGGGCCGCCACAATCTGGACGGCATCCTTATCGTATCGGGCGGCTCGATCCGGAGGGGGGTCGAGGTCAGGGCGAGCGTCCTCGACATCGCGCCCACGATCCTGGCCTTGCTGGGATTGCCGGTAGCTCGAGACATGGAAGGGCGGGTGCTGAAGGAGATCATCGAGCCCGGCTTCCTCGCCAGACATCCCATTCGGACCATTGATTCGTACGAGGAGTACATCCCGCGCGTGAATGTCCCGGAAACGGACGAGGGGAGCGAAGCGGATCACGCTCGCCTCCAGGCGCTCCGGTCCCTCGGCTACGTTCAATGAAGAACGGGCAGCGCATGGCCCGGCGCGCGAAGCGCGAACAGACGCCAGCGCCACTGAAAATTCCATCGGCCCTTTCCTCCCCTTGATATACCTACAGACGGGAGCCGGCGAACTCGATGTCGACGCCGCCTTGAAGCAGACTGGCTCCGTCTCCTCTGGGGCTCCAACGCCGTGCTGTGCGGATCGTCTTCGCTCATCTGGAACGACGCGATCACGGCGTCCGGTCTCATCTGGGGGGCCGATTCCTGCTCGCTCACCTGGTCGACCGGCACCGTCACAAACGACGCCGCGTTGTGGGGCGGCGGGAAGAACCACTGAAGACCGGCCCCTCCTGGCACGAACCGACAGACGGCCGCATCGGGCGGACCCCGGTGCGGCCCTCGTTCTAGAGTCCCGTATCAACCGCGGGGGGCGCGCGCCCGGTCGTGGTGGTCCAACGAGTCTTGCGGGCCGGCGCCCGGCTTCGAAGAACCTCGTCAGGCCGGGTCGCCGTAGACCGTGAAGTGGTACGGTTTGACCGCCACGCCGGTGAGATCGGCCATCACGTGCTTCACGTTCGTGTATTCCTCGAACGAGTAGCGCGACAGATCGGCGCCGAAGCCGGACTTCTTGACGCCGCCGTGCGGCATCTCCGAGGCCAGCGGCAGGTGGTCGTTGATCCAGACCTCGCCGTACTCCAGCTCCCTCGAGAAGCGCAGCGCCCGGAAGACGTCGCGCGTCCAGATGGAGGAGGCCAGGCCGTACTCCACGCCGTTGGCCTTCGCGAGGATCTCGTCCTCGGTGTCGAACGACATGAGGACGACGGCCGGCCCGAAGATCTCGCGCTGCACCACCTCGTCCTCGTGCTTGGCGTTGGCCAGGACCGTCGGCTGGTAGAAGAAGCCGGGGCCGTCCATCGCTTTGCCTCCCGTGAGGACCTCGATGCCGGCCTTGCGGGCGCGCTCCACGAAGCCCGCGACGCGCTCGCGCTGCTCCCTGGAGATCAGCGGTCCGATGTCGGTCGTCGGCTTGGTCGGATCGCCGACCCGGATCTTCTTGACCGCCGCGACGAACTGATCGGTGAACTCCCGGTACTTCGACTTCTGGATGTAGAGCCGCGTCGCCGCGGTGCAGTCCTGGCCGGTGTTGACGTACCCGCCCACGACCGCGCCCTGCACCGCGGCCGCGATGTCGGCGTCCTCGAAGACGATGAAGGGCGCCTTGCCGCCCAGCTCGAGGTGCAGGCGCTTCACGGTGCTGGCGGCCTGCTCCATGATCTTCTTGCCGGTCGCGGTGTCGCCGGTCAGCGAGATCATGTTGATGTCATCGTGCCTGCAGATCGCCGCGCCGACCTCGCCCCCCGGGCCGGTGACGACGTTCATCACTCCCTCGGGAATACCGGCCTCGAGCGCCGCCTTCGCGATCTCGATGGCGGTGAGCGGCGTGTTGGAGGCGGGCTTCAGGACGACGGTGTTCCCCGCCGCCAGGGCCGGCCCGATCTTCCAGGCCGCCATCAGGTAGGGGTAGTTCCAGGGAGCGATCGAGCCGACGACGCCGATCGGCTCACGGCGGATGATGCTGGTGTAGCCGGTGGCGTACTCGCCGGCCGACGTCCCCTCCAGGATCCGGGCCTGGGCCGCCATGAAGCGGATGTTGTCGTTGGCGAACGGCAGATCGGAATTGATCGTCAGCTTGTGCGGCTTGCCCGTCTGCGCGGTCTCCATCTCCGCCAGGCGCTTCAGGTCCTGGTCGAGCCGGTCGGCCAGCTTGTTGAGGAAGGTGCCGCGCTCCGCGGGCGTCAGGCGCGACCACTTCTTGAAGGCCGCGCGCGCGGCCTTGACCGCGCGATCGACGTCCTCCGCCGTGCCCTTCGGGACGCTCCCGACGACCTTCTCGTTCGCCGGGTCGATCACTTGCATCCGCTGCCCGGACGACGATTCCGCCTCTTTGCCGCCGATGATCATCTTCAGGTCTGCCATGTGCCGCTCCCTTTTCCGGCCGCCGCGGGGGCCGGCCACGCGCGCCCCGGTCCCGCCCGGCGGAGGGACGCCGCATCCCGGGCACGGAACGCCTTCCTGATCACGATGGATGGTGCCGACACTGTACCACAAGAGAGCCGCGGGAGGCCGAGGCGCGGGCGGGACGCGGGGCGGGCGAGAGAGCCGCGCCGCGGGCGATCCGCCGTCCAGGAGCCTGCCGGGACGGGATCCTAGGCGCGCAGCTCCTTCGCGAGCCGGATCGCCTCATGCACCCCCTTGCTCGCCCGGGCCGCCCGCACGCGGGCCTTCTTGGCGCCGGGGAGGGTGCGGATGAGACCCATGTAGCGACCCTGTAGCCGCAGCGCGGCCGACACGCGCCGGCGCCCCACTACGCGCCCGTTGGCGGCCGTGCGGCCCACCGTGTGGACCAGGATCCGGAGCCCCTTCGACAGGCTCCGGAGGCCGGCCTCGATCTCGCGCATCGCCTTCGCATGGGTCGTACGATTCGATCGGATCGACATGCAGTCCTCCTGGCGCTCTCGCGCTCTGTTTGTTCAAAACCCGGGCATCAATGCCAATCGCCGGGCGATCATATCAGGAGCGGCCTCCGGTTGCCACCGCGTTCGGGTCCAGGCCCGCGGCGCGGGGGCGCCGCCCTCAGAGGGGCGGGGTGGCGGTCTTACGGGGCGGATTGAAGAACGGCAGCGGCACCACCGTGACGCCGACTCGATGCCGCATCGCCTCGACCGTCAGCTCCATCTGCAGGCGGGCGCCGGCCGCGGCGTGCTCGCGGGTCACCGACCCCAGGGCGATCATCTGCTTCAGGATCGGCGACCAGGTCGTGGAGGTCGCCTTGCCGACCTGCCGCCCTCCGGCGTAGACCGGGACCGCCACGCGCGACGCGGTGCTCGGCGCGGTCGGCGCCAGGCCGATCGCCTCGAAACGCGTCTCGACCTCGGTCCAGTCGACCTCCAGCCCGACGAGCTGCCGCGCCGGGCCGCGGCGTGCCTCCTCGGCGAGCGCGGCGCGGCCGACGAAGGTCTCCTTCCCCAGGTGGACCAGACGGCCGAGACCGATCTCGTAGGGCGAGTATCTCTGCGACTCGATGAGGGCCTTCTTGCTGCTGGTGTAGTCGACCTCGATCAGGACGAGCCCCGCCTCGATGCGCGCCACGTCGAGGGCGATCATGCCGGCGGGGCGGATGTCGAGCTCGCGGCCGCCCGCCATCAGGGCGTCCCAGACCTTCACCGCGTCGCCCCACGGCATCCAGATCTCGTACCCGAGGTCGCCGGTATAGCCGTTGCGCGAGATCTCGACCGGGATCCCGCCGATGCGGCCCCGCGTGATCCGGAAGTACTTGAGCCCGTCGATGTCGGCGTCCGACACCTTGCGCAGCACCCTCGCCGAGGTCGGCCCCTGGAGCGCCAGGGCCGCGACCGTGTCCGACACGTCCTCGATCGTCACGTTCATCCCGACGGCGTTCAGGTGGAACCAGCGGAGGCTCGGATCGGCCGAGGTCCAGCGGTAGGCGTTCTCCTCCAGGCGCGACACGGTGCCGTCGTCGATGACTTTCCCCTGCTCGTCGCACCAGGGCGTGTAGATCATCTGCCCGACCACGACCTTGCTCATGTCGCGGGTCACGATCCGGTCGACGAGCCTCGTGGCATCCGGCCCGGTGATCCGGTACTTGAACAGCGGGGAGATGTCGAACAGCGCCGCGGCCTCGCGGATGGCGTTGTACTCGTGCTCGTGGTGCGTCTCGTAGACGCTGACGGTGTAATAGCCGGACCACTCGCGGTAGCTCAGGCTCTCGCAGAGCGGGAAGGTCCTCTCGTGAAGCGCGGTTCCGATGGGCAACGGCGTCTCCTCCGTGCGCGCGTTCGCGTCGTCGGGTCGTGCGCGTCGTCGTGATGAGAGACGGCATGATACCAGCCGCCGGGGGCCCGTCGCAAGCCGGGAGCCGGCGCGTTGCGGCCGGTGAAATAACGCCGCCGCCCCTCCATCGATCGCTTGATCGGCGCGGGCGCGATCCGTAGAATGGCACCTCATTTTAAATGGCGCGGTGGCGTTTTGCATCCTGGACGAGGGCCCATGAGCGCGCGGTACGACGTGATCGTCATCGGCGGGGGCCACAACGGCCTCGTGAACGCCGCCTACCTCGCGCGCGCCGGCCGGAAGGTGCTGGTGCTCGAGCGGCGGCACGTCCTGGGCGGCGCGGCCGTGACCGAGGAGATCTTCCCGGGATTCAAGTTCTCGGTCTGCTCCTACGTCGTCTCGCTCCTGCGGCCGGAAATCATCCGCGACCTCAGCCTGCCGCGCCACGGACTGGAGATCCTGCCTCTCGACGGGACGTTCACGCCGATGCCGGACGGCGACCATCTCTGGCGCGTGAACGACCACGCGAAGACGCGCCGGGAGATCGCGCGCCACTCCCGGCTCGACGCCGACGCGTACGAGGAGTTCGGCAAGGCGATGGTGCAGATGTGCCACTTCGTCAAGCCGATCCTCGGCATGGTGCCGCCCGATCCGACCTCGCTCGATCCGCGTGGCCTGCTGAAGCTCCTGTTCCTCGGCCGGCGCTTCCAGAAGCTCTCCTCCTACGACAAGTACAACCAGGTCCAGCTCATGACCATGAGCGCCGCCGACTTCCTGGACCAGTGGTTCGAGACCGACGTCCTCAAGGCGACGATGTCGGCCTCCGGGATCATCGGCACCTTCCTGGGCGTGCGCTCGCCCGGCACCGCGTACGTGCTCCTGCACCACTACATGGGGGAGATCGACGGCGCCTTCCGCGCCTGGGGCTTCGCGCGGGGCGGCACCGGGGCGATCAGCAACGCCATCGGCGCGGCGGCCCGGGAGGCCGGCGTCGAGATCCGCACCAAGGCGGGGGTGGCCCGCATCCTGGTCAAGGACGGCCGGGCGAAGGGGGTCGTCCTGCAGAGCGGCGACGAGATCGCGGCCGACGTCGTCTCGTCGAGCGTCGACCCGCGGCACACCTTCATCGAGTTCATCGAGAAGGGGCATCTCTCCGACGACTTCCTCGAGGAGGTCGGGCGCTACAAGTTCCGCGGCTCCTCGGGGAAGGTCAACATGGCGCTCGACGGCCTGCCCGACTTCACGTGCATGCCCGGCCCGGGGGCGCACCTGCGCGGCGCGATCTCCATCTCGCCGAGCATCGAGTACATGGAACGGGCCTACGACGACGCCAAGTACGGCAGCCCCTCGCGCCGCCCCTACGTCGACATCGTCATCCCGAGCCTGACCGACCCGTCGGTCGCACCTCCCGGGAAGCACGTCATGTCCTGCTTCGTCCAGTACGCCCCCTATAAATTGAAGGAGGGGACCTGGGACGAGAAGCGCGAGGCATTCGGCGACACCGTGGTCAACACCATCGCGGAGTACGCCCCGAACCTCAAGGACATCATCCTGCACCGACAGGTCCTGACGCCGCTCGACCTCGAGAGGGAGTTCGGCCTGAGCGAGGGGAACATCTTCCAGGGCGAGCTGTCGCTGGAGCAGCTCTTCTTCCTGCGCCCCGTGGCGGGCTGGGCCCGGTACCGGACGCCGATCCGGGGGCTCTACATGTGCGGCTCCGCCACCCATCCCGGCGGGGGGATCATGGGGGCCAACGGGCGGCTGGCCGCGCTCGAGATCCTGAAGGACGCGAAAGGAGGGGGGCGCTAGGATGGCCGCGGCCCGCGACGTCGTCATCATCGGGGGCGGTCACAACGGCCTGGTCACCGCCTTCTACCTCGCCCGCGCCGGGCGCAAGCCGCTGGTGCTCGAGCGGCGCCCGGTGGTGGGGGGCGCCGCCCTGACCGAGGAGCTCGCCCCCGGCTTCCGGTGCCCGACCCTGGCCCACGCGACGGGGCCGCTGCGCCCCGAGATCGTCCGCGAGATGCGGCTCGAGCGTCACGGCCTGCGGATGATCGAAGCGGAGACGCGTCTCTTCGCCCCGGCGCCCGACGGCCGCGCCCTCGTCCTGCACGGCGACCCGGCGCGCTCGGCCTCCGAGATCGCCCGCCTGTCGCGGAAGGACGCCGATCGGTACCTCGACTTCCATCAGACGCTCGGCCGGATCGCCGGCGTCCTGGGCGGGCTCCTGACCATGACGCCGCCGTCGCTCGACGCTCCTTCGCTCGCCGACCTCTGGGGGCTCCTGGGAACCGGACGGCGGGCCCGGGGCCTCGGACGTAAGGACATGTTCCGCCTCCTGCGCTGGGGGCCGATGGCGGTCGCGGACCTTGCCGCGGAATGGTTCGAGACCGAGCTTCTGCGCGCCTCCGTCGCCGCCCGGGGCGTCTTCGGCACCTACCTCGGGCCCTGGTCGGCCGGCACCGCGACCGTCCTGCTGCTGCGCGCCGCGGCCGACCGGCACGCGGCGGGGACGCTGGCGGTCCCACAGGGAGGGCTGGGGTCGCTGGCCGAGGCGCTGGCGGCCGCCGCCCGGGAGGCCGGAGCCGAGATCCGGACCTCCGTCGAGGTCGCGCGCATCACCGTCAAGGGGGGCGCCGCCAAGGGCGTGGTGCTCGGGAACGGAGAGGAGATCCCGGCCCGGGTGGTCGTCTCGAACGCCGATCCGCGGCGCACCTACCTCGGCCTCCTCGACCCGGTCCACCTCGATCCCGACTTCCTGATGAAGACCCGCAACTACCGGTCCGTCGGGACCGTCGCCAAGGTGAACCTGGCGCTCTCGGGCCTCCCGACCTTCACCGCGCTCAAGGCGGCCAAGGGGGCGGGCGAGGGCAACGGCCGGGCCGCCCTGGCGGGCCGCATCCAGATCGGCCCGGAGATCGACTACCTCGAGCGGGCCTACGACGACGCCAAGTACGGGGACTTCTCGAAGCAGCCGTATCTCGAGGCGACGATCCCGACGATCGCCGACCCGTCCCTCGCCCCGCCTGGGAAGCACGTCATGTCGATCTACGCGCAGTTCGCCCCCTACCGGCTCAAGCAGGGGGACTGGAACGGCCGGCGGGAGGAGCTGGGCGACACCGTCGTCAAGACCCTCGCCGCCTACGCCCCCGACCTGCCCGGCCTCATCGTGAGGGGGCAGGTGATCACGCCGCGCGACCTCGAGGAGACCTACGCGCTGACCGGCGGCCACATCGAGCACGGGGAGGCGGCGCTCGATCAGCTCTTCACGATGCGCCCGCTCCTCGGCTGGGCCCGCTACCGCACGCCCCTCCAGGGCCTCTACCTGTGCGGCGCGGGCACCCACCCAGGCGGCGGCATCACCGGCGCCTCGGGCCGCAACGCCGCCCGCGAGATCCTGAAAGACCTGCGCTGAGGCACGCCGGCGCCCGGGTCGGAATTAGACGCCGGAGCCCGACTGTGGTACTGTCCCGGGCCGCCCATGATTCCGTCGCACCCTCGGGACCCCTACTCGCGGAGAACGCCCCATGACCCCCCTGTGCCAACGCCTTCGGCTGCTCGTCCCCCGCACGGTCGCGCTGACGGTCGGGGCGATCGTCCTGCTCCTTCATGCTGACCCGTCGCAGGCCGGTCCGCCCGCCGCGCCGTCGTCCGGCGAGGCCGGCGCGCCCAAGCACCCGATGAGCCCGGGGAAGGGAGGCGGCCCCGCGGCCCGCCCGGCGACCGGGTCGCGCATCCCCGGAGGAGTTCCCGCGGGCGCGAAGGGACCCGACCTCGCCTTCTACACCATCGCCGATCGGTATCTCGACGAGATGTTCCGGGCCTACCCCACCTCGGCCACAGTGGCCGGGTACCGCAAGTACGACGGTCAGCTCGAGGATCTCTCGCCCCAGGGTCTCAAGGCGAAGCTGGAGCTGGCGAAGCGCTACCGGGCGGAGCTCGGCGCCGTCGATCCGCAGCGCCTCTCGGTGAGCGCCCGCATCGACCATTCCCTGGTGATGAACGACATCGACGGAACGATCTTCACCCTGACCGAGCTCCGCCCTTACGAGCGCGACCCCCAGACCTACGTCGACCTCCTCGGGAACGCCACCCTCTACCTCACCCTGCAGGACCCGGACGCGCCGGTGTGGCCCGAGCGGTTGGCGGCGCTCCTGTCACGGATGAAGGCGATCCCGTCCTTCCTCGAGTCGGTGAAGAAGAACCTGATCAATCCGCCGCGGGTCGTCACCGATCTCGTGATCCACACGAACGCCGGGAACGTCTCGTTCTTCGAGGAGCAGGCGCCGCCCCTGTTCGCCAAGGCCCCGGCGCTCAAGCCGGCCCTCGAGAAGGAGAACGTCCGCGTCGTGACGGCGCTCAAGGAGTTCCAGAAGTGGCTCGAGTCCGACCTGGCGCCGCGATCGAAGGGCGACTGGCGCCTGGGGAAGGAGCTCTGGACGAAGAAGCTGCGCTACACCCTGCAGTCGACCATGACGCCCGACGAGATCCTGCGGCGGGCGCAGGCGCGGCTCGACGCCGACCGTCGGCGGATGCTGGAGGTGGCGACGCCCGTGCACGCGCGTCTCTTCCCCGACCACCGGCACGCCGAGACGGGGGACGACTTGATCAACACCGTCGTCGGCGAGGTCCTGGGGGAGGCGACGAAGCGCCACGCGACGCGCACGACCCTGTTCGAGAGCGTCAAGGCGGCCGCCGGGCGGATCAAGACGTTCATCCGCGAGCAGCGGATCATCGACCTGCCGCCGGACGACGACGACTTCGCCATCGAGCCGACCCCCGGATTCATGGACGGCGTGGCGGTCGCCTTCTTCAACCCGCCGCCGATCCTCGAGCCGGATTTGAAGAAGTCGTTCTGGATCTCCTCGGTCCCGCGCGGCGGGACGCCGGAGAAGGACCGCGAGGTGGAGGAGTCGTTCTTCCGCGAGTACAACGACTACAACCTCGAGGGGCTGACGATCCACGAGGCGCTTCCGGGGCACTACGTGCAGTACTGGCACGCGCTGCGCTCCCCGATCGCCACGGTCTACAAGAAGATCTTCGCCTCGGGCACCTTCGCCGAGGGGTGGGCGGTGCTGGCGGAGGACGAGATGTACGACGCCGGCTTCCGCGCCTCCGAGCCGGAGAGCCTCCTGGTCCACCTCAAGCAGGGGCTGCGCGTACCGCTCAACGCGATCCTCGACGCCCGGCTGCACACGACCGCGATGTCGGACGACGAAGCCGACCGCTTCACGCTCGATCTGTTGCGGCGCTATGGCTTCCAGGAGGAGGCCGAGGCGAAGGGGAAGCTGCGCCGCGCCAAGGTCACCTCGACGCAGCTCTCCACCTACTTCGTCGGCAACGAGGAGCTGCGCGAGATCCTCGCGGAGGCGCGCGCGCGCGCCGCGAAAGGGTTCGACCTGCGCGCCTTCAACGAGCGGCTGCTCTCGTTCGGGACGATCCCCCCGGCCGACGTGCGACGCATGATGGCCGCGCCGGACGCCGGTACGGCGGGCTGAGGGGAGGGCCGCCCGTGTCGCCGCGCAGACTCGTCGTCGCCGGCGGCGTCCTTCTGGCAGCCGCGGCGGGGATGCTGATCGTGCGGGAGGCCGGCCAGACCGACTATGCCGCGACGATCGAGGCCTGGCGCCATGAGCGTCTGGCGCGGCTCGCGTCCGACGAGGGGTGGCTCACGCTCGCCGGCCTGTTCTGGCTCCAGGAGGGGGCCAACGGCGCCGGCCCCGACGAGGCGATCGCGCTGCCGCCGGGCTCGGCTCCCGGGAGGGTCGGCGTGTTCGAGCTCCATGGCGGCCGCACGTCGTTCCGCCCCGCCGAGGGGGCGGCGGTCGCGCTCGGCGGCCGGCCGGTGACCGGGGCGGTCGAGCTGCGGCCCGACCTCCCCGGCCCGCCCGACGTGCTGACCCTCGGCGACCTGTCGATGTTCGTCATCAAGCGCGGCGAGCGCTGGGCGATCAGGCTGCGCGACAGGAACGGCCGGGCGCGCCGCGAGTTCACCGGCCTGACCTATTTCCCGATCCGCAAGGAGTACCGGATCGTCGCCGCCTTCACGCCGTATGCGCCGCCGCGAACGATCGACGTCCCGAACGTCCTCGGGGAGACCGAGCCGATGCCCTCCCCCGGGTTCCTCACCTTCACCCTTCACGGCAAGACGCTGCGGCTGGACCCCGTCATCGAGGTGCCGGGGGACCGCGAGCTCTTCGTGATCTTCCGCGACGACACGAGCGGCGTCGAAACCTATCCCTCCGGACGCTTCCTGTACACCCCGATGCCCGAGGGCGGCAAGGTCGTGATCGACTTCAACAAGGCGTACAACCCGCCGTGCGCCTTCACGCCGTACGCCACCTGCCCCCTGCCGCCGCCGCAGAACCGGCTCTCGGTCCGCGTCGAGGCCGGCGAGAAGACCTATGGGCACCACTGAGTCCGCCGCTCCTCCGTCGGGCGATCCGGACCCGGCCGGCCACGGGCCCACCCCCTGCCTCATCGACCGATGCGCCGCCTACCACAGCTGGAGGACGCCCAGGAACCGGTTACCGCGGCCGATCTCCCAGGTCGTGTTGTCGCCGTGCTGCTGGGTGTAGAAGACCCGCCAGCCGCTACGGAACGGGGTCGGAGGCTTGGCACCCAGGACGCCGAAGATCGTCGGATCGCCAGCTCGGGGATCGTTGCTCAGAGATCCCGGCGGACCAGGTCCTGGGCGGCGGGGTGGCGGACGTCGGTCCCCTCGCACATGAAGATCACCATCTGGGCGATGTTCGTGGCGTGGTCGCCGATCCGCTCGAGGTACTTGGCGATGAAGGTGATCCGCAGCGCCCGGCTGACGTTCTTCGGCTCCTCGATCATGTAGGTCAGGAGCTCGCGGAACAGCTGGACGTTGAGCTTGTCGACGGCGTCGTCCTCGCCCAGCACCGTCCGGGCCTGCTCCGGATCGTGGTTGACGAAGGCGTCGAGCGCCTGGTGGAGCATCCCCGAGACGGCCTTCGCCATGCGCGGGATGTCGATGTACGGCTTGAGCGGCGGCTCCTCGTCCAGCTCGATCGAGCGCTCGGCGATGTTGACCGCGAGGTCCCCGATCCGCTCGAGATCGGTCACGATCTTGAGGGCCGTGGCGATGAACCTCAGATCGGAGGCGGCCGGCTGCCGCAGGGCGAGCAGGTTCAGGCAGAGGTGGTCGATCTCGAGCTCGGCGGCGTCGACCTTCGGGTCGGACTCGATCACGCGGCGCGCCCGATCGGGATCGCGGCCGAGGAGCGAGCGCATCGCGCTCTCGATCATCTCCTCGACCGTCCCTCCAAGCAGGAGGATCTGCTCCTTCAGCTCTTGCAGCTCCCTCTCGTAGTGGCGGCTGGTGTGCTCGGTCATCCGAATCTCCCGGTGATGTAGTCCTCCGTCCGGCGATCGCGCGGCGTCGTGAAGAGCGCCGGCGTGTCGCCGAACTCCACGAGCTCCCCGAGGAGCAGGAACCCCGTGTGGTCGGAGACCCGGGCCGCCTGCTGCATGTTGTGCGTCACGATGACGATCGTGTAGCGCGCCTTCAGCTCCTCCATCAGCTCCTCGATGCGCGCCGTCGCGATCGGGTCGAGGGCCGAGCAGGGCTCGTCCATGAGGAGGATGTCGGGCTCCACCGCCACGGCCCGCGCGATGCAGAGCCGCTGCTGCTGTCCGCCGGAGAGCCGGAGCGCGCTCTCGGGCAGCCGGTCGCGCACCTCCTCCCAGAGCGCCGCGGCGCGCAGGCTCCGCTCCACGAGGGGGTCGAGCTCGGCGCGGGCGCGCGTGCCGAGGATGCGCGGACCGTACGCCACGTTGTCGTAGATCGACTTCGGAAACGGGTTCGACTTCTGGAAGACCATGCCGACGCGTTTCCGGAGATCGATCACGTCGGTCGAGGGCGCGTGGATGTCCTGGCCGCCGATCCGGATCGTCCCGGTGATCCGGACGCCCTCCACGAGGTCGTTCATCCGGTTGAGGCAGCGCAGGAGGGTCGTCTTGCCGCACCCCGAAGGGCCGATGAAGGCGGTCACCCGGTGCCGCGGGATCGCCATCGTGATCTCCTTGAGCGCCGGCTTGTCGCCGTAGGAGAGACTCAGGCGATCGATCTCGACGATCGGCTCCCCGCCGGACGCCTCGGAGGCCGCGGTCGTCTCCGGCGCCGCCTGCATGGCCGGTGCCGCGGGGCGAGGCCTCGGGACGGAGGCGATCCGGATGGCGGGCACGGCGGCCTCCCTCATGATCGGGGACTCATGCGCGATGCATCCTCTCGAGCCGCCGGGTGACCGTCCGCGCCAGGAGCGAGAACAGGAGGACCGCTCCGATCAGCACCGTGGCGCCGGCCCACGCCTGGCGGTGCCAGTCGTCGTACGGCGAGATGGCGTAAGTATAGATCTGGACGGTCAGCGACGCGATCGGCTGATCGAGCCGCGTCGACCAGAAGCGGTTGTTGAAGGCGGTGAAGAGGAGGGGCGCCGTCTCGCCCGCGACGCGCGCCAGCGCCACCAGGACGCCGGTCATGATGCCGGGGAGCGCCGCCGGCAGGATGACGGTCAGGACGGCCCGGGCGCGGGTCGCGCCGAGGGCGAGCGCGCCGTCCCGCAGCGTGGGCGGGACGAGGCCGAGGAGCTCCTCCGTCGTCCTCAGGATGATCGGGATCATCATCAGCCCCAGGGCCAGGCCGCCGGCCAGGGCCGTGAACCTCCTGAACGGTAGGACCGCCGCGGCGTAGGCGAAGATCCCGATGACGATCGACGGGACGCCGTTCAGGACGTCCGCCGAGAAGCGAACCGCCGAGGCCAGCCGGGAGCTCGTGTACTCCGACAGGTGGATCCCCGCGATGATTCCGATCGGCACGGCGCACACGGCCGCCAGGCCGATCAGGATGAGCGTCCCCACCATGGCGTTGGCCATGCCGCCCCCGGCCTCCCCGACCGGCTTCGGCATGTGGGTGAAGAACTCCAGCGTCAGGGCCGGGAGCCCTTGCCGCACGACGAAGAAGAGGATGAAGCCGAGAGGGATGAGGGCCAGGATCACCGACAGGCCGCAGAACCCGACGACCGCCCCCGAGACGATGCGGCGTCCGAGCGGGCTCCGGATCATCGGCTCATCCCGCCGGGACCGCGGCCGGGCGGCTCGGGATCGCCCGACGCTCGGCTCCGGCGCGCCAGATGAGGAGGCGCGAGAGCGAGTTGATGATGATGGTGAGAAGGAAGAGCACGAGACCGATCTCCACGAGCGCGTCGAGATACAGGTCGCCCGCCGCCTCCGTGAATTCGTTGGCGATGACGGCGGCCATCGTGTACTGCGGCGCGAACAGCGACAACGACACTTGTGGATTGTTCCCGATGACCATCGTCACGGCCATCGTCTCGCCCAGGGCCCGGCCCAGCCCGAGCATGACCGCGCCGATGACGCCCCGGCGCCCGTAGAAGATGGCCAGGCGGATCGCCTCCCAGCGCGTGGCGCCGAGGGCGTAGGCCCCCTCCCTCTGGGTCGCGGGGACCGCCTTCAGGACCTCGCGGGCCACGCTCGCGGTGAAGGGGGTGATCATGACCGCCAGGATGAGGGAGGCGGAGAGCAGCCCGACGCCGAGAGGCGGCCCCTCGAAGAGGGGCGTGCGCCGCAGCCACTCCGGGGTCAGGAGCTGCATCTTCCGCACGAGGGGGACGAGGACGAAGATCCCCCACAGTCCGTAGACGATCGACGGGATCGCCGCCAGGAGCTCGGTCAGGAAGATGAGGGGCCGGCGCAGCGCATGCGGCGACAGATCGGACAGGAAGACGGCGATCCCGAGCGCGACCGGCGTCGAGATCACGAGCGCCAGGCACGAGGAGTAGAGCGTCCCCCAGATGAAGGGGAAGGCGCCGAACTGTCCCGCGACCGGGTCCCAGACGCTCGTCCGCCAGAAGCTCAGGCCGAAGGCGCGGAGCGAGAGCCACGAGTCGCGCGTCAGGAGGAGGGCGATCCCGCCGACCAGGCAGGGGACCAGGAGCGCGACGGCTCCCGTCCCGAGCCGGAAGGCCCGGCCGTCACGCGAGCGCGGCCGGGACGGCGCCGTCCCGGTCATCCGATCGGTCCTCCCATGCCGCGCATGCTATTTGATGTTCTTGAGGGCGTCCATCTCCAGCCTCACCACGGTCTCGGGCAGCGGAGCGTAGCCCAGATCGGCGGCGTACTTCTGCCCCTCGTTCAGCGCCCACTTCACGAACTCGACCATCGTCTTCGCCTTGGCCTTGTCCCGAGGGCTCTGATAGAGGAGGAGCCAGGTGAAGGAGGAGATCGGGTAGGCGTTCTTGCCCGGGGCGTTGGTGATCGAGACCCGGAAGTCGGCGGGCATCTTGTCGGCCGCCGAGGCGGCCGCCTCCGAGACGGTCTCGAGCGAGGCCCGCACGAAGTTTCCGTCGTAGTTGCGCACGGCGCCGTAGGCGATCTTGTTCTGCAGGGCGTAGATCAGCTCGACGTAGCCGATCGAGCCAGGCGACTGCTTGACGAGCCCGGCGACCCCCTCGTTCCCCTTGCCGCCCACGCCCACGGGCCAGTTGACCGACGTGGCCACGCCGACCCTGCTCTTCCACTCGGGCGAGACCTTGGCGAGGTAGTCGCAGAAGATGTACGAGGTCCCCGAGCCGTCGGCCCGGTGGACGACGGTGATGTCGGAGGGCGGCAGGGTCGCGTCGGGGTTCTCCTTCGCGATCGCCGCGTCGTTCCATTGGGTGATCTTGCCGAGGAAGATATCGGCCAGGACCTGGCCGGAGAACTTGAGCTCGGCGTCGACCTCCGGGATGTTGTAGATCGGCACGACGCCGCCGAGGACGGTCGGGAAGTGCAGCACCTTCCCGGGCGCCGCCTGCAGCTGCTCGCTCGTCATCGGCCCGTCGGTCGCTCCGAAGAAGACCGTCTGGCTCGAAAGCTGGCGGATGCCGCCCCCGGAGCCGATCGACTGGTAGTTGATCTGAACGTCGGGGTGGATCTTGTTGTACTCCGAGAACCATTTCGAGTAGATCGGGTACGGGAACGTGGCTCCCGCGCCGTCGATCTGGGCCGTCGTCGCCCAGGTCACGGGCACCAGGACGGCCGTCCCCAGGACCATCATGACAAGCGCTCTGGAGAATCTCATCGTCGCATCACCTCGGGATCAGTAGTTGAGGAGGGCGTGCACCGCGTAGCGCTTCTCCTCGGCCGCATTGCTGGCGGTGACGACGCCGCTGTCGCGGGTCACGTTCTCGTAATCCACGAGCAAGGCCGCGGTCGCCGGAGCCTGCTGCGACTTGAACCAGTAGGCCACACCGGCGATTTTGCGCTTCAGGATGTCGGTGTTGTCGGTGTTCGGCTGCAGGTGGTCGTAGCGCAGCAGCGCCTCCCATCCCTTCGGGCTCTTCGGCGTGGCCCAGATGGAGTATCCCTTGGCCTTCACCAGCGGCAGGACACCCGTCGTCTGGTCCGTCGCGTCGAGGTGCTCGAACCCGGCGTTCAGGTACTTGTGCTCGAAGGTGGCGGTGTAGATGAACCGCCTGCGCGCGTCGGTCTTCACGTAGTTGTCGGCGTCGTAGAACGCGGTCAGGCGTACTCCCTTGATCACGGCCGCGTTGGGCACCGGCCGGAAGGAGGCGCGGATCTGGATCGCCTTCTGGTCGTTCGGCTCGCTCTTCGAGTAGGTATCGCCATTGTAGTATCCGACGTGCACGTCCCCGAAGTTCCCCGGGAAGTTGTAGTGGGTCGAGAGCCCGAAGTCGGCCGAGCTCAGGAAGCCGTCCCGTTCCATGAAGATCTGCCCCTGGAACCGGTAGCGGTAGACGCTCTCCTCCCAGTCGACGTACGGCGTGTGGTGCTGCCCAAACCGGACCCAGGATCCCTTCGTCCAGGCCTCGTCCAGGTTGAACTGCCCGTAGCCGTACTTGAGCCGGAACGTGAGGCTGCCGTCGAGGCTCGCGCCGGCGCTCTTCAGCCGCGAGACGTCCGGCGTGATCCGAAACGAGACGCGGTGCGAGATGTTGCCGGTCACGTTGATGTAGGCGCGGGTGACGTCGAAGGAGGACGGGTGGATCAAATTGCCGTCGACATCCGGAGTTTTCGGCTCCTCCTGGTAGGTGTAGTTGGTGAAGATGGTCGTTCCGACCTTGATCGACGGCGTGTCGTCGGGAGGCGTGTAGCCCGAGGCCGGCGTCACCTGGGCCAGGGCCGATCCTCCGGAGACGAGGGCCAACGCGCCCAGGAGAGATGCCAGGGTCCTGATCGGCGGACATGAGGGGGTCATCGACACGGGTCCTCCTTGAGTGTTCGGCCGCACGGCCGGGTCGCGTTCCTCCTTGCTCTGTCGGTCACGAGGAGGACTCTGTCGCGATCGCGTGACGGCCGTCTGTCCGCCGTGTGACAGTTCCGTGACGAGAGGCCGGGAGCCGCCCGCCGAGCGACGCCGGAGACCCGCCCGGAGAGGCGGAACGTGGGGGCTAGCCCGGACTTCTCACCGGGCTAGGGGCCCGCCGGGGCCTCGGGATCGGCCGCGGGCAGGATCACCCGGAACGTGGTGCCGGAGCCCTGGAGGCTCTCGACCTCGAGGGTGCCCCCCATCGCCTGGACCAGGTGCTTGGCGATGGCGAGGCCGAGGCCGGTCCCCCCTTCGCGGCGGTCGCGGGAGCGGTCGACGCGGTAGAAGCGCTCGAAGATCCGGCCGAGGTCGCCCGGCGGAATGCCGATCCCGGTGTCTCTCACGGCCAGCCTCACGCGGCCCCCGGCCGCCGACGCCGAGACGGTGATTCGCCCGCGCTCTGGCGTGAACTTCACGGCGTTGTCGAGAAGGTTGATCAGGACCTGGGCCAGGCGGTCGCGGTCGGCCAGGGCGTCGGGCAGCCCGGCCGGAATCTCCAGCCCCAGAGTCTGACCCTTCGCTTCGGCCGCCGGCCGGATCACCGCCTCGGCCTGGGCCACCGTCTCGCGCAGCGGCGTCGGGGCCAGTGTGGGCCGCGCCTCCCCCTGCTCGATCGCCGCGAGGTCGAGGAGATCCTCGATGAGGGCCCGCAGGCGCCCGGCGTGCCGGTGGATCACCCCCACGAACTCGGCCGCTCGCGCCGGATCCCGGAGCCCTCCGTCCCTGAGCGTCTCGGCGTATCCCTTGATCGCCGTCAGGGGGGTGCGCAGCTCGTGCGAGACGTTGGCGACGAACTCGCGCCGCACGCGCTCCAGCCGCTTCAGCTCGGTGACGTCGTGGAAGACCGCGACCGCCCCGACCATCGTCCCCTTCTCGCGGATCGCGGCGAGGCTGGCGCGGATCGTCCTGTCCTCGGCGCCGCCGAGGGCGATCTCCCGGGTCAGCGACCCGGTCGCCGCCAGCGCCGCCTGAATCGATTCATGCAGGCCCGGCGCGCGCGCGGTCTCGAGCGGCCGGCGTCCCTGCACCGGCGGCTGCGCCCGGAAGATCCGCTCGAAGGCGGCGTTCGCGAGGACGATCACCCCGCTCGCGTCGGTGAGGAGAACCCCCTCGACCATCCCGTCGAGGACGGTCCGGAGCTGGTTGCGCTCGCGGGACAGCAGGGCCAGGCGCTCCTCGAGCTGGTCCGCCATCCGGTTCATGGAGCGCCCGAGAACGGCGATCTCGTCGTCGCCGCGGGAGGGGCGGGCGCGCGCCCCCGGCCGGCCGGAGGCGATCTCCGAGGCGGCGCGCGACATCTCCTCGAGGCGGCGCGCCGGCCGGCGCGCCAGGAGCCACCCGAGGACCGCGGCCGCCAGGATCGACAGGAACGCAGCCTTCAGGACCTGGAGCCGGATCTCCTCCTGGGCCGCCCGGACCGCCGTCAATGGGACCGCCACGCGGATCACGCCGCGGCCCGGGTCGTCCGGATCGATCCGCCGCGCGACGTAGAGCAGCCGCTCCGCGACGGTGGTGCTGTAGCGGATCGAGCGCCCCTCGCCGTCGCGCAACGCGGCGATCATCTCCGGCCGGCCGGCGTGGTTCTCGACCTTCGCGAGAGCTTCGCCGTCGAGGTCGGTGTCGCCCAGGACCCTGCCGTCGGCGGCGATCACGGTCACCCGGACCGCGAGGTCGCGGCCGATGCGGTCGGCCAGGGCGTCCGCGGTGCGCGGCAGGTCGGCCTCGGCGCGCGCGAGATCGCTCGCGAGGGCGGACTCCTTCCGCAGCGTCGCCTCGATCTGCGCGGTCACGTTCCGGTCGATGGCCCGGTCGAGGACGAGGCCCGCCACGAGGGCGGACAGGGCGGCCACCAGGACGAACAGAAGGGTCAGCCGGTGCCGGAGTCTCAGCGGGGCTCTCCCCCAGGAGCCTGTCCGGGTGTTGCGTGGGGCGGCGTGCGGGGAGCCGGGGCCGGGCGGGAGACCCGCGTCACTCCGGGAACTCGAACCCGGCGGGGCGGAAGCGATAGCCGAGGCCGCGCACCGTCTCGATCCAGGCGCCGATCTCCCCCAGCTTGGCCCGCAGCCGCTTCACGTGCGTGTCGACGGTGCGCGTCTCGAGGTCGCCGCCGTACCCCCAGACCTCGCTCAGGAGCTGATCGCGGCTGAAGGCGCGGCCGGGCCGGCGCGCGAGCCGCTGCAGCAGCTTGAACTCGGTGCTGGTGAGGCCGACCTCCTTCCCCTTGAGCCGGACGCTGTGCGCCTCCAGGTCGATCACCAGCGGATCGTAGACGATCCGGCCCTCGCCGGTCTCCTGCCCTTCGCGCCTCAGGATCGCCTGGACCCGGAGGACCAGCTCGCGCGGCGAGAACGGCTTGACGACGTAGTCGTCGGCCCCCAGCTCGAAGCCGACGACGCGGTCGACCTCCTCCCCGCGCGCCGTCAGCATCAGGATCGGGATGCCGCGGGTCTTCTCGTCCTGCTTCAGGATCCGGGCGACCTCCGCGCCCGGAAGGGCCGGAAGCATCAGATCGAGGACGATGAGATCGGGCCGCTCGCGACGGGCCAGGTCGATCGCCTGCCGGCCGTCCGCGGCCGACACGACCCGGTAGCCCGCCTGGACGAGGTTGTAGCGCACCAGCTCGACGATGTCCCGCTCGTCGTCGACCACAAGCACCGTCTGCGGCACGGCCGTCCCTCCACCGGCTGCCGAGCCGGGCGAGGCGGCCCGATTATAGTGCGGGACCGTCGCCCACTCCCTCGGACGGGCCGATTCTCGGTGGCGACGGGGGATCCGCCCGGTGGCGGTCGGGTGTCGTTTGTGTGAAGATCCCGGCCGGCCCGCGCGTCGGCGCTTCCTTCGAGGGGACTATCCGGGCACGGGTGGGCGTTCCATACTTGAGCGAGGAGGAAGGACCTTGCGAGCCGATCGACTCGATCGAAAAAGGGACCGATGAGCACCGAGGGCGCCTGGAGCGAGGGGGGCCTGACGAAGGGGCGGCTCGAGGCGCTGACCGACGGCGTCTTCGCGATCGTCCTGACCCTCCTGGTGCTCGACATCAAGGTGCCGGAGATCCCGCCGGCGAAGGTCTCGGAGGAGCTGATGACGAGCCTGTTCCTGCTCTGGCCGAAGATCCTCGGCTACGTCATCAGCTTCGTCATCCTCGGCGTCTACTGGGTCGGGCACCACGCCGTGTACCACTACATCCGGCGATCCGACCGCGTGCTCCTCTGGAGCAACATGTTCTTCCTGATGGCGGTCGCCTTCGTGCCGTTCTCGGCGGCCCTGTTCAGCGCCTACGGGCGGCAGCCGCTCGCCGTCCGTATCTTCGGCTACAACCAGCTGGCGGCCGGGCTCTGCCTCTACGCCCAGTGGTGGCACGCGACGCGCGGGCGGAGGCTCGTCGACCGCGATCTGCCGGCGCGCATCGTCCGCCTGGCGAGCCTCCGGATCCTGACCGCGCCGGCGCTCTACCTCTTCGCGATCGGCTTCTCGACCTTCCACCCGATCGTCAGCGTCCTGATCTACCTCCTGGTCCCCGTCTTCTACATCCTGCCGGGGAGGATCGATCGTCACTGGACGCGCCTCTCGGGCTCGCACTAATCCGGCCCCGCGCGCAGGAGGCGGGTCAGGCGCTCGTCGAGGGATGCGCGGTCGAGCGACCCCATCCGGACGGCGTCGGCGATCCGGCCGTCGCGACCGACGATGATCGTGATCGGGAGGGCGAGGACGCCGTAGGCCGAGGCGACCCTGCCGCGGGCATCGAGCAGGATCGGGAAGGTGATCGCTGCGTCGCGCACGTAGGCCGCGACCTTCTCGCGCTTCTCTCCGAGATTGACGCCGAGGACGACGACGGCGGTGGCGCGCGCCCGAGCCGCCTCCTCGAGGATCGGCATCTCGTCGCGGCAGACCGGGCACCACGTGGCCCAGAAGTGCAGGATCACCAGGCGTCCCTTGAACGACGCCAGCGACACCGGCCTCCCCTCGAGGTCCGGGAGGCTGAAGGGCGGCGCCTCATCTCCGGCGCCCGGCGTCCGCCGCGCCAGCACCGGCGCCGCGAGCGCCCCCAGGACGACCAGCAGGCAGAGAACTCCCTTCATGGCCAGGCCCACGCCCCGCGCCCCGCCGTCACCCGCTCTCACGACCGTCTCCTCTGCGCGTCAGAACGCCTTCGACACGCCGATCTGGAGGCCGATCCCGGGGGCCAGGTTGACCTCGTTGACCTCCTGGTAGACCGGGACCTGCACGAAGCCGTAGATCGAGGCGCCGCTCCCGGCCGACAGGCGGACGCCCGGCGTCAGGTTGATGAAGGTGGATCCGGTCGAAGGGACGCTCCGCCCCAGGAAGGTGTCGTGCAGGGTCCTGCGGCCGTTGACCTGCACCGACCAGGTGGCGCGCTCGCCGGTCTTCTGATCGAAGCCGACGCTCAGGACCGTCTCGTCGCCAAACCTGTAATCCAGTCCGTTCTCGCCGTTCTTCCGAGAAGCGCCGGAGAGGAACCACTCGATCCGCATCGGCGCCACTTGGTGCGCGAAGTAGAGCGAGGCGACGGCGTCGGTCGATCCGGTCCCCGGCTGGATCGTCGGCTCGTTGATGTTCCCTTCGCCGTCGAGCAGGCGGTACTGGCCGGTCGCCAGCTTGACGCCGAGCCCGCCGACCAGGATGTTCTTGCTTCTCACCAGGAACGCGTAGCGGGCCCCGAGCCGGACATCGCCGAACCCCGAGCTGCCGTCCTGATTCGTGAAGATGGGCGTGGGCGTGTTGGCGTCGTCGAAGTGCTCGTGGTCGCGCTGATTGATGATCGGCAGAGCGGCGGCGAGCGTCAGCCTGGGCGTCAGTCCGTAGGCCAGGTCGATCTCGACGAGCGAGTTCTGCGTCCTGATCTCGCGGTGGTGGTCCGGATCGAGAACGCCGTTCTCGAAGTCGACCTTCGGCGTCAGGACGTCGTCGGTCCTGTGAGATCCCGAGAGCTTCCGGTCCATGTCGACGTACCTGAAGGAGAGGTCGACGGTCAGGATCCCCGATCCGGCGACCCCCTCCTGCGTGCCGGTCACCAGGAAGCAGTTGGCCGAGCCGCAGGTGGCGCGGGCCGGGGCGGAGATGCCGCCGAGACCGGCGAGAATTCCGGCGACGATGAAAGGCGATCGGGCAGAGTCCAGACCACGACGACGAAACCTTGAGCCAAGCACCGATGTTTCTCCCGAGCGCGTCCGCCAGGGAGCACCTGAGGTGGTTCTGCGGCGGACGCTGGACGATCCTGCGGATGAAAGGACGATCCCTGGGCCGGCAGACTCAGAGGCTCGGTCGGGGCGGACGATCCGGCGGGAGAATGGCCGCCTCGAGGAGGCGGGGCGCGCGACCCCAGGTCGAGGCGCCGGGGCTTCCGGGGGGCGAGATCTCGAAGATCTCGACGCGGATCGCCGGCTTGCCGAGAGGGGTCGGCCCCGCCGGATCGCTCGACGTCTCGCGATCGCAGGGCCGCTCGATGCGGCAGGACGCGGCGCTCGCCTTCGGCGCGCAGCGGCATTTCGTGGCGCACATCGCGCAGCCGCCGGGGGCGGACGATCCCGCCGCGGCCAGGGCGCCCGGGCCGGGCGCCGCCAGCGCCAGCAGGACGACCCCCGCGACGAACGATCTCGTGGCAGCCAGGCGAATCCGCATGACGCCAAGACTCTACCACGCCGGCGGCCGCTCTCCAGCGGCTCGATCGCCGCTCGTCCAGACGTTCGAGGCGGTGTCAGAAGACAGCCACCACGGACAGCCTGTACTCATCGTTCTCGAGGTCGACCGGCGATTCCCGGCGCCTGGTGTAGTCGAACTGGATCTTGCGATCGTGTCCCTTCCCGAAATAGTTGATGCCAACCCCCCGGTTGATCGTGCCGCTCTCCACGACACCTCGCTCGGTATCAAGATCCTCGTAGCGCGCGACCAGTTGAAGCCTTCCTGGACCCACCTGGCCGGGAAGGAGAAGTCCACCCTGGGCATAGGACCCCTTGATGCTTCTCGTGCTCACACCGGGACTGTCGTAGTCATCCCGACGGTCGAGCCACGCACCTTCGAAGGTCAGTGCCCAGCGGCCTCCGAAGGGCTGGTCGAAATAGACGTCAGCCGCCCACGCCCGATAGTCTCGATTCAGGGTGGTGAAGCCAGCGTCATCCTTGGGATCCATCCTGTGCTCCTGCGCATCGCCCTGGAGGCCCACCTGGAGAATTCGTTTCTCGCCGAGGGTCGTGCCCGTGTAGCCGGCGCCGGGCTCCGGGGTGAACCAGTTGTACGACAGACGCGTTGCGGCCCGGAAGCTGCTTCGGGTGTTCGTGGCGTCCTGGTCGGAGCCGTCGAAGACCGCGACACGGTATTGGAAGCCTCCGTGATTCCCCCAGATCATGCCCCCCACATCGCGCTGTCCTTCGAGAGCCGGGCGCAACGAGGGGAGCGTCGCCCGGTCGACCAGGAGCTGGTTGAATCCCGACTCGAGGTTCTGACGCAGGAAGGGGACCTTGAACTGGCCGACCAGGACCTGAAGCCCTTCAGCCCTCTTGTAGTTCAGGTAGAAGTCCTTGATCCGGAATCCGGCGTCGGGTTTGAGGACCTTGCCGCCATCGTTGTCTTGCCCTAGCTGGAGATAGATCTCGAGCCTCGGCGAAGCCTTGGCGCGCAAGAGGAATCGAGCCCGGCGCACGGAGAAATCATCGATGTCTTCGCTCTGAACGGGTCCGGAGGGGACGTCCTCAGGACCCGCGGAGACGCCCCAGAACATGAGTCGGGTTTCGAGCTCCAGCTTGCGGTCTTCTTGATCCACCAGCGTGACCCAGGCATGACCGGGGCTTCCGGGCGAGAGCAGGAGTATCGCGATCACCACCCACTTGCAGAATCTGAGCTTCAAGCAGCACCTCCTCGTGGTTGGTCAACCCGTCGCCAGGACCCGGAACGAGTGCGCCTTGCAGACGACGAAGACCGGCATCCCCGCCCGGAGTGCCAGTCTATGGTAGGCCTGCGCCGTGATCGTCGCGAACAGGGACGTCCGAAGCCGGCCCAGGGTCACGGCGACCAGGATCTGCCCGCCCATCTCTTCGGACCGAGTCGCTTCGCGAATCTCCCGTATCTCACCCGGCAGGGTGTTCTGCGCCGAGAGCCCCGCCGGCGGCTGCGTCGCGAGGATCAGGTCCTCCGCCCGCACGGCAAGGACCGCTTCGTGCCCGACGACGAGATCTCTCGCAGCGATGGCGATCCGCAGTCCGGCTCCCAGCTCCACCGTGGCCGCGGAATCCGAGGCCTCGGCGACCGTCCCGCGCAGGACATTCTCGAACCCTTCCGTGAGCGTCATCGGGAGGATGGAGGGGTCCGTGAAGACTTCATCGGGACGCCCGTGTGCTCTGACCTTCCCGGCGTCGAGGACGATGACCTCGCTGCTCAGCGTCTTGATCTCGGTGGCGTCGTGAGAGACATGGAGGGTCGGGAGGGCGAACTCCTCGCGCACTCTGAAGAGGTAAGGGAGGATCCGCCGCCGCAGCGGCAGGTCCAGGCTGGCCAGCGGCTCATCCAGCAGGAGGAGATCGGGGGCCGAGCAGAGGGCTCGTCCCAGCGCTACTCGCTGTCGCTCGCCCCCTGACAGCGACACGACGTCCCTCCTGGCGAGATCCGTCAGCTCCAGGACCTCGAGGACCCTCTCGGGGGCCACACCCTTCTTGGCGGCCTTCTCGGCCCGCCTCCTCCCCGACATTATGTTTTCCATCACGTTGCGATGCGGGAACAGGAGAGCATCCTGGGGAACGTAGCCGACGCCGCGATGTTCCGGCGGAAGGCAGAGACCTCGAGCCGAATCGAGCCAGGCCACGCCATTGACCCGGATGACGCCTCGCGCGGCCTTGCGCAGACCGGCCACCGCCTCCAGGATCGTCGTCTTGCCGGCACCGGAGGGGCCGAAGATCCCGAGAGAGCTTTCCACGGTCTCCCACCGGACCGACAGAGTGAATCGATCCAGAGGAAGAGCGATGTCGAGGACGATCCCGTGGCTCATGAGGTGCGTCTGCGCCTGCGCAGGAGGATCTCGACCGTCCACAGGGCGGCGAACGCCAGCATCACGGTCATGGCGACCAGGGCGAGCGCCTTCCGATCGTGGCCGATCTGCATCTCGCTGAAGATCGCCAGCGCGAGGGTCTGGGTCCTGCCGGGAATGTTGCCCGCCACGATGATCGTCGCGCCGAATTCCCCCAGAGCCCTGCTGAACCCGAGGACGGCCGCCGCGAGAAGGCCCCGCCGCGCCAGCGGAAGGGTGATCTCGATGAAGGTTCTGGCCGGGCCGAGGCCCAGCGTGCGGGCGACCGCCTCGAGGCGCCGATCGACCTCCTCGAAGGCGACCCTGGCCGTCCGCGCCACGAGAGGCAGGGCCATGATCGAGGAGGCCAGCGCCGCCCCCTTCCAGGTAAACAACAGGTCGAGGTCGAAGCCCAGAGTCCCCTCCCCCAGCGGACCGCTTCGTGCCAGCAGGAGCAGCAACAGGTAGCCGACGGCGGTGGGGGGAAGGACGAGCGGGAGCGACGTGACGGTCTCGACGAACGTCTTGCCGCGGAATTCGCTGCGAGCAAGGAGCAGGCCCAACAGGATCCCCGGCGGAAGAATCACGGCCGTCGCCCAGAAGGCGACTTTCAAGCTGATCAGCAGCGCGACGAGAGAGGGTGAGATCAATGGGGCCGGCCCTGCACGATGAAGCCGTACTGTTCGAACGTGGTCGCGACCGTGGGGTCCGAGAGCCAGGCCACGACCCGCCGGGCCACGTCGAGCCGAGGCCGGTCACGCATCGCGGCGACAGGATAGGAGATGTGCGGTCCCTCGCCTTCCGGGACCTCATAGACGACGCGCACCTTCTTCGACATGGCCGCGTCGGTCCTGTAGACCACTCCTATTTCGGCGCCGCCGGACTCGACCGCCGCCAGCGCGGCGCGCACGTCGAGCCCCGGCAGAACGCGATCCTGGAGGCCCTCCCAGAGCCCGGCCTTCTGGAGCCATGCCCTCGCGTATTTGCCTGCGGGAACCGCCTCCGGGTTGGCCAGTGAGATCCGCCGTACGTCCGGCCCGACGAGATCCCGGGCCGACCGGACGTTCAGCGGTGTCGCCTTGAGCCCGACGACGACGAGCCGGTTGGAGAGCAATGAACGCCGCGACTCGGCGTCCACGAGACCAGCCTGGGCGACATGATCCATCCAGGCCTCATCGGCCGAGAAGAACACGTCGGCCTTGTTCCCCGCTTCGATCTGCCGGGCGAGGTCGTTCGAAGCGCCGAAGTTGAAGACCAGATGCGCACCGACGGCTTCTTCACAGGCCGGTGCGAGTTGCTGGAGGACATCGCGAAGGCTCGCGGCGGCGTAGACGTTGATCTCCGGGGAGACGGGCCTCGCCGCGGGAGCCCCCGCGAGCACCGTCTGAAGCGCCATCAGGGCGGCGGTCGCCGTCCCCAAGCGATGGACGACCCACATGTCCGGTCCTCCGGTCTTTGAGGTAGACTCCTCTCTCGACGGCCCGGGAGGCGCATTGTATATCACGGAACACGATATCGTGGAACGATGGAAGGATGGCTAGGCGACAGGACGCCTGGGAGGCGCGGCCGCGCTGGCGGCTCAGCCGCGGGGAGACGATTGCCCTGGGGCCCGGGAAGGCCGATCTCCTGGAGGCCATCGACCGGGCGGGATCGATCTCGGCCGGCGCCCGGGCGATGCGGATGTCTTACAGGCGTGCCTGGCTTCTCGTGGACACGATGAACCGGTCCTTCCTCCGACCGCTGGTGGCCACGTCGAAGTGGCGCGGAGAGGGCGCATGGTTGACGCCGGAAGGCAAGAGGGTCGTGCGACTCTATCGTCGCCTCGAGACTCGAAGCGTGACGATCGGGCGTACCGCGGTGGCGGAGCTGCTGAAGCTTCTCAGGGCGACGCGCGCCGGGTCCGCCCGCTTGCGATCCGCGCGAGGCTGAGCAGACGGCAGCCCGACGAGCGGACCCACCCAGGACCACCACGCGCCTCCTCGTGGCGGGGTGGCGCCTGCCCGGCCGCTTGTCCGTGCTAGGATCGGGCCGCGTCGCCGCCTCATCGGTCGAGGTCCTTCGTCATGGCGCACTTCGCGCGGAGATCACGATGAGCGCGCCCGTCCTCTCGGGAGACATGCGGGCCTTCCCTCTCGCCGAGATCCTCCTGATGCTCAACAACAACCGGAAGACCGGATCGCTCACCTGCTCGCACGGCGAGGTCGCGAAGACGATCGATTGGGAGAAGGGGGAGATCGTCTTCGCCCGCTCCTCGCGCCCCGAGGATCGGCTCGGCGCCTACCTGATCGCCCGCGGGAGGATCACGCAGGCGCAGCTCGACGAGGCGTCGCGCGGGGTGACCGGCAAGGAGCGTCTGGGCGGCGTCCTCGTCCGCCTCGGCCTCCTGAGCCCGGGCGATCTTCTCGCCGCCGTGCGCGACCAGGTGATCCAGGTCGTCTTCTCCCTGTTCCACTGGAAGGAGGGACGGTTCGACTTCGTCGAAGGGAGCCGTTCGGAGGAGAAGATCGTCCTCAACAGCACCGTGATGAACGTCATCATGGAGGGGGCGCGCCGCACGGACGAGCTGTCGCGGTTCAAGGAGAAGATCCAGAGCGACAGGATGATCCTCTCGCCCGTCAAGTCGCTGGAGGAAGTCGCGAAGGCGGCGCGGGTCTCCGAGCTCGAGGCGACCGTGCTGAGCCTGGTCGACGGGCGGCGGACCGTGCGGGAGATCGTCATCCTCGCCGGGCGCGGCGAGTTCGACTGCCTGCAGGCGCTCTACGCGCTGCTGTCGGCGGGGGTGATCCGGGTGCAGGTCCTGGCCTTCGATCCCTGAGAGGACGCGGCCCGCCGGGATCGGGGGAGCCGCGTGCCGGCCGCCGTCTCAGGAGGCGCGCTTGGTGAGGGCTATCAGGGCGCGGGCGATCTCGAAGCGCGCGCGGCCGGCCGGCATCTCCCGGACCCGCGCCAGGAGCGCATCGCGGGACGCCCTGTCGAGGCGCACCGGGCGTCCCGACGACGCCGTGACCTCCGCCAGGACCTCCTCGTACAGGGATCCCGGATCGGCCTCGCCGCCGGCCGGCCAGTCGAACGAGGCGCAGGCCGGCTGGAGCTCGGGCGGGACCGGCAGCCGCGGCGCGGTCAGCACCAGGAAGGCGCGCGCGGTCTCCATCTCCATCACCATCTCGCGCAGCATGCGCACCACCATCCGATCCTCCAGGCACTGCCGGAAGTCGGCCAGGACGTAGAGGCCGCTGCCCTTCTGCCGCCGGATGAACTCCAGCGCCCGCGCCGGGTCGCGGTACATCTCTCCCAGGGTCTGCCCGTCGCCCTTCACGATCCCCCGCGCCGCCGACCAGGTGAAGAACTCGCGCGCGAGCGCCGCAGCCTTCTGACGGAGGGCGGCGATCGCCTCCTTCTCCTCCCAGGTCTGCAGGCAGACGATCGGGACCTGGATCTTCATCTTGCCGACGTCGAGGCTCGCGACCATGCCGAAGATGTCGTCCAGCTCGGCGGGGAGCTCCGCGACGGCCTCGCTTCCGGGGCCGCCCTCCCGCGACTCCTCCCCAGAGAGGATCTCGGCCTCCGGCAGGCCCTGCTCGGTGTCCGCGGGTGCCGGCTGGACGACGGCCTGGATCGGCGGGGCGGGGCGGCGGGCCGGTGCCGGCGGGGGGACCTTCGCGGCGGCCGGCGCGGCAGGCTGCGCGGGTCCTGTCGCCGGCCGGGCCGGAGGAGCCGGCTGCGGCGCGACGGCCGGCCGGGCCGATCGCGCGGGGCCCGGCGTGCCGGTAGGTGCCGGGGTGACGTTGCCGACGAGCTCGGCCTTCCAGGCGTCGACGTCGGGGGTCTCCGTGTCGTCCGGCGCGGCATCCGGCGGAGCCGCCCTGGGCGGCGTTGGGGCGGCC